>Ga0213866_10000198_pt1 | contig 50405 bp, 57 predicted proteins | sample PICome_11_FD_160079 | JGI IMG/M metagenome (GOLD analysis project Ga0213866, IMG submission 160079) | Coastal seawater microbial communities near Pivers Island, North Carolina, United States - PICO284 | ecosystem: Environmental > Aquatic > Marine > Coastal | place: USA: North Carolina...
AGATTTCTTATTTTTTATTTATTCTGGTGTAGGACCCAAAAACTTATGACTTAAATTAATTTTGGTTTTTTAATTACTTGTATTACTTTTCCATTTATCATAAAGCTATCGTCTTCGTGAATGTAAATAGGTGGTATGTCTTGTGTAGACTGCGATGCCAGAATTATCTGATTGTTTATCTCATCCCAAATATATCTTTTAATGTTTGCCATATCATCAATAATAGAAAGTATGATGTCTCCATTTTTTGGGGAAGTATACTCGCTGTCTATCAATAAATAATCTCCATCCTCAATAGTCTGACCATCTACCATGGCTTTATTCATAGAAAGACCTTGTGCTTTGATGGCAAAAATATTTCGACATTTTCTAAGAATTTTTTTAGATATTTTTAAATAACCTTCTATGTTGTCATTTGCAAATATTGTTGCTGGACCACAGTTTGCAGAACCAACAATGGGAATAGACATAAGGCCAGAATTTTTAATAGAACCACGAATCGCACGAGAAATAGACTTTGTTTTCTTGTCTAATTTAATAAGACCTCTTTTTTCTAATTGATCCAAATGATGTTTTATCTTTTGGGGATATTTCTCTCCGACAAGTTCGCCAATTTGTCTCAAGGTAAAACCGCTTATATTTTTTGTCTCAACAATCTTCATTATTTTTTCCTGTATGTCGTGCATATAGTTTTTTAAATTAAGCCCTTAATTACTTACTATTGTAGCTAAAACTAGAAAAAAATCAAGAAGTTATCCACATATCCTTATATCTAGAAAAGTTGACAAGCATGACACTTAATATAAAATGAAAAGGTAAAAGATTATTAAATAATAAAAACCATCATGTTCTACGACCACCAAACACGCAGGCGCCGGTTGCGCCATAAAAATACGATCATTCAAAAAATACTTCTCCACCTAAAAACTTCTTCCCTAAAAATGACCATGTTCTAAATAGAAAATCCGCACGAAGAATAAAACTATGCATAAAAGCGCCCTCTACCCCTGGGGCGTTTTTCTGTATGTGGATGTAATATATAAAACTCCCATATTCTCTGTTAGAATAATACAAGTATGGAAATAACTCCTGATTCACTTCGTAATTATGTAAGAGCGGCAAATTTTCTTTCTGCAGCGCAGATTTATTTGCAAGATAATTTTTTGGTAAATAGAGAATTGCGTCCGGATGATATAAAGCCTAGACTTCTTGGTCACTGGGGAACTTGTCCTGGTATAAATTTTGTTTATGCAAATTTAAATCGTCTAATAAAAGAAAACGATTTAAATATGATGTTTATGCTTGGGCCAGGACACGGTTTTCCTGCACTTCAAGCAAATTTATTTTTGGAAGGATCTCTGGCAAAATTTTATTCTCAGGCAAAACATACAGAAGAGGGAATAAGATATATTTCAAAAGAATTTAGCTGGCCTTATGGTTTTCCTAGTCATTCAAGTCCCGTTACTCCAGGAGTTATTTTGGAAGGAGGAGAATTGGGATATGCACTTTCAACTGCGTACGGAGCAGTTATGGACAATCCTGACCTTATAGTTTCTTGTCTTATTGGAGACGGTGAAGCAGAGACAGGACCGACAGCTACAGCATGGCATTTAAATAAGCTAATAGACCCAAGAACAAACGGCGCCGTTTTGCCTATAGTTCATGTTAATGGATATAAGATCTCAGGCCCTACATTTTATGGAAGAATGGATAATGACGAACTTACAAATCTATTTAAAGGATACGGATACAAGCCATATATTTTAGAAGAGAAAGAAGATATATATGAGGAAGCAATGAGGATTTTTGATTATGCATATGCAGACATACAGAGAATTCAAGAAGATGCACGAGAGTTTGGTCGTTTTGAAAAACCACAATGGCCTGTAATTATTTTAAAGACTCCAAAAGGTTGGACTGGAATAAAAGAATTTGATGGAGAAAAGATTGAAGGGAATTGCCTTTCTCATCAAGTTGTATTGAAAGAAGCAAAAGATAATGCAGAACAACTTCGAATGCTGGAAAACTGGTTACGTTCGTATAGATTTAAGGATTTATTTGATCCGTATAGAGGCTTTGGAGAAAGTGTAACTTCTGTAATTCCAGATAAAGATAAAGTAATGGGATTAAACAAGCACGCTTTTGGTGGAACTCCTGTATTTGAAGATTTGATTTTACCTGATTCTCATAAGCATGCAGAAGATGCTAGTGTTCCTGGAACTGTCGGTTCTTCTAGTATGCGTCGCGCAGGTGAATTCTTAAATGATGTATTTAAATTAAATAAAAAACAAAATAATTTTAGGATGTTTTCTCCTGATGAAACTTATTCAAATAAATTGGACAAAGTTTTTGAGACAACAAGTCGTGCTTTTATGTGGCCACATAAAACTTGGGATAAAGACATAAGCTACAACGGACGAGTTATGGAAATGCTCTCTGAGCACTCACTACAAGGTTTGATGCAAGGATATTGTCTTACAGGTCGACATGGAGTTTTTGCATCTTATGAAGCATTTATTCAGATTATTACCAGTATGGTTGATCAATATGCGAAATTTTTGCGTGTTGCAAGAGAAATTCCATGGAGAGGAGATGTAGGGTCTTTGAACTATATTTTGACATCTTCTGGATGGAGACAAGAACATAATGGATTTTCACATCAAAATCCTGGATTTATTGATGACATGCTTCAGAGGCAGGGATGTTTTGTGAATGTATATTTTCCACCAGATGGAAACTCAACACTTGCTGTTCTTGAAAAATGTTTACGTTCAAAAAATGAAATAAATATAATCGTAGCAGGAAAGACATTGGAGCCAAGGTGGCTAAATGTTTCTGATGCAAAAAAGATCTTAAAGAAAGGTTATGCAACTTGGGATTTTGCTAGCGATGAAAATCCCGACATAGTTTTTACTTCTGTTGGAGATTATCTAACCAAAGAATCTTTAGCTGCAATTACTATTTTGAAAAAAGAAGCTCCGTCTGTAAAAATACGTTTTGTAAATATAATGGCACTTTCTTCTCTTGGGCTTGGGCGAGATGAATGTTCTGTAGGAAGTGAATATTTTGAAGAAATTTTTACAAAAAATAAGCCAGTGATTTTCAACTTCCATGGATATCCTCAAACTTTAAAGCAAATATTGTTTGATTATGGACAATCAGTAGGGAGATTTAAGGTAAATGGGTATGAAGAGAATGGTTCGACAACAACTCCATTTGATATGCATGTACGAAATGGAACAAGTCGGTATGATTTGGTAATAGATGCTTGTATTTTCTTGAAATCAGAGGGAACACTTGATGCTAGTAGAGCAGATTCTATAATTAGAACTTACAGAGAGAAGATACAAAAACACGGTGATTTTATTCGAAAAAATGGAACAGATCCAGAAGAAATAACAAATTGGAAATGGGAGAAAAAGTCTTAGTTATAAATACAGGAAGTACATCTCATAAATATGCTGTTTATGATAATTCTAGATTGATATTATCTTTTCACTTTGAAACAAATGGAGATAAGTTTATTTTGAATTCAATCAGTGAAAAAGGTAAAGAGGTTGAGGAAATTCCGGGAGACATTTTTTTCAGCAGTTTGAAATATGTTAGAGAAAATACTAGGGATATAAAAATAGATTATATCGTTGTTAGAGTAGTTGCACCTGGAATATTTTTTTCAAAAGATAGGATTTTTGATGAAGAGTATTTAAGTAAATTAAAAAAGATAGAATCAAGAGATCCTTTGCATATTTCTCCTACAATAGAACTGTATAAAAACATAGTAAGTATTTTTACTGGAATAAAAGTTATCGGAATATCTGATTCATCTTTTCATTTTGATGAAAATAGAGAATTAAAAATTTATCCTCTGCCGTATGAAGATACGGAAAAATTTGAATTATATAGATATGGATATCATGGAATTTCTATTGGCTCAGTTGTGAGAAAGATGAAGGAAGAAAAATCGCTTTCTGAGAAAGTTATAATTTGTCATCTTGGTGGCGGATCTAGTATTAGCGCAATATTGGAAGGAAAGAGTATTGAAAATAGTATGGGATATTCTCCGCTTGAAGGATTAATGATGGCGACTCGCACAGGAAACATCGACTCTATGGCACTTTTGGTTTTACAAGAAGAAAAAGGTTTGAGTATTTCTCAGATAAAAAATTATTTATATAAAGAGTGTGGGATGAAAGGTGTGAGTGGATTGAGTAGTGATACTAGGGTTTTGTTGGAGGCGGAGAAAGATGGTGGGGAAAGGGGAGCGCGCGCTTCGCGCGCGCTCCAGCTCTACATACAAAAAATCAAAAAAGAAATTGGTTCTCAAATTGCAATACTAAACGGTGTAGACACTCTTGTATTCACAGGGACAATAGGCGAGCGCTCGAGCATAATGCGCGAACGAATCTGCACAGATCTAGAATATTTAGGAATTCATTTAGATTTAATAAAAAACAAAAATAATGAATCAGAAAATTTTAATATAGAGATTGAAAATTCTCCTGTAAAAATAAAAGTAATACATACAGAAGAAGAAAAAGAGATGGCATACAAAGCAAGTTTGATATAGCTGTGGACACAAAATTATATTTAAAGTTTATTCAAGCTATAATGATTAAGGAGACGATTGAAGAAGGTAAATAAAAATAGATCATGAAAATAGTACATGTTATTGCTTGGATTCTGCTCATCATTGGTGGGTTGAACTGGGCACTCGTTGGACTCTTTGAATTTGATCTTGTTGCAACAATCCTCGCAAGTGGATTTGGAACAACAACAACACTTTCAAAAATCGTTTATATTCTTGTAGGTCTTTCAGCTGTTCTTGAGCTCTTTGGGCACAGAAGCAAATGTAAGGCTTGCAATGTTGCACCTACTGGCAATCAAATGCCACCGATGTAACAGAGAAGCAAAAAAGCGCCGTGAGGCGCTTTTTTGTTTAATCAAAAATTAGATAAAGTCATATGAGCATCATAATAGATACTCATTTTTAATCAATATCTAAGGAATACGGCTAGATTGACAAAACACTATATATAGTATATAATATAAAGTAGTAAGGTTCTTCACATAAAAAACAAGAATTGTAGTAGTCACAGCCTTGAAAAGCTTAAATCTAGGCTCTTTAAGGCTGTGACTACGGATTACCTGTACTCAAGCCAAACTAGAAAAATAGAAAGGAAAGACCATGGAAAAAGAAACTATGCTCGGTCGGATTATTCCGATTTTAACTCAGGTCCCGGTAGAAATGCTCGGCACCTTACTCGACCTCCTAAACCGCCTTGTCGGTGAGAACGGTCAAAAGACATGGAAAAATCTCAAACATCTTCTTCGTGGAGAGTTTGAAATTAAATTACCAGTACTGATTCGCTGGTTTGGTACCACAACCACTCCACCTACGACGGAGAAATTCGTTCCAAAGGATAAATTCCGAAAAGATTCCAAAGAAGTCAAATTTTACGATTTCTGTGGAGTTTTTGAAGAAGACTTTCTTTCAGGAAACGGCAAGACCGAAAGACCTCTTGGTGAACAAGAACTTCGCTATGGAGATCTCATCAAGAATTCCCTAGACAGTTCAATTCTCGAAGAGTTGGGTGGTGAAAAGAAAGCCGAAACCACTCTCACCGGACTCTACGACTTGCTCGAAAAGCAAGCGAAAGGCTCCCCGGGTGTTTTACTGACCAATGGTGATGTAAACATTTTCTACATCATGAACAAGAGAGGCGTCCTCTGTGCTGTAGGTGTGCTCTGGCACAGCCTTGGATGGCTCGTCCACGGCAGCACCGTTCTGAGCCGGGATGCTTGGTCTGCTGGTTACCGTGTTTTCTCTCGCAATCCTTGAATCCTTGAATCCTAGTGTCCTTAGGTCTTTTGACCATTGTGGACACTTTGACTCTTTGACCCTCGATTCGCTACGGCGAATCGAGGGTCTTTTTATATTAAATTTGTCTCCATAAATTAGACTTCGAGGCTCAATAGCATTATAATGACCCTTTAGAATTACATTAAATAACCGCTTAAATATATGAAAATCAAGAATATCATCGGACGAGAAATACTGGACTCAAGAGGAAATCCAACTGTAGAAGTAGATGTTGTGCTATCTGACGGCTCAATGGGGCGAGCTGCAGTACCATCAGGTGCTTCTACTGGTAGTTATGAGGCGGTAGAGTTACGAGACGGAGGAAAAAGATTTGCAGGTAAGGGAGTGGAAAAAGCTGTAAAAAATGTAAATACAACTATTTTAAAAGCGCTTAAAGGAAAAGAATTTGATCAAAGATCAATCGATGAAAAACTAATTGAAATCGACGGAACTCCAAATAAAAAGAACCTTGGAGCAAATGCAATCCTTGGAGTATCTATGGCTTTTGCTCGGGCTACAGCTACAAGTCAAAATAAACCTCTTTATACATATTTTAGTAAAGTCGCAAAAACAAAACAAAAGATCCAACTTCCAGTTCCAATGATGAACATCTTAAATGGAGGAAAGCATGCAGAAAATTCTACAGACTTCCAAGAGTTTATGATTGTCCCTCACGGATTCAAATCTTTTAAAGAAGCACTTCGAGCAGGAACAGAAGTTTTTCACGTTCTAAAGAAAATCCTAAAAGATAAAGGACTAAACACTACAGTTGGAGATGAAGGAGGATTTGCTCCATCTCTAAAGAGCAATGAAGAAGCAATTATTATTATTTTGGACGCTATTAAAAAAGCTGGATACAAAGCAGGAACTCAGATTTCTCTAGCGCTTGATGTCGCATCGTCTGAGCTTTATGAAAACGGAAAGTATGTACTAGCTACAGAAAACAAAAAACTTTCTACAGAAGAATTTGTCGCATACTATGAAATGCTTGCGAAAAAATATCCTATTGTTTCTATAGAAGATGCACTAGATGAAGACGACTGGGCAGGATACGAACTCCTAACTAAAAAACTTGGAAAGAAAATCCAAATCGTTGGAGATGATTTGTTTGTAACAAACATCGAAAGACTTCAAAAAGGAATTGATACAAATGTAGGAAACTCAATTTTGATTAAACTAAATCAAATCGGAACAGTTTCAGAAACAATCGACGCTATAAACTTGGGACTTAAAAATGGTTACACATCTGTTATATCGCACCGATCAGGAGAAACAGAAGATTCTACAATCGCAGATTTTGCAGTAGGAACTGGAGCAGGACAAATCAAAACTGGCTCACTTTCAAGAAGTGATAGAACAGCGAAATACAATCAACTTCTACGAATTGAAGAATCATTAGGAAAGAAAGCGCTTTATCGAGGTAAAGAAGTATTCAAGGTCTAATATGAAGAAATACAATCAAGTTGCACTTATTGTTTTAGATGGTTGGGGACATACAGAGGATTTGGAATACAATGCCGTTGCTAAGGCACAAACTCCATACTTTGATCATCTTTGGAATACATATAAGCACAGCTTGCTTCATGCAGGAGAGGAACACGTCGGACTTCCAAAAGGACAAGTTGGAAATAGTGAAATAGGTCATACCACTATAGGTGCTGGGACTATCATCGATACTGACTTGGTTCGGATAAAAAAAGCAATTGATAATGGAGAGTTTAATGATAATGAAGCTTTTGAAAAACTTTTCTCTCACGTAAAAGAAAATAATTCAACACTTCATGTTATGGGACTTTTGGGAAGCGGAGGAGTGCATTCACATAGTGATCACCTTTTTGCTTTTTTGAAATTGGCAAAAGAAAAAGGGATGAAAGATGTGGCAGTGCACGTTTTCACAGACGGGCGAGATTCTGCACCAAATGATGGAATAAATGCACTTTCTGATTTACAGGATCTTTTAGATGAAATTGGTATTGGATATATTGCATCTGTTTCGGGTAGATTTTTCTCAATGGATAGAGATAAGAATTGGGATAGATTGGAAAAATTAGAAGATATTGTTTTTGAATGTAAGGGCAATGTTTGTCAGATTGCTCCACTAGATGAGATGAAAAGACAGTATCATGAAGGAAAAAGTGATGAGCACATTACGCCTTTTATGGTAAAAGAAAGTCCTGTTAAAAAAGATGATGGTATTTTCTTTTTCAACTTTAGAGCAGATAGGGCAAGGATGCTAACCACAAAGATTCTTGATAGAAAAGAAAAATATAATTTATGTTTGGTAACATTGGCACAGTACAGCGAGGATTATGATTGTTTGGTAGCTTTTCCTCCAAGGACCATAGAAACTACAATTGCAAAAGAAGTTTCGCAGGCAGGACTGTCTCAGGCACATTTTGCAGAAACTGAGAAATTCCCACACGCTACATATTTTCTAAATGGTGGAATAGAAAAGCCGTATGAAGGTGAAGAGCATGTTATGCTTGAGAGTCGAAAAGATGTAGATACTCACGACAAAGCACCAGAGATGCGGGCAGAGGCAATTGCAGACGAAGCAATAAAGCGCATAAATAAAGGAGTGAATTTTATCTTTATAAATTTCGCAAATCCAGATATGGTAGGACATACAGCAAATGTTGATGCTATTGTAAAAGCGGTGGAGACTGTAGATACACAACTTCGTCGCGTAGTTGAAGTTTTGCATGATAAAGGTGGAGTGGCTTTTGTTACTGCAGATCATGGAAATGCTGAAGTAAATATAGATAAAAAGACTGGGGAGAAGCACACTGCGCATACACTTTCGCCTGTGCCTGCAATTGTGACGAGTGATGAAATTTCTAGCATGAAAGATGGATCATTGAAAGATATTGCGCCGACTGTTTTGGCTTTGCTTGGGATAGAAAAGCCTGGAGCAATGACGGGGGAGGATTTGGTGGGGTAATTTGAGGAAATATTTTTTAAATAAAAAGCCCGGAAGGTTTCACCTTCCGGGCTTTTGAGAAAAAATGATTCATCTGCCATTCATTGGTTTGAATAGCCCAGATCCATGTTCTGTCTCTTCAAAGTTGAAATTAAAGACTCGACTCATCTCTTGCTCACCACAAGTCCGCGGAGTCGAAAAAATAAGTCTTCTTTCGTACTTAGTATTGAATCTGGATCGAAGATCATTGCCTCTATTTTCCAATCCTCGATTACGAGCGACTCCGAAATCAGGGTTTTTACCCATCTCGTGGAGCATATCAGACTCGTTGTATCCCGTCATCAGATACTTGCGAGTCCATGGATGGACCGAAACAAAACCCTCGATCAAGGATTCGTCTTCTGAACCGATGACATTATTCATGCCATACATCCACCATTCATCAAGATCTTTCTCCGAATACAGTAGATTTTTCTCCGACTCATTTGTGTACACAGGTCTCATGTAGATGACCTGTGTAATGAAAGTCTGCTCTGAATCTGCATCACGGTGTTCTTCCCAGATGCTTTTGCCCTCCACTCCATCAAGACATTCTTCCTCTTTTGCTGATTCTTCATCTTGAAAAAACCTCGAGATGACCTTGGAGCAACCGCTCCATTGTGGGTTGCTAGACAATCCATCTGGAAAACTTCCAGGAACAGGAACACTTTTTTTGGCCGCAGTAGATATAACTTCAAATAAAAATTTCGGCATATTTCTCCTTCTTTTTTTGGTTTGTTTAAGAAACTTTCAATTTGGACACTAACATATTTATATAGATAAGTCAATGAAAGAAAACACAAAATATTTAAAAAAATAAACAGCGAGTAAAAGCAAAATATTCATATACTGCTATAATATTCACATGTATATCGTCTTCGACATTGGTGCTACAAATATTCGCTTTGCGCGGGTTTTGAGTAGTGAAAAAATAGATGAGCCTATTATTGAGCCAAATCCACAGAGGTATGATAAATCCATAGAACTTATAAAAGATGTAATTTCTCGTATTTCTGGGGGAGAAAAAATAGAAGGAATGGTCGGCGGAATTGCAGGAGTGCTTTCGTCCGATAGGACTTTTGTCTACAATTCTCCAAACTTGCCTGATTGGAACAATAAGCCACTTGTGAAAGATTTGGAAAAAATATCGGGAGCTCCTGTGGTTTTATACAACGACGCAGAACTCACTGCACTTGGAGAAGCGGTGTACGGAGCAGGACGAGGTTCAAAGACTTGTGCATATATGACAATCTCTACTGGTATAGGAGGAGCTCTTGTGGTGGATGGAGAGGTTTTGAAGACTCATTTAAATGTAGAGCCAGGACATCATATAATTGATTATAAAAATAATATTAGTTTGCATCAGCTTATTTCAGGAAGAGAAATCGAAAAAGAATACGGAGAAAAAGCCAAGAATATAGATGATCCTATTTTATGGGATAGGGTCGAGACCATTTTTGCCGTAGGACTTCATAATGCAATTGTCTTTTGGTCGCCAGACACTTTTGTTTTGGGCGGAGGAATTATGAAAGATTTAGATATTCCAGATCTTGAAAATATTTTAAATAGGAGAATGAGTATTTATGCGGAACTTCCTAGATTTGTACGGGCGGAGCTCGGGAGTTTTAATGGGCTTTATGGAGGATTGGCGCATGTTAAAAAACATTTTTTAGATAAATAATATGAGTAACGATAATATCTTATTAAAAAAGACGAAAGAAATACTAGAGAAAGTTTGGGATGATAGAAATTTATTTTTTCCTTCATCCGAGAAAGGGCTTTTTGTTCAGAGGTCTTTTGATTCAGGGATTTTTTCTTTAGGGATTTCCTCTGTGTATTTAGATAAAGTTACAGAACAATACAGAACTCTTTTTAAAGGGCAATGGAAGAATGGTTTTTTGCCAGGAAGTATTTTTTATGGAGAGAATGATTCTCATTTTCCAGATATTAGTTTTTGGAGAAATAAAAAAGATGCAGAATATTCTGTAGAGGGAATTAATACTTCTGGATTTATTCACCCTTCTTTGAGTGGAATTGTAGTTTGGGATATATATGTAAAGACAATAGAAAATAAAGATGAAAAAACTGGTAAAAAGATACTAGAAGAATTTTATTCAAAAATATTGATGGAGCATGAATATTTATTCTCAGAGAGAGATAAAGAAGAAAGCGGAATGATTACAATTTATCATCCATTTGAATCTGGTTTTTTGCACTCAAAGAGGTGGGATAGTGCTTTGTATAGAATCTCGCCAAAGAATTTGATTTCATACAAAAGAGATGAAACTATCGATAGTAATCATTATTCTAAAAGAGATTATGACGTTCTGGTGTATTTAGCGCAGCATTTTTTGGATGAAGAATATGATTTTAGTAAGTCTGAGTTTCAGGTAAAAGATTTATTGTCTTCTTGTTTAATGTATATTTCAAATAAGAAGCTTAGAAGGATGGCTGGAATTTTGGGTAAAGATACATCAAAGATTGATAAATGGATTTTGCAATTTGAGATGAATTTTTTGAAAATGTTTTTTGATGAAGAGAGTAAGTTGTTTTGTGATTATGATTTGGTTATGGGTGAAAAGATTAAGGCGGATGCACTGCTTTCCCAGACGACTTTGATCACAGGACTTATGTCTTCTGAATTTCTGGAGAGATCCGTGGAAATTTTTATGGATAAGATTTTTCCTGAAATAAAAAAGATGAAAATATCAAATATCTCCGATGAGATGATTATTTTGATTTTTATTTTAGTAAAAGGCTTTGATGAATATGGAGCTGATTATAAAAATTTAAGGAAGATAAGGGGAGTGTTGGTGGATTCTTTGAAAATAAGATTTGATGATATTAGGGAAGGCAAAAAAGGTGATGAATTTGAATATGTTTTTTGTGGATTGCTTGCAGGTATTTTAGAAGAGGGGAGTTAGGGATTTTTTGGGTAAAATAAAAGTGCCGCGCTTACGCGCGGCACTTTTATTTTAAATATTACGCTCTTGAGATGTTTGTTGCGTGCTCTCCTCGGTCATTTTGTCCGATTTCGAAAGTCACAGCATCACCTTCTCGAAGGTCGTTGTATTCAACTCCGTTTAATTCGCTAGCGTGAAAGAAAAGATCTTTGTCCCGTCCCTCTTGAGAGATAAAACCAAAACCTTTATCTGTAACACGTGCAATTGTTCCTTGTGCCATTTTTTTTGAACTAATCTTATAAACACCAATGCATCTAGTGGAATAAAATCTGTTCTAATGACTTATCACCCTAAACTTTTGGTATTACTGTTATAGCATACTTGAAGCTATCTGTAAATGCATTTATCTATAACTCGTCACTAGTTCGGCAGGAACACCGCCATTTTCAACCGTAAACTTAAGCCGCCCGATAACCTGACCTTTTTCTGAGGTTATATCAACTCTCCAATCTCCGGGCCTAACATATTTCTTTACAGAGTATCCTCTAAAGCCTCCATCTCTTCCACCATTGATGTTAATAGGGATTGTATCAGTAAGTACCCATCTTATATTTTCTGGGTCGTAATAAGACCATTTATGGTAGATTTTTCCTTGAATTTTGGTAGGTGTAAAAACAGAGCTAAAAGCATATATACTTTCTCCTGATTTATAATGATAAACTTTCGCATAATCTTTGAAAGGTCTATACCATTTCGCTTTTTCAACTATTACCTTGTATTCCTGATTATCTGTTTTCTCTACAAGATGCGCTATAGAACCATCTTTTAGAGATAATGGAATGGGTGGAATAATATTTAGAAAATAAAATATTATAAAAACTACCGCTATTCCTGTGATTGATTTTGATACAAAAGGCAATTCTTTTTTAAATGTTTTATGTACAAATAAAGACAAGAAATTTGTGTATATATAAATAAGTAGGAAGCTAAGTATTGTTCCAAGTATAAAAACAAGAGTTCCCATTTTTCCAACAATGATTGGCGTTATCAAAATACTATAAGAGAAAATAGCTATATAAAAAATAATTATCTGGAAAGTAATTTGTTTGTATTTTGCCTGTATAAAATCATTTCCTATAAATAGGATTATAAGAGTAATCATAAAAGGGAAGCTTGTGTACAAAGATCCACTTCTTGAATAAAAAATAACCAAACCACTAAACATTCCTCCAAGTGCATAAGAAATAATGAGTGGAGCAAAAGCTTGGAGCTTTAGAAACCACGATCTTTTTGTTAGGGAATTTTCTCTGGCGTGGATTATAAGAATTCCAAAAGCTGTCAAAAACAGGTAAGTGGTAAGTACAATATTGTCGAACCATCTATCGACCCTTGTTAGCGTAAGGTTGTCAAAAATAAAACCAATTACCAGAGCGGCTGGTATGGCTATTCTTTCGTACTTTTTTAGAAATGCTTTTATTTCCCTTAGCTTCATGTATTTATAGTTGCATAAAATGGGGGATTTTTCTATGTTGAATTCTGAATTACTGGAAATATCTTAGATTGACATAATATATAAAAGGTAGTATAATATAAATATATGAAGATGTTCTTTTTACTTATCTTTTTACTTATCTTGGCCGCACTCTGTGTAGGGTGCGGGACTACAAAGCCTATTGATTTAGGCTTTGGCAGTGTGACCGTCGTCGACGATATCAATCGTGTCGGCGGAAATCACGTCTGGAGGTCTGGAAACGGGTATTATGCCCGGTATCAGACTCCGCGTAATATCTATCGCGCTCATCGGTATTATGATGAGCGCGGTGGATACGAAACCACCACTACCACCAAAACCCGCCGAGTCTATCGTTCAAAAGACGGAGACAGGCGGAAAGAGGAATTCATCAATCGCTCTCGGCGATTTGATGACAGGTAGTATTACCAACTCTCGTAAATAGAAAAAGCGAGAGTTGGTAAAAGCGGGAAAAAGGCTTTGCCTTTTTCCCGCTTTTTAATTCACCATCTTAGACTTCAAAATAATTTTAATCAAACAACTCCAACAAATACTCATCAATTTCTTTCTGGCTCAAATCATAGAAATTCTTTTCTTTTTTATTCAAATATCGTGCTAAATCTTTTCCAACAAATCTCCAGTGCCAAGGTTCAAATTGATAATAAGCATTTCCTTTAGGATAAGACAATATAAAACCAAACTTATATGCATTGTCTAGGAGCCATTTGTACGTGTCGGTACTTTCAAATTCTGTAGATAATCCACCAAGTCGAGGAATTGTAAGGTCGATTGTAGTTCCAAGTTGGTGCTCAGAATATCCTTGATCTGCAGAAAACTGATTTGCCGTACCTGCTCCATACAAGAAACTATAACTAGATTTTAGTTGAGCTTGTGTACCAAAAGAGCGATAGGCAGATACAACCCTAAGAGGTATTTCATCTTCCTCCGCTTCTTGAAGCATGTCATCTAAAAATTCATATATTCGACTGTCTACCTCAGCTTCCTTGTTGGTATCAAAAAGAAATTTTTTGTCTATTGATTTTAGTTCAGGTGGTTCGTAGTGTTCATTTAAAAAGTATACTTTAGAGTATTTTTGCAATAGTACTGGCGGAATTGTGGTCAATTTTTCAAGATCTGAGATTGTGTCACTATAATCTTCTATTTTTCTTTCAAAAGAAATAACCTTCTTTTGTTCATTTGTTAGAACATCATTTAGGGAGTTTATGTTTTCATTTGCTGAAGCCAGCTCACCCTTTATACTCAAAAGTTCTCCTTCAATTTCTATGTTTTTGTCTTGAGATAAAGACAAGCTTTCTCGAGTTTTTTTCAGGGAGTCTATAAGTAAAAATATATAGACTACAGACAAAATAAAAATAAAAACAACAATTGCTTGATATTCATTTTTCTTTAAAAAAGAAACTACTCTCATCGGTAGATTGTATCATAAAATACATCTTATAAAGTCAATTTCTGTAAAATAAAAGTAATATATCCGAAGTGCTTTGACGCAAGGGTCTGGGCTTCAGGTACGTTACTTTTATCTTAAGTTTTGCTTAGAATTTATTAAAATATTTTTCTCTTCTCTAGATAATTTTTTTATACGAGCTTCTTCTTTTGAAGCTTCAGATCTGTCTTTAAATTTTTTAGAAAATACAATTCTTACCGGTCTTCTAATGCTAGTGTATTTAGCTCCAGTCTTTTTTGTATTATGTTCATTTAGTCTCCTCTCTAGGTCGGTCGTTATTCCAGTGTATAAAGTATTATCTTTGCACTTTAATATGTATAGAAACCACATTTCAGAAGTATATCAGATAATTTTTAACAAAAATAAAAGCCTGATTTTTATCAGGATTTTATCGTATTAAATAAGCACGGGAATATTATTTCCTTTTTTTGCTAGCTCTTGCCGCAAGCATCTCTTTCTTGGCCGCAAGACGCTTTGCTGTCTTTCGAGATCGAGATTGCTTATTTTTTTCTATACCTGTAGCTCTTTTTGCCATATGGAGATAGTATACATGATTTATTAGAATTTGGAATATGCAGAACAAGATATAGGGGAAATAAAAATCACCTATATTGTTTAGGTGATATGAGTCGTTTGACTAACTATTGATTTATTCCATAGATGCCATTGGCTTGATCCGATTCATCTAGAGAACCATATTCTTCTAATGCGAATTCTTTGCTTTCTTTCGCAAACTCTTTTGCCCAGTCATACAGAATTTCAGCTTTCGCTTCTTGTCCGAGTCCGTTCATGAGGTACAGTAATCCGCAGGTATGACAGAAAAGCTCATATGCTTCATCGTCCGTCCCATAGAATACCAATGACTCTACTCTTTTTTGTAATGTTTCTTCCATTTTTAGCTTTAGTTCATTTGGAATGTTAGCACTTATTAATTTCATTAACAATCTGATTGAAATATTGCTTAGCAAGAGGTAGAATTGTCATATGAATGAACAAACATCAATAGTTGAAACAAATACATCGATCACACCAAAGATAGGAAGAAGTTCAATCTTCCGACCATTATGGTGGATATTACAAAGTATTGTCATTGGAATATGGAAAATGGTTTTATCATTTGTGCTTATGTGGCAATTTCTACATATCTTTGTAACAGGAGAAAAGCATGCTTGGTCATCTGAATTTACTAGAAAATTTATTCATCACGTTGTTGCGTGGACTGAATATACTTTTTGGATTAGAGATGAAAGGCCTGAAATTATAGAATACTAAGATGAGTATTTTAACTTTTTTAATTATTGCAGTTTCAATAAACATGCTTATGTTTATTCCTGCTTTTATATTTAAGACCGATAAATTAACAGACATATCATATGCTGTTACTTTTACAGTGGTGTCATTTCTCGGATTAATTTTAGGAGACTTTACTGTACCTAAATTAGCTCTTTTCATGATGATTTTGGCTTGGTCTATTAGGCTTGGAGCTTATTTGCTTATAAGGATTAAGAAAATAGGTAGAGATAAAAGATTTGACGGAATGAGGGAAAATTTCTTTAGATTTTTTAAATTTTGGTTTTTCCAGGGAATCAGTGTTTGGGTAATATTGTTGCCTAGCATGTTCTTTTTTAATCATGATAAAAACTTGTCTTATTATGTGTATGTAGGATTTGTCATATGGCTTGCAGGGCTAATAATAGAATCATTTGCCGATGCGCAGAAATATAAATTTATAAACAATCCTGAAAATGAAGGAAAGTGGATTGATAGTGGATTATGGAAATATTCTAGACATCCGAATTATTTTGGAGAAATTATGGTGTGGGTTGGGGTTTATATTTTTGTTCTATCCGGAATAGATCTGGAAGAAGCTTTCTTTGGGCTTCTTAGTCCAATGTACATAAGTTTTATAATACTATTTATAAGTGGAATTCCTCTTCTTGAGAAAGGCGCAGATAAAAGATGGGGAGACGATCCAGCATATAGAGAATATAAGAGGAAGACGAGTCCTTTAATCTTATTACCTAAAAAAGATTAGTATGAATAGAAATATTATAGCTTTAGCTTGCTCACCGTCTCGTGGTAGAAATTCTGACACAATGCTAGATTCTTTTATTAATGGAATGAAGACAGTGGAGGGTGTGACTTTCGAAAAAATATATTTAGACGATGTCTTTATTGAAAATTATAATTTTGAAAATCGCTTGGGTCCAACAGATAATGAAAAAGAATTTTCGGATTTATGCAATAAGATTATGAATTCTAAAGGATTGGTAATAGCAGTGCCTACGTACAATTTTTCTGTTCCTGCTCACTTAAAAAACTTCATAGACAGAATAAGATGCTTCGCTCTTGATATGGAAAAAAGAAATAAGATAAATCAACCGGTCGGAAAGCTCGGATATTTGAAGACATTTTTTATTGTTTCAGGAGGTACTCCTAATTGGGCACAAAAAATCCTTTTCTTTGCTTTTCCTCCTTTCTGGCTTCGTGGAGTTTTCTTGTATTACGGAGCGCATGTTATGGGCGCTTTCTACTCTGGAGATGTGCAAACTTTTTCAAATAAAAAGATTTTAAATAAGGTTATGAAAAAGGGAATCAATTTTGCAAAATGCGTAAAGAAAGATCGTAAAAATGGGATATTAGAGAGAATATTTTTCAGACCTCCTCAAGTCTAATTATTTTGCTAATTGAGGTAATTGGTCAGAGTTGTAAAACAATCCCGCTAGTTTTCCAAAAGAATAAGCATTACCACCGACTTTTATTGTAGCTCCTCCAACTTGCGGATTTGGATTTGGATTTGAAGCATTAAAACCGATATTGAAGATTGTTGCCACTATTTCTGAGTTTTCAGATATGTCATAACCAGCATTTTCCCATTGCATTAATATTTCCTTTATAAAAATCGCTGTATATAGATAAGAGTAATAATGATTTTTTTCATCAGTGAGTCTGTTGAAGAGTTGTTCATTTTTATTTTCTTGAGATTCATAAGAGATTAATTTTGAATATTTTTCACCCGGATAGAAAGGTGAATTTTCATCTAGTGAGTGTTTTTCAACATTTTCTGCAGTTTCTTGTTTTATTCCAGAAACTCCCAGAGAAAATTTAGACATTGATCCAAGTATTTTTAATGGTTCAAAATACCTCTTAAAAACCTCTCTTTCAGAAGTAAAAAATCTTATTTGCTCAGGAATTACTACAGATGCAATAAGGCGAGGGGAGACATCAGTTTCGGCTGCGACTCGATTTATAATTTCTATGTCTTTTGTAAGACCACCTGCAACAACATCCCATTCATTTGTATCTATCCAGGCGCAAATATCTAGCTCGTCTTTACATGAGTAGTCCACGGCAGAAAACTTGCTACCATTATTTGTTTCATCTCCTAGAGAGCTAGCACTATCTCCTGTAGAAAAAATAGAATTATTTCGGTCTTCTATAGAACCTCTAACGTTTAGTAAATCAAATTGCATAGCCACAAAAACCGCAGAGAAAATAAAGCCGATTATTGCAAAGACGGCCACGACGCTTATTCCTATAATTTTGATTACTTTCATGCAGGTACTCTACTATACTTTTTGAAATTTGCTTAGTCTTTAATTAAGTAAAAACAGACTTTATCTTAAGCACATCTATCTGATTAATCGTTTTAAAACACAAACTTTCTATCTTGCATTTTCTCTGTCCTAATCATTTTTATTTTGACACTGACGTACTGAGCACTTAAAATTAAATTAAATACCATGTGCGCAAGTTTGAGGGGCGTTGATATAAAATAATTTTAAAAAACAAGCAACAGGCCTATTCATATTGTTATGTACATTGATTGGTATTTTATAATTAATATAAAGACTTTAAATAATATATGAAAAGACAAATCTTAATGAGTCTGGGAATGCTAGTTTTTGTCGGTGCGATTATCGTCGGAGCAACAGGAGCATTCTTTACAGATACTGCAAGTTCTACTGGCAACACTTTTGCTGCTGGAACACTCGGTCTTCAATTGTCTAACAATACAAATGGGAGCGGAGGATATGCAGACACAGTTGCAAGCTCATGGAACTTTAATGGAATGGCTCCAGGAGGAGAACCAAGCGAAGATACAGTTTGGTTGAAAAATACAGGAGTCATCGATGCACAAAGCATCGGTATTGCAATGGCAAATGCATCAGGAACTTATGCAAACATTGCAAGACAGATGAGAATCACAAAAATGACTCTCGATGGAAAAAATCTCCTAGTTGGAGGAGCAGGTGCTGAGATTGCAGAATATGTATCTCCAACATCTTGTGATATTACAGTTGGTGGTGGAGGAAACCCATCTACAATTACAGCTGCAATTGCGGCTGCTACAAACGGAGATGTAATTTGTGCTACAGGTACAAACTACAGTTCTGCATGGGAAGGAGTTGGAACAATTAATGTAAATAAAGAAGTTACTATTGTTTCAATGGATGGACCTTCAGTTACATCAAGTATTGGATTTGATGTTGCAGCAAATAACGTAACTATCAAGGGATTCAATATTTACACAAGTAATGATACTGCTGTAGATGTAAACGGACGTTCAAATGTTGTAATTACTGACAATACATTTTCTAACTTTGGAAATATTGCAGGAACAACAGACAAACAAGCTGTTTACGTTCACGGAGCATCATCTAATGTAACAGTAAGTAATAACGTATTTGATGGACTACAAAACGGTATCAAATCAATCAAGGCTATTTACGTAGGGCATACAGGAGATACAAACACTGTATCTAATGTAACAATCACAAATAACATTATTAAGAATGTTGAAAGTGCTTCAAAGGGAGCATATGGTATTTTGGTTAATCACGGAACTCCAGCTAACGGAGGTCTAACAACAGGACTAAATATCAACAACAACACTATTAGTGATCTATCAGGAGGTTGGACACATGCAATTGGTCTAGAAGGACCAACTCCAGGAGCTATCGTTACAATGAACGATATCTACAACCTAACTAGTCCAGGTCTTGATGTGACAGCTGTTCGAGTAGAAGACAATCAAGGTGCTGGTATCTTGGTTAATGAAAACAACTTCGCATCAGATGCATTTGGTGTAACTCACACTTACGCTGCTGGATTTTCAGTAGACGCTACAAATAACTGGTGGGGAGACTTTGATCCATCAGATCAAATTGCATCAGCGGGTCCAACTATTACTACAGGTAGCATCGCAGGAGGTCCATTTGCAGGATTTGTAAATGGAAGCGACGCTTTCAACAATAATGGTTTTGCTGATCTTCAAGATCTAAACAACGATCCAATCCTAGATGCAGGATTTGGTCTTGATGCAGGTCAGAAGAAACAATTCATCATGGCGGTTCAATTAGATGGACCATCAACAGGAAATGAATTCCAAGGACAAAGTTTGACTACAGATCTAGTATTCACTCTTAATCAACAATAAGACGAAGTTTTATTCTCATCCCGAATTATCGGGGTGAGTATTAAGACCACGTGTCTTAAATCATTATGATGGGGAACATTTTCAAAGTATCATATTATCTTTTCTTCGGAATTCTTATCACCTTAGCTTTGCTATTGAGCGGGATGTTCTTGCCAAAAAATATTGGATATCAAATAAAAATAGTTCAGAGTGGTTCAATGTCACCAACTATACCGACCGGCTCTATAGTTTTTGTAAAAAGTTTCGAAAATTATTCTAAAGATGATGTCATCACTTTTCAAAGAGTAGGGGATCAATTTCCAACAACTCACAGGATTGTAAATGATGAAGTCATCTCAGGGTCCGTGGAATATGTCGTCAGGGGAGATGCGAATGATGCTGATGATGCAAAAAAAGTAAAATTAAGTGAAGTTATTGGAAAAGTTATCTTCTCACTTCCTTATGTTGGATACATCATAGATTTTATCCGACAACCCATTGGTTTTTTTCTCATCATCATATTGCCACTTTTGTCTATAATGTATGACGAAATTAAGAAAATAATAAGTACCGTAAAGGGTAAAAAAATACAGCAAGATGAAAAATAATATTTTCAACAAAAAAATATTGAGCATCTCGGCAATACTTTTTTGTTTTTTGATCTTTCCTAATAATGCAGAAGCTTTTTTCTCTCCAGATAAAAGTTCTACCGACAATGTATTTGAGGTCGGTACTTTGTCTTTTTCTCTGAACCAAACAGACATTCTTCTAGATATTGATTCAACTTCTACATCAACAGCTTCTTTTGAAATAGAAGACACTGGAGATATTTCATCAATATATGAAATCGTAGCAGAAAAAGTTAGCTGTGCAGACAATTTCTACAATGGGATATTTTTGAATATAGATAAAGGAGGAATTATTTATGAAAACACATTGAGCGGAGTAAATGCCACAACCACAACCGATGGATTGATTGATTTTGGTATAAGTGCTGCCTCAAACTTGCTTGCAAACAATGGAGATGAATGTGAAATCGAAATTCACGTTAGGGCGTGGCAATCTAATTTTACAGAGTTCGACATAGGAAGATTTTCTCAAGAAGAAATAATAAATTTGAAAATAACTGCAACAGAAAATATTGGAGGAAGTGTCGTTTTGAATGAAGTTCTTCCAAATCCAGAAGGATCAGATAGTCAGGGAGGATTGCAAGGAGAATGGGTTGAGTTATATAACTTGAGCTCAAGTCCTGTTGATCTGACAGACTGGTATATAAAGGATGAAGCAGGAAATACTGTATATATTACAGCTTCCTCTACACTAAATGGACGAACAACAATCGGAGTTCCTGGAAGTGGTTTGGAATGGGTTGTTGTGTTTATGTCTGGAGCGATATTGAATAATACTGGAGATACTGTGTATTTCTACGACAATAATGATGTCTTATTTGATTCATATTCTTTTGGAAGTTCTGTAAATGATGCAGATAGTGATTCAAATAATACTCCACAAGGTAACAATGAAAATCCTTCAGGTTCTGAAACTTCTGCGCAAGAAGGAAAGTCTGATGCAAGAATTCCTGATGGAATAGGGGATTGGATTGATCCTGTTCCAACTCCCGGATCTCCAAATATTATTGATGAAATTACAGAGGAAATAGAAATAGAAGCAGAAGTCGAAGTCGAGGTTGTAGAAGTAGAAAATAATTTGGATAATTTAGAAAATGACGAATCAGAGAATCTAAAAATAGAAGATAATGAAAATGCTACAACAACTCCTAATACAATAAATGAAAATAATACAAAAAATCTTGATTCAGATAAACTTGATGGTATTGAAAATCCTAACACAGAAGAAGACGGCGAATCTTCTGAAAATAGTCAGACTGAAAATAATGATTCAGGTATCGAAGATGTAGATACTACAGTTGAAGAGATGGAAAATATTGAAGATATCGAAAATTCAGATGAATCAGAAACCATAGATGAACAAGAAGAAGATATTGAAACAATAAAAAACCCAGAAGATAATTCTGAGATAGAAGAAAAAACAGAAGATATAGAATCTCCAAGCGTTACAGATTTGGAAGATGAAAATATTGAAGAACATTCAGGTGTTGAAGAAATTGAAATAATAGAAGAACCGAAAGAAGAAATTGAAGAAGAGGCTGCTCCTAATATAGAGACACCTGCTACTGAAGTAATAGAATCAGAACTATGATAAAAAAACTCATCATAGCTTTGTTATTGATTTCACCTCTTGGGGCAAATGCAGCTGGGATAAATGCTGTATTTGAGAATACTCCGTTATTTTCTGAAAGTGGAATAGCTCCAGGAAAGACAGTCACAAGAACTGTGGAAGTTTTCAACAATAATGACACCGCTGAAAATATCGGATTGGAAATAAATAATGTTATCGATTCTGGAAATTTTGCAGAATTACTCGACTTCAAAGTTAGTGATGATTCGAATATTTATTTTGACGGATTATTTAAAGATTTTATAAGTGGAGGTCAAAAATCTTTAAATTCAATTAGTTCAAATGATTCAAATAAATACTATCTTTCAATCGGTTTTAAAGAATCCGCAACAAATGAATATCAAGGCGCGTCGATTGGTTTTGCTATATGTGTTGGTTTTGAAGGTGGTAATCAAGACTGTGACGGAAATGTAACAGGTGGAGGATCTTCTGGTGGAGGTTCTGGTAGTGGCGGAGGAGGAGGTTCTTCTGGAGGTCGCAGTCTGTTGATATTTAATGAGGAGGGAATATTTTTTACAAATACTTCTGCAATAGTTGGATGGGAAACAAATCTACCTTCAAGTACTCAGGTTATTTATGGATTAAAAAGTGATGGTCCGTATACTCTAAATCTAAGCTCGCCAAATTATGGATATCCATTTTCTAATACCGAGATTTTTAATAATGAGACAGAGCACATTAGTTTCTTGGAGAATTTAATTCCAGGAGAAGTGTATGTCTTTAGAGTTGTCTCTCGAGAATCACCTTCAGATGGCGTAAATATAAGCCCTGAGCACGATATTGTTCCGGGTTCTGTTCCTGTACCAACTTTCACTAATTTTATCGGCCCTGGAGGTTTTGGAGGGCAAGTATTAGGAGCTTCAACTCCATTAGAAAATGATACTGATGCTGTGCAAGGAGAAGAATCTACTGAGGGGTCAGTCTTGGGTATATCAGATGACAAAACAAATACAGCAAGTGTACTTTTTGGAATTCCTGAGAAAATCTCTAATTCTTTGAAAGATTATGATTGTATTTTGAGATTTATAATCGCATTATTGATTGCACTGATTACAACATTTATATATGGAAGAATAAAAGAATGGAAAGATTTTCCAAAGAAAGTCAGAAGATTTTTCTTCTCAAGAACTTATTTGATTTTTATATTAATAGAAATTCCAATAGTTTTGATTTTCAATTTAATTTGCAGTATCTGGTCTTTGATTATTGTGGCGGTGATTTTTCTAATTTTGTCTATATTCTTAAGGCCAAAAAATTTAAAGAGAACAGATAATTTTGAAATGAATAAAGATTCATATTCAGAATAAAAAGTTATTTCAAGGCGATTTAACGATGAGGGCAACCTGCCCAGCAACATTGAAATATTATTCCTTATAATACTCAACCAACGCTTTTATACCCGCTAAATTTTTACCCCATTCTATGCTTTCATGAGTCCTTAGTTCGACAGTGATTGCAGGTATTCCGATTGATGCGAGCCATCCTTCTACGTCTCCTGTTACTTCATAAGCATCGAATGACTCAACCGCTGTGTAGCCAGATGATAGGGAATAGGCTTTCATGATATCTAGTGTTTCTGGGAGTATTCCTTCGGTGCATTCAGATGCATAAACAGCATTTGCTTTGCTGTGCCAAAAAACAAAAGCTTTGGGTTTTTTGTCTTCAACAAAATTCTTTATTGCTTGTGCTTCAGGTTCAGAAAAAGCAGAAGTACCAGCGCTCACTACTTTATTTTGCCAAGTGCTTTCTGGTTTCCATTTGCAATCAAAGTTTCGATTGAGGTCTACGTCATTTGCATTAAATCTTCCCGCACCACTTGTTGTAGTATCTGGCGCATCGTCGACTGTGAATCTGCCGACCTTTCCTGTTATTTTAAACAAGCCATCTGGATTGGCAGTGGGGATTACAGTCACTTTCATATTGCTCGGGACAAAATCACTATTTTCTTTTAGGAAATCAATAAATCTGTATGCAAGGTAAGTGCTGTTCCATTCGTACCCACCGTGAATTCCGCCGACAAAGACTAGGTTTGTTTCTCCATTTCCAAAAGTATAAGATTCAATATCGCGACCTTCAACTGATTTTCCGATTATCTCCTCTGACTCAAAAGGAACGGTTTCAGTTACTGGAATATTTTCAACAATCATTTCTTCTCCAGGTTTGTGATAGATAAAATATAAAGCAACACAAAATATAATAATAGAAATTATTATTAGATTTCGTTTACTCAAATATTCTCTCATTTTATTTTGCGTAGTGATTTAGAATAGCCTCGATACCTTGTTGGTTTTTGCTCCATTCAGTATCAGTGTGTGTTGTTAGAAGTACGCTAATTGCAGGAATATTTTTCTTTGCTAGCCAATTAACCATGTCTCCAGTAATTTCATAGAAGTTGAAACTTTCGTATGCTTTATATCCAGATGCTTTTGCATAAAGGTTTGTAAGCGTTTTTGTTTCATCTGATACACCATTTTTACAACTTGATGCAAATACTCCACCTCCAGCACTGTACCAAACAACAACTGCATTAGGCTCGTATGAATTCACATACGATTCAATTGCTTTGCTCTCTGGTTCAGAAAATGCACTACTTCCTCCACTAACTTCTTTATTTTGCCAAGTACTTTTTTCTTGCCATTCACAATCGAAGTTTCTGTTTAGGTCTATGTTGTTTGCATTGAATCTAGCTTCAACTTTTTCTGCCTCTGTTGCTCTTACGTCAGATTTTGAAAAAGGTCCGTCAGTATCTACGACTTTAAAAAGCCCGTCCGGATTTAGAGAAGGGATTACTGTTACCTCAACATTTGCAGGGATTTTGTCATTATTATCTTTTAGGTAGCTGATCATCTCGTATGCTACGAGAGAAGCGTTCCAAGAATATCCTCCATGAATTCCACCGATGAATAATATTTTTGTATCAACTTCCGCATCTTCTTTTTCAGAATAGAAGTGGTATGCAACAATATCTTTACCTTCAACTGATTTACCGATTGTTGTTTCAGTTTTATTTTCTTCTATTTCATCTTGTGTTTCATTTTCAGTATTTTCTACATTATCTTTATTCTCATTTTCCGCAGCGATTCCGTTTGAGTCTTTTTTAATAAAATAAAATGCTCCAAAACTAATAAGTATTATGATCAGAATTGTGATTATTGTATTTTTCATATAACCCTATTTTAGCATGAATAGGTGATTGAATGTTTTTATTGGTATTTTTCCAAGATTTAAGCATTGTATTTGTCAAAAATAAGTATAATATTAGCCCCATGAATGAAATTAAAGACGCATACGGAAACGTACTACAAAATGGAGATACTGTTTTTGTTATTAAAGACTTAAAAGTTAGAGGAAGTAAGGATGGATTGAGAAAGGGAACTAAAGTAAAAAGTATTCGCTTGACCGACGAAGTAGAAGGTCTGACTGGAAAAATTGATGGAATGAAAGGGGTTTTTATAAATCCTTTGTATGTGAAGAAGGGCTAGTTTTTAAATTGGTTGTATTTGCGAAGTCTACAAAATACAACTCCAAACATAACCTTCGTCATCATCTGGAGGAGTCACTTCTCCCATTCTTTGGAAATTGAGAGTGTCATGAAATTCCCAAGAATTATCATGGGTTCCAGGACTAAATAAGAGAATTTCACTAAAACCATTTTCTCTTGCAATTTCAACTATCTTTGATTTAAGTATTTTTCCAATACCTTTTCGCTTGTATTTAGAGGCAATGACATATAACTCAACAGGTTTTGATGTCTTTGCAAATTCTTTTAGATATGCAGGAATATCTCTGTGACCAGCAACTCCGACAATTTCATTATTATCTTCTGCTATAAAAAAATTTGAAGGATGTTTTTCCAATTCATTTGATAGTTCTTTTAAGAATATTGGATCGTTCCAATATTTTGAAAAAATATTTTCCACATCATCTCTATCTATTTCTTCAAATTTTCTAACAGTCATAATTATCTTATTAAGTAAGAATTAAGTAAAAAATAACAGGTTTTAGTGTAGGTTTTTAAAAACAGTTGTATTCTAAAATTATGAATTATCCTTCAGATATTTTCCAGCAATACTTAATGCAAACGAAGGTAATATAATAAAAACAGTTGTAAGTAGAAGTTTCATCAATGTTATATTTGGCTCTGAATTATCTCCGGCATTAGATAAAACCAATAAAATTCCTATAACACCAAAAGCAACAGATGAATAAATAAAAACACGGGTAGATATTTTTTGCATGATTTTATTTTATCATAATAAAAGCTTTCACACTTTACTTTTATTTCAGTGTAGTATATATTATGCAAGTAGCTTGCATAACATGAGAACAAATATATACAAAGACAAAATAATAAAACTACTTGAGAAAAATCATCTATTAAATATGGCTGATATTCACAAGAAAATAGCACATGCTGATTATTCGACTGTATATAGAAATGTAGAGCAACTAATAAATAATGGGAAGATTAAAAAGGTTGTTTTCGACAAAGACAAAATAATGTACGAAATCAATAGTTCAGAAAGTCAGCACGACCACTTCGTCTGTACTGATTGTGGTTTTGTTGATGAATTAGATAGATCTACTTTGAAATCAAGTTTTAAAGAATATGCAATTACAGATATTCTCATAAAAGGACTTTGTCAGAAGTGTCATTAATAATAATAATTATTATAATATGTTTTCAATTTACTTATATTCTTTACTCAGTGTTATTGCAGTTAGTTTGGTATCTCTTGTAGGTGTTTTCACCTTAGCTCTTAAAGAAAAAGTATTGAGGAAATATGTCTTTCTTTTGGTTAGCTTAGCGGTAGGGGCGCTTTTAGGAGATGCTTTTATACATCTTATTCCTGAATCTTTTGAAGCTATTGGAAATGAAACCCACGTATCTATTGCAGTTATTGTTGGAATTCTTATATTTTTTATACTTGAGAAATTTTTACATTGGCATCATCATCACGTAGGTTCAGAAGAATCAGAGGTTGAAAAAGTTCATCCTGTCGGACATATGATATTAATCTCGGATGGAGTCCATAATTTTATCGACGGTCTTATAATCGGTGTTAGTTATTTGGTTAGTATTGAAGTCGGTATCGCAACAACTATCGCTGTTATATTACACGAGATACCACAGGAAATAAGTGACTTTGGAATTCTTCTACATGCAGGATATTCAAAAATTAAAGCGCTTTGGCTCAACTTTTTGTCTGCATTGCTTTCTGTTTTTGGGGCAGTGGTCGCTCTTATGGTTGGAGGTTCTAGTGAAACTTTAACTACATGGCTTATTCCTGTTGCGGCGGGTGGTTTTATTTATGTTGCATTGAGTGATCTTATTCCAGAGATGCATAAAACTAAGCATATAAAATACTCAATCCTGCAAGTAATCGCTGTGTTGGTGGGAATTGTAGCGATGCTGTTGTTACTTAATCTTGAATAAAAACTATAATAGACCTTATGTCTAAAATATTAAAAACTTTCATCGTAATTATATTATTTCTATTTATTGCTCCGCTCTTTGTATCAGCTCAAGTTCTTCATAACGATTTCCAAGGTACATTTAAGGGAAAAGTCCTGGAGATATTGAAAGAAGAAATACGTGAAATTCCAGGTACTGATACCAAGCATCTATTGCAGACAATCAAAGTCAAAGTTTTAGATGGTCCACAAAAAGACGAGATTATAACTATTGAAAATGATTATCTTGGATTAGATAAAGGAGATAAGTTTTATTTTAATTACAATATATACATTGATGGTACAGAGAGTTATGGAATTACAAATATAGATCGTAAAGGTCCGCTACTTTTACTTACAATAATTTTCATAGCGATTATTATTGCATTTGGTAGATGGCAGGGAATAAGGTCACTCATTGCTTTAGCCGGCAGTTTCTTGGTAATTATATTTGTACTACTTCCGGGAATACTCAATGGTTGGAATCCATTATTTGCGAGTTTCTTGGTTGCTGGAGCTATATTGTTTTTTGCCATATTTCTCACGCATGGTTTTAATCGAGAATCTTTGGTGGCGTATGGAGGAACAATGATTGCTGTTGTACTGGCAGGGATTTTTGCAGTCTTTGCAGTACACATAACAGATCTTTCCGGTTTTTCTTCTGATGAAAGTGTGTACTTAAATCTTAATACTGGAGGGACTTTGAATTTTACAGCTCTTTTGCTCGGAGCTTTTATTATAGGATTTTTGGGTGTTTTAGATGATATTGCAATTACGCAATCTGCTGTTGTCTCCGAATTATTTAGTAGTAATCCTGAAATGAAGAAGAGGGAAGTGTATAAGCGTGCCATGAGAGTTGGGCGTGAGCATGTAGGAGCTTTGGTCAATACGCTAGTGCTTGCATATACAGGAGCCTCTTTACCACTGTTGCTGTATTTTAATTTAGGGCCAGTAAGTTTTGAAACTACAGTTAATCTTGAGATATTTGCCACAGAGATTGTGAGAGTGATTGTCGGTAGTGCGGGTCTAATTTTGACTGTTCCGATTGTGACATTTCTAGCTGTTAAGTATTTGAAAGGGTATGAGTCCAAGCACGGTCATTCGCATTCGCATCATTAAATTGGGTTTTTGGGAGATGATTTGTTTTATGTTGGCTCTGCGGACTTAGTTTAGTTTGAATCTAAGTGTTTTAGATATATTCCTTAATTAAAAGGATTAGATTTTCAATATAACTATCAATATTATCTAGATCTTCTACAACCAAACTATTCGTTAGCATATGATTACAAATCAAGGGTATGGAATGATCTTTATTTGTAAGTGCAATAATTTTCTTACCCTTTACATATGCATAACCGACTTCAGCACCCCAATTTGGACTCTCATTAAGTGCTACCGCAACAACTAGTGATGTATTATCAATTCCTGCTATGTCTTGATTAAATATTTCTTTATCAGAACTATCTTGATTAGTGTCTCTGTGAGGTAAATAACATGTTATTCCATGATATTCTAAGGCTTTTCCTATTTTATGATTAAATTCCACATTCCAAGGGTTAGTAAAGGTTGATGTAAGATATATATTTTTCATACAAAAAGTATACCAGAGGATTTCAGTATTATCGAGATAAAAGGAAGACCCTATTATATAGGTGTGTTTTAATGGCTCCGTTGGCTGGACGATGTTCGAACCTGTATAAAGAGAAACCCGCCAGCGAACTGAGCGGGTTGCTCGTGTTCGGACGGGTTGGTAGTTGGAGTCAGGAAGTGGGAACAAAATCAAACAACTGATCGAGCACATCGACAAGTTCTGGTCCGCCGTTGCAAAGAGGGCCAGAGGAACCGATGCCACCATGATTGATGCCCGTGGTGAAATGGTATATGCCTTTCTCCTTGTCCAAATTGAGTGTCACACCGTGATCTCCTGCGAAAGAAGGGAAGGATAAGCCGTAGCAACCTTTCATCTTCCAATCGAAGCGTGGCTTGAAGGGGTTGCTCGGCAATCCAACTTTCGAATCAAGCTGGACGTAGATCAGTTGCGGTTCTACTTGTTCTTCCTGTCCTTGTCGAAAGACAAGGGTGCCGAGAAGTATTTGTAGAAGGGGGTCTTCATTGCAGAGTCCAACCAAAACGACTGAAGTGTGTTTGAGAGATTTCATTTTCTATCTTTTGGGTGTTTGGTTTAAGGACCACCCGAGGCTTCCTTTCAAAGCCTATAATCCCATATCAAAAAACTGTTCGAAAATAAGATAACATATAAATATAGTACTGTCAAATATTTGCTCCGTTGGTTGAACAATGTTCGAACCTACTATGAAAGGGAATAGGTGTAAATAAAAAAACCCAAGCAACTGTATAAAGTTAAACCTGAGTCTTGCATTTGCTTACGATTTAGGATTTGAAGGATTATTTTTGATTAGCTTTTCTTTTAATTTAGCCAGATCTTTTGCTCCTTCCGCCCCAAAGTACTCAATTGCTTCATCATCATTTAATATAAACTCGATTTGTCCAGAGGTTCGATATGTCTTATTCTCTCCTCCTTTTTCTCTGGAATCATTCTCTAGCGGCATAATATTTATATCTCTGTATTTAAAGAACAAACCACACAAAGTGCGGTGTATTAAGAGAATTTCTAATTAGATTCATATCTTTCCCAAAAACAGTTGGGATGAAATTAGCACCTTGCATTTGCAGGTTGCTGGTAGAACGTCGGGTCATTTCCCTTAACATTTCTACTCTCTTAATACTTTTACTCATGTATTATATTGGATTGACTTATTAAGGTCAATTGTTTGGTCGACTGTGTTTAGTTTGAATCTGTCTGGTTAAATAAAAAAAGACCCGTAGAGATTTAACTCAGACAGGCCTATGAGAGACTTTGGTTTTATGGTACTGAATCTTTTGGGCTATTGTAAGAAACCATACCTTTTTTGAAGCATCTGTTTAGTTTGTTCTCTGAGAACCTCTTGTTCTGCAGGGGTCATTTTGCTGACTCGATTTCGTACACGGTCTGCTGCATCTAGAAACTTTTGACGGACAAGTTTTGTTTTCATCGTTTTTCTTTTATGGTTGACATATACAATATTACATCAAAGAGCTAGAATTTTTACTATTTCTTTTTATCTTGCTAATCTTAGCATATGAAAATTAGAGAGCCAATTATTAAAAAAGATGCTTTGGAACATAAGAGTATCGATATAGGTAAAGAAATTATTATTGATGAAACAAAGGTCGTTAATTTAATTTTAGATGAAAGGCAGATAGAAGAATTTAATATTAAGGAGTCTCAAGTAGAAGATTTGTCTTTGATGTCTGGAAGGATTGATGAATTAAAAATTATAGATTCTGTCTTTAATAAATTAAATTTAGTTGGAACAAATATAGACAAGACTTATTTTGAAAGAGTAGAAATATCGCAGTCTAGATTGCAAGGAACACAACTTATGGATGCTAATATAAAAGATGTTGTGGTTGAAAAATCTAAATGCGTTTCGATTTCTTTAAGGTATTCAAAAATAGAAGATTCTGTGTTTAAGGAATGTGATCTATCAGACTCAGATTTTCTTGGTTCTGAGTTAAAAAATATATCATTTATAAACTGTAATCTAAGGGGATCGCAGTTTTCTCAATCTAAACTTAAAAACGTTAAATTTGGTGGCTCTGATATTGAAAATATAAAAATAGACAAAGACTCTTTCGAGGAAGTAACTGTTGATACAAAACAAGCTTTATATTTAGCTTCCGTATTTGGATTAACGATTGAAGATTAGACGAGGGTATGGATTCTCGTGCAGGACGCGTTCAGAACTCTAAATTGGAAGAAGATTAAGAGGGAAGTTTAAGTATTATTTGTCTAAAAACTTTTCCAACCTATCAGTTGGTATAAAATCTACTGGATAACAATCTAATCCAATATCATTAGTTTTTTCTGAAAAGTATATAGGTTTATTTTTTGCAATTGCATAGCCTAGCTCTAGTTTAAGGCTCGTTCCCATATATCCATCTGGTGTTATTAGATAAACAACATCAGCGCCATCAATAGCTTCGTAATGTTCGAGTGCCAGTCGTTTCTTTTCTTCTAATGTATTTGCGTCATCTCTATTTTCTTTACTGTAGTCTAAATTGGGAAAAATTGGTTCTTGTCCAAGTTTTTTTAATTTTGAGATTGTGTCACGAACCAAATCTCTGTATTTTATACTACATCCAATAACAATTTTCATAATTAAAATATTATCAAATATAGATAAAAAATAACACTTTACTTTTCTTTACAATTGCTCCGCGGACAGGATTCGAACCTGTAACCTAACGATTACACTTATCCTAAAATTTCTTTAAGGGGTGGACTATATCATCATCCTTTTAAATCTTATTTAAAATTTAAATATAGGATGCAAGGCGCTTCGACTCAGATTTCTCTGAGGCTACTCCCGTTAGGGATAGTCTCTGAACCTTTCCTTCAAAAAATAATTGAAGAACTTGGCTGCTGATTGCCCACGACTTTACGTTTGGGTTTCCAGACAATTCACCTTGTTTTCGACCTACTTCTCAGTAGGAAGCTGCGTAATGCCGTCGTGAACTTCCATGTGACAGTTTGAGCAAAGAAGAACACATTTGTCTAATTCTTTTCTTACTTTGTCCCATGATTTTGTAAGTCCTCTCGCTGATATTCCAAAAGATTTTTTCTTTGGATCAACGTGATGGAATACTAAGGCTCTTTTGCATTTCTTGTATTTACAAATAATACATTGACCACCTTTATAATCTGCTGCCATTTGACGAAGTTTAATTCGTCTTTTTGTAACAGCTTTTATATTGTATTCTCTGCGATCGGCATAGGTACGGGAGTCTGGCATAACACTATGTATTATACCATATCCCTAGTGCCACAGTCGTTTGCTCTACCGTTGAGCTACCACGGAATCGGTTACAATCTTACTTCGGTATATCTATATAAAGTAAGACGTGTCAAAAATATATCAATTTTGAGGATGTATTGCAATACATAAGACATTATTGAATCTATATATAAAAGGGCTAGTAAACTAATTTAATATGAAATAGTATTGTTGTATGTATATCCACGTCAGAATTTTCCCAAAAAGCAAAGAAGAAAAAATTGAGGAAGTAAAAGAAAGTCATTTTGAGGTCCATGTAAAAGCTGAAGCCAAAGAGGGGAAAGCAAATAAGCGCTTGCTCGAAATAATTCGCGAAAGGTTTCCAAAAGCTCGCGAGATAAAGATCGTAAGCGGACACTTAAATCCCTCAAAGCTTTTGTCTGTCAATCTGGAAGACGAATAATAGTTTGGTATACTAAAAGAGTATGGCAATAAACATTAATATAAAAACAAAAGATTTAGATTTGGATTCTAAGTTGAATGATTTTATTAATAAAAAAGTTGGCACATTGGGTAGATTATTTAAGCTTGAAAAAGACGAGGATGTTTTGATCGAAGTAGAGGTAGGGCAGAGTACAAAGCATCATAAAAATGGAGATATTTTTAGGGCTGAAATAAATCTTTCTCATAAAGGAAAAAGACTTAGAACAACATCAAAAGAAAGAACCATTCGAATCGCTTTGAATGAGTCTTGCGCTGAAATGTCTAGTCGGATTAAAGCTACGAAAAATAAAAAAGCAGATTTAAAAAAGAAAGGTGGTGCAAAAATTAAAAAGATGATTAAAGACTAATTATATGAACACAGCAGTAAAAGTTGCATTGGTTGCAGTATTTATAATTTTATTAGGTTCAATTTTTCAATTAACTATGAAGACAAATAGCAAAGAGGCAGAACTTACAAACCCGACAGACAAAACGGTAGGAGCACAATATTTGACTGCTACTTTCAAGACAAATATGGGGGATATTAAAATAGAGTTGTTTTGGAACAAGGCTCCAGCAACTGCTCTTAATTTTGTTAAGCTTGCGGAAACTGGTTTCTATGACGGAACAAGATTCCATAGAGTTATTAAAGATTTCATGATTCAAGGAGGAGATCCACTTTCAAAAGATTTATCAATGAGAGCAAGATGGGGAACAGGAGGTCCTGGATATACTTTTAAAGACGAACAAAATGATGAAAATCTTGTAAGAGGAATTGTTGCTATGGCAAACTCAGGTCCAGATACAAATGGAAGTCAGTTTTTCATTGTGACAGCACCAGAAACTCCTTGGCTTAATGGGAAGCATACTCCATTTGCAAAAGTTTTGAAGGGTCTTGATGTTGTAATGAAGATTCAGGATGTAGAGACAGGTCAAGCAGATCAGCCTGTAAATGATGTGATTATAGAGAAAGTGATATTGGAATAAGAGGTTTTAAAAATTAAAAGCAGTAGGTAACTTTTCAATTACTGGTCCTCGGTTCGCTTATGTAAAGAGAATTTTTTAATTATAAGAAATAGGGTTTCTGGAGTGGTTGGGCGTAGGGTCTGGGCTCCAGAACCCTATTTCTTATAATTAAAAAATTTCTTGACAACGCTCCCTGCGGAGTAATCTCAAAGCTACCTACTGCTTTTAATTTTTAAAACCTCTTTTAAAGTCATCATAACTCATCTCTTTTTTTCCTTCAGGAATTACTTTATCTATTATTAATTTTCCATCTTCAAATTTTGCACTAGTTATTTTTACTCTTATTTTTCTATCTGCATGTTCTATAAAAAAGAAAGTTCCAGGCCACGGATTAAGGGCTTGAATCTTTAGAAAGTTTTTATAAGGTTCGTCCTCTAAAAATATTTCGCCATCTTCTTTTTTAATCTTTTTTGTATAAGTTGCATTTGTATGATCTTGTTCTTGTTCTAAAATTTCTCCTTTAATCCAAGGTTCGATAATTTGAGATAAAGCTTCTCCGCCTTTTTGTGCCAAATCTTTTCTGACAATTTCTTTTGTAGGCCATGTGTCGTAAAAAACAACTTCTTGAGAAAGTATTGGTCCGTGATCCATTTTAGAGTCCATCTTCATTATTGTTACTCCTGTTTCTTTTTGGTCATCAAGCATTGCTGATTCTATAGGAGACGCACCACGATACAAAGGTAAAAGGGAAGGGTGAACGTTTAGTGTTCCGTGTTTTGGCATATCTAAAACTCTTTGTGGAATTATCAGGCCGTATGAGACTGCGATGAAAAGATCGAATGAATTGTCGGGCGCGCTTTGCGCGCCCGACAACTCACCCACAAAATCCTCATTCAATTTCTCAGGTTGAAAAACTTTAATACCTCTTTCTTGCGCCCATAATTTTGTTTCAGGTGGAGTAAGGATCAATTTCCTCCCTTTTGGTTTGTCTGGAACAGTTACAATCACCTCTGGTACAAAACCATTTTTTTCTAACTCATTTAAAACTACGATACTAAAATCGTCTGTTCCAAAAAATACAATTGTTGGTTTATTATTCATGAGGCGGTAAGTCTTCTATATCTATTGCGTGGTCAATAAAAAGTATTCCATCCAAGTGATCTATTTCATGTTGAAAAATTTGTGCCAATAATCCACTGCCTTCCATTAAAAAATCTTCACCTTTTATATTTTGTGCTGATATTGTAACTCTACTAGATCTCCTTGTTTTTCCATACTTCCATCTTACAGACAAGCAACCTTCCTCCATCTTTTTTCTATCATTCGACTGCTTAATTATTGTAGGGTTTATGAAAACTGTATATTCATCTCCAGCATCTATTATCTTAGGAGAAACTATAAAAATTCTTTTAGAAATAGAAATTTGAGGCGCTGCTAAAGCTACACCATCATCTTCTTTATTTAAAGCTTCGAACATGTCTTTCACTATTTCCTTTAATTCTGGAGTATCAAAATTGTCGACAGAAACTGCCTTTTCTCTGAGTATTTTATCTCCTTCTTGAATAATCTTCTTCATATAAAGAAGTATACGTATTTTTAAAAATAAAAAAAGTAGGTCTATAAAATCGACCTACCAGGTTAAAAGAAAAATCCCAAGAATTATTCCAAAAAAAGATATTATCTTATGTGTTATAGAAAGTGGCTTTCCTTCATTTATTCTCTTTATGTAAGAAAAAACTAATATAAAAGTCACTAACCCAACTCCAAATGTTCCAAAAAAGTTCATATTTACAACAAGCTTTCTGCGTCGACAATAACACGAAAGTTTGGTGGAAGCGAGCGTAATTTTTCCAACAAATCTTTATCAATCCATTTTTTTCTAGGTATTTTTATAACACCGTGCATTACAAATTTCCCTTGTATTCTTTCTGTAAAAGCAGGGTAAACTATCAGTTCGTGAGGAAGTAGATATTCAGTAAGTCCTTCAAAAGTTTTTTCAAGAACACCTCGACTTCCGGCAAGGGTTATTTTTATCAAAATACTAAATGGAGGATATAAAAACTTTTTCCTATCTATAAATTCATCTCTGTAAAATTCTGCCAAATTTCCTTGTTTTGCAAATTCAAATATTGAATCATCAGCTCGTCTTGTTTGTATTGTAAAAGTTTGAATAGCGAGACTTCTTATTTTCAAGAGAATATTCATAAGTCTTTCTCTTATATGAAAATCAGGTAAACCAAAAAGTGAATCAATGGAAATCACGGCGCAGTTTTCTAGCTCTTCATGTAAATAAAGTATTGCCATCTCTGTACCCACAAGAACACTCCCGGGTGTATCATAGAATTCTTTTACAATAGCCCGCGCTTTCTTATGTGTTTTTGCAGAATCAGCATCTAGAGTAAATACTGTTATTTCAGGAAACAATTTAGCGATTTCTTTTTCAACAGTCTCTACTCCAATCCCAAGAGTCTGCAATCTCCAGCCACCACACAGATTGCACATTTCTCCAGCGCTTCTAACATCTCCACAATGATGACATTTAAAATAATTCTCTTTTTTTGTTGCATCTCTACCATGCAATACAACAGGGGATTTACAATCATTGCAAGATACAACAGTTCCACAATCAGAACAAACTACAGATGGAGCAAGACCTCTTCGAGCAACAAACAAAAAAGTATTTTGATTTTGTCTATTTCCGTGAACAATAATATCTTTAAGTCTTTGAGAGAAGATGCTAAAAACATTATTTCCAAAATCGTCCGGTTTTTTCATATCGACAATTTCTTGATTTGCAGAAGATAAAGATCTAAATTTAAGAGATCCAGATTCATAAAAAACTCCCTGATCGTATCTCCATAAAGTGTCAGTCCTTAGCATACTGTCTCCTAGAAAAAGTTTTGCTCCCAATATTCCAGCATAAGTTTCAGCACAAAATCTCATGTCCATATATGGTCGCCTCTGAGTTCTATATGATTTTGAATTTTCTTTTTCTAATATAATTGAGCCTATGTCGTGTCTTGGAAGCCCCATAAATCCAGGTGTCATCACTATCAATACTGGATGCGCATGAGAGATAGCTTTATTCCATCCATTCAACATTTCTTTTTTGGAGATAGCGCTATTCAAAATTATTACATGATCCTCGATACCTTTTTGTAATTTTTCTTTAGAGTATCTAGTGTCTTCGATTGTAGGACAAATAAAGAAAATACTTTTCTTTTTTGCAAAAGATTCCCGTATTAAATTTTTATAATGAGAAAAGCGTCCTTCTTCATTGTCCTGAACTATGTACTTTTCATTTAATTCTTTGTGTAGATTGTTTTTTGTTAAAGTATTATTTTCTAGAGATTTTATTTCATCTAAAATTTTTGCAGGAGTTAGTGATTGCAAAACTGATCCGACAGAAGTTGCAAATTGATCTGCAATAATATGTGAAGCTTCTATGAATTGCTTATTGAATAAATTATTCTTCAAAACCCCCTTTATTTTTCTTAGAGAAAATTGAGATTTTTTTAAGGTTTCTTTATCTTTGCTAACATCTCGAACCTCAACTACAAGTCCATAAGTTAATTTATTCCTAATGTCTATAGAAACTATATTTCCTACATTTATATCTCGTGCAGTAAAATAAGATAGATGTGTTTTCTGGAGTGTTCTGTTGAAAGGTATGACATCAACTATTTTCATATTAGGCACTATACACTATTAGAGCTCTATTAAAAAACTTCAAAATACGCTAGACTAGGCTCATTATATGAGTATATTTACCCCAAAATTAGGCATAGATCTTGGAACAGCAAACACTTTGGTATTTGCCCCTAAAAAAGGGGTTGTTCTAAATGAGCCTTCTGTTGTGGCAGTTTCTGAAATAGATAATAAAATTTTAGCTATTGGAATCGAAGCAAAAGACATGATAGGGAGAACCCCAGAAAATATAATCGCATATCGCCCAATGAAAGACGGAGTCATTGCTGATTATCGAGTTACCGAAGCGATGCTTCGATATTATTTCAAGAAAGCGCTTGGCAAGTGGAATTTTTTTAAACCAGAAGTAATGGTTAGTGTGCCGGCTGGAGTTACTTCTACAGAAAGACGAGCAGTGATAGAGGCTGCAATAAAGGCTGGAGCAAAAAACGCATATGTGGTTAAAGAGCCAATTCTTGCAGCAATCGGTGCAGGTATTCCTATTCAAGAAGCCAGAGGACATATGATTATAGATATTGGAGGAGGTACTACAGACGTCGCTGTTATTTCTTTGGGAGGAATTGTTGCTTCTACTTCTGTAAAATGTGCAGGGAATAGACTAGATCAGTCGATTATTGATTACATTAAAAAAACTTTCAATTTAGCTATTGGAGATAAGACTGCGGAAAATATAAAAGTAACAGTTGGTTCTGCTGTGTTTCTAGAAGAGGAGTTAGAGATGCAAATAAAAGGTCGAGATTATCTAACAGGACTTCCAAGACAAACTACTATAAAGACAAATGAGATAGTGAAAGCAATGGGTAGAGAATTGAAGGAAATAATTAAAGCTATAAAAGATGTACTTCAGGAAACTCCGCCAGAACTTGCCAGCGATATTATAGATCACGGAATCATTATGACGGGAGGTTCTTCTCAACTTAGAAATTTAACAGAACTTGTTTATCGAAGGACTGGTGTAAAAGCCACGTTAGCAAAAGATGCATTGTATTGTGTAGCAAAGGGGACGGGGATTGCTATAAAGCACTTGGATACATATAAGAAGACTATTTTGACTAAAAGATAGGGGGTTTTGGTACTGAATTTTTAGTCCTACACCAGAATAAATAAAAAATAAGGAATCTGAACGAAAATATCTCGACTGTTTTTAAGGAGATTATTTATAATCTAATTTTCAGAAATATTAAACAGTCAATTGAAAAGAAATAAAAAACCACCAGTAATGGTGGTACGTAATTAACCTTCTTTTGTTGCGAGTCTTTTCAATTCTATTTCTGGAATTTCGACAGAATCTTTTTCTGGAGAAAGATTTTCTCTGAAGTACTTAGTCGTTATTCTAGCCTTTGCTGGGCAATCCTTAGGAAGTATTATGTATAAAGTAACAAAACCCATCTCAGGTGAATTATTTTTGACAAATTCAGTAAGTTCCATTATAGGAGCTTCAGATGCTAAGTCAAACACTTCACAACCAGCATCTATGTAATTTGTTGAATTTTCCGGACTCTCTCTGATCAAATTAGCTAACCTTACTTGATCTTCCATAGGAAGCTCTCTGAATTTGGATATAGTGAAGTTTATTTCTAATCGATCTCCAATCCTGAGATCATCCTGCCATCCTTGTTTGTCTAGGTTCATAATGGGTGTACTTTTTAGAATTTATACTATTTTGTATGAATAGTTGTCAATGAGTTATAATAAACAAATGAAAGACCTAAATCCTTCAAAACTTCATCACGCATATATTTTAGAAGGAGATATAATTTCTTCACATAAAGAGATCGTCTCATTTTGTGAAGATAAATTATCTCTTAACACAAAAAGTAATCCTGATTTTTGGCATTCTCATCACGAAAGATTTCTGGTATCTGATGCTAGAAATCTCAGAGAGATGCAATTGAAAAAAACTTCTGGAGGAGAGAAGAAAATTTTTATAATATCTTTTAATTTTATTACAAGAGAAGCTCAAAATTCTTTGTTAAAAGTTTTGGAAGAACCAACACAAGGGACTCATATTTTTTTATTAACACAATCAGCTCATGTTTTTTTGGATACGGTAAAATCAAGAGCAATAACAATCTCATTTATCTCAGATGAGAGAAACAAACAGGCTGAAGATTTTCTAAAATCTTCTTATAAAGAACGTCTGTCCATTGTTGGGAAAATTGTTGATGACATCAAAAAAGAAAAATTAGAAAAATCAGATGCTTTAAAGATGGTTCGCTCAATAAAAGAAATTGTATATAAGGATTTCAATAAAAATCCTGTTCCAGAAATTTCTGAAAAGTTAAAAGAGATAAATAGGGTAGAAGACTATTTGCACGATAGTGGATCATCTACCAAGATGCTTTTAGAGAACCTTGCCATATCGATATAATGTGATATATTATTTTTGAATTTGTCGTAAGAGGTCCTGGCTTATTTATGTTCAGTTGCTTAAAATCTGAGTACTGATCTTCAAGGGGTGCTAAGTCTTGAATTGGTGGGGCTTCGGTACTGGTTAGTATGACCGTATTTGTTCACGCCAAATGAGTAAGATAACTATCGAAGTGGTATTTACAAGTCCCGCAAGGCTTCTGTAGATATTGTGATTTATTAGGTCTCTAATGTCCCCTGATATCTTCGATATTAAATAATGGCTACCTGAGCAAGCACCATGTTTAAAAGGTAGTGCTATTGCACTTACGCCACTCTAACTGGCTCATCAAAAATCACAAAACTCCCCGTTTCGCGAAAGCGAAACGGGGATTATTTTTTTATATAGAAAAATCTGTTACACTATCAACATATGGCATACGACTTTTCAACATTTAAAAAGAAAATACAAGGAGTAGAAGATTGGATAAAGAGGGAGCTTTCAGGTATTCGAACTGGTAGAGCAACTATAAATTTACTAGATGGAGTAACAGTCGATGTGTATGGAGCAAAATCTCCATTAAATCAAAATGCTTCTGTGACAATAGAAGATGCCCGAACAATCAGAATTTCTCCATGGGACAAATCTCTAATTCCTGCAATAGAAAAAGGAATCACTTTAGCTGATTTAGGAGTGTCTACCTCTGCAGACGGAGAAGGTCTTAGAGTTATTTTTCCAGACCTTACAACAGAGACTAGAATGAAGCTTGTTAAGCAAGCAAAAACCAAAATAGAAGAAGCAAAAGTTTCATTAAGACTTGAAAGAAGTAAAGTATCAAAAGATATAGATGATGCAGAAAAAAATGGTGGAATGCCAAAAGATGACGCAAAGAGACATAGAGACGAAATGCAAAAGATGGTTGATGCTGCTTCAAAATCATTCGACGAATTAGGAGTATTAAAAGAAAAAGAAATAACATCATAATATGGCAATCATTATATTCATTATAATTTTAGGGATTCTTATTTTTGTGCACGAATTAGGGCACTTTAGTGTTGCTAAAAAGAGTGGAATAAGAGTAGATGAATTTGCTGTAGGTTTTCCTCCAAAGATTTTTAGTTTTATGAAGAATGGTACAAAATATGCTCTAAATCTTATTCCATTTGGTGGATACGTTAGAATTTTTGGAGAAAATCCAGATGAAGAATCTCTGGATCCAGAGGCAAGAGATAGTTTTGTTAATAAGCCAAAAATTGTCCAAATCGCTGTACTTGGAGCCGGAGTAACTTTTAATATTATTTTTGCATGGATTTTAATTTCAATAAGTCTGATGTCTGGATTTCCGTCTATGGTTACGGATGAAAATAGAGACAGAGTAGAGAGTGCAAATGTTGTTGTAACTGGAGTAGAAAAAGATTCACCAGCAGAAGGGGCTGGGATACAACCAGGGGATATCATCTCTGCCATCTCATCTATAGAAAATACAACAAGTGAAAAAATAACAGTCGACGAGGTCAGCAGTTTTATAAAAGATAATGGGGAAGAGCAAATTACAATGTCTGTTTTGAGAGGAGAAGAAAATCTAGAAATAGCCCTGCAACCCACCTCTGGAATTTTATCTGATAGGAAAGCTATAGGAATAACAATGGATCTAATAGGAACGATGAAACTAGGATTTTTTGAATCAATTATTCAAGGAGCTATTATGTCTGGTCAGATGATTAAAGACATTGCTTTTGGGCTTGTTATATTTATTGGCCAAGCAATTACTATAAATGCAGATCTTTCTCAAGTCGCTGGACCTGTAGGAATTGTTGGACTTGTCGGAGATGCTTCAAATTTTGGATTTGTTTACTTGCTTGGATTTACTGCTTTTATTTCTTTAAACTTGGCTGTCTTAAATCTACTTCCTTTTCCTGCTCTTGATGGCGGAAGAATTTTATTTGTAATTATAGAAGGAATAATGGGAAGAAGAATTAATCCTAAAGTAGCAAATACTGTAAACGCTGCGGGATTCCTAATTTTGATAACACTTATGATAGTTATCACCGTCAGTGATATTTGGAAACTATTTTAATCTGTTATAATTTAAGAATGATATTTCCTAAAAAAGATTCAAGAGGTTTTACTTTGGTCGAAGTCATGGTCAGTACATCAATACTTGCACTTCTTGCTGCGATTATTTTTGCAAATGTTAATGCGGGTAGGGTAAAGGCGGCAGAAGTAAAGGCTCTTCAGGAATCAAAGCAACTTCATACTGCTATGGAATTGTATAAATTTGACTCTAAATCTCTTCCTGTTACAACGTCTAGCGCAGCGGACAGATACGATACAAATAATCCAGGATACCCCAATCAAATTACTAGGGATGATTATGAAGATGTAGAAGATAAATTAGTGCCTGAAAATATCGCAAAATTACCAGACGATTTTATTGTAGATGATTGGGGGATTTGTAAAACATTTCCTCATGGAAGATCTTGTATAAAATTAATTCACAACGGATATATAGCAAGGGACTCTTTAATGAATTATAGATGCGGACCAGGTAATTCTCCTGACAAAGCAGTTATCGTTATTTTAAATGAAAATACAACTCAACTTCCAGATGAACAGAGTCTTTATGGAGGATCAGGTAGAAGTTCAGATGGATATGGCAAAATCTATGCAATGGAAAGTACTGTTATAAATAACAATCCTGCCATAGAAAGAGTCGGAGAGAGATATATTTCACATATGGCTGCTCCTGCGGGATATCAAGTATTTAATTCAGACGGAAGTTGTAGGGCAAATGCGGGTTATTCAAACGAATGTTATGCATATCGGTGTATAGCTTTGTAATTACATAAATACTCATTATAAAGCACGATACGTCAAATACTTTATTACAAGCCTCTTTTAAGGTAAACTAGGACTTATGAAGCAATCAAACCTATTTACCAAAACCCGAAAAGAAGCCCCAAAAGACGAAGAGTCAAAGAATGCAAAGCTTCTCATTAGGGCTGGTTTTGTACATAAAGAAATGGCGGGAGTTTATGATATTTTGCCACTTGGACTAAGGGTGATGAATAAGATTGAAAATATTATTCGAGAGGAGATGAATAAATTAGGAGGACAAGAATTGCATTTGTCAGCACTTCAAGATAAAAGTTCTTGGAAAAAAACAAATCGTTGGGACGATGAAGTTGTAGATGTTTGGTTTAAAACAAAGTTAAAAAATGATAGTGAGGTAGGACTTGGTGTTACTCACGAAGAGCCACTTACAAATCTATTAAAAGATCATATTCGTTCTTACAAAGATTTGCCGTCTTACCTTTATCAATTTCAGACAAAGTTTAGAAATGAAGTTAGGTCAAAATCAGGTGTGATGCGAGGAAGAGAATTTTTAATGAAAGACCTATACTCTTTTTCTATAAATGAAGAAGAGCATAATCTTTTTTACGAAAAAGCAAAAGAAGCTTATATAAATATTTTTAAAAAAGTAGGTTTAGGTGATACTACATATTTGACCCTTGCAAGTGGTGGAAGTTTTTCTCAATTTTCTCACGAATTCCAGACCTTATCAGAAGCAGGAGAAGATAATATTTTTGTAGATGAAGATAAAAAGATTGCAATAAATGAAGAGGTGATGAGTGAAAATACATGCGCAAAGCTTGGAGTGAATAAAGAAGATTTAATTTCCAAGAAATCTATCGAAGTCGGAAACATCTTTACCTTAGGAACTAAATTTTCAGAAGCATTAGAGCTAAAGTTCCAAGATGAAGATGGAAAAGATACACCAGTTTTTATGGGCTCATACGGTATCGGAATAGGTAGGCTAATGGGCACAATAGTCGAAACTTTCTCAGATGAAAAGGGAATTATCTGGCCAGAATCAGTAGCTCCATTTGATGCTCACATATTATTGTTAGCTACAGACAATCAAGAGGCTAAAAAGATGGCAGATGATATTTACAGAGATTTAAATGAGATAGGAGTAGAAGTTTTGTATGACGATAGAGATGCTCGCTCAGGAGACAAATTTAATGACGCGGATTTAATAGGTTTGCCATATCAAATAGTAATAGGAAATAAAACAATAGAAGAAAATTTGATTGAAGTAAAAAATAGAAAAACAGGCGAGATAGAAAAGATTGCATATAGCGAAGTTGTATCAGGAGAATTTTTGAAAAGATAATTATGACAAATAAAAAAGACCGAAAGACAATTAAAGAATGGATTAAAAATCTGAAATCAAAATTTTCTAGTGATATTGGTATAGATCTTGGAACAGCAAATACTCTTGTATATATTCCGGGTAAAGGTGTGATTATAAATGAACCATCTGTAGTAGCATTAAATCAAAAGACAGGACGTGTAGTGGCAGTTGGATCAGAGGCAAAACAAATGCTTGGAAGAACTCCTGGTCACGTTGTAGCTATAAGGCCACTTGTAGATGGCGTAATATCTGATTTTGAAGTGACAGAAGAGATGATAAATTATTTGGTTAAAAAAGCCATGAAGGATACAAAAAATATTCTTGGTCCACGTGTTGTGGTTGGTGTGCCATCTGGTGTTACAAACGTCGAAACTAGGGCAGTAAGAGATGCAACTATAAATGCAGGTGCAAGAGAAGTCTACATAGTAGAAGAGCCTATGGCAGCAGCAATTGGAATAAGACTTCCAGTAAATGAACCTGTTGGAAATATGATTATAGATATTGGAGGTGGTACTTCTGACGTTGCTGTCATTTCTTTAGGAGGAATTGTTAGGTCAAAAAATTTAAAGATAGCAGGAGATAGATTAAATAATGACATTATCGCTTACATAAGAAATGAATTTAAAATTTTGGTAGGAGAAAGAACCGCAGAAGATGTAAAGATAAAAATCGGAAAAATGATACCTGATGGAGAAACAATAGAAGCTCCAATTAGAGGTAGGGACTTGGTAACCGGACTTCCAAGAGAGGTTATGATTACTGATGCTGATATCCGAGAAGCTATAGTTCAATCAATTGCATCGCTTATAGAATCAACAAAAGAAGTTTTGGAGTCAACACCACCTGAAATAGTTTCAGATATTATGAAGAGAGGAATCTATCTCGCAGGAGGTGGAGCACTTATAAAAGGATTAGATCAGCTTTTGTTTGAAGAACTTCAAATACCTATTTATATAGCAAGCGAACCTCTTACCGCTGTTGCAAGAGGAACTGGGATGATTCTTGAAAATATGGAAAAATATAAAGAAGTCTTAATTGAAAATGAAGATGATCTATCACCTAAAAAGTAGAAAAAAGAAAAGCCCAATAAAATATTTTGTGATAGGTTTTATAATCTTATTATTTATATTTAATTTTTTTAAATTAAATCCCTTTTCGTCTATCACTAGAAAAATATCTTATCCAGTAATAAAGACTGGTTCGATGATAGCATCTCCATTCAGTGGAGTATCTGGATATTTTAAATTAAAAAGAGACTTAGAAAGGAAAATACAATCATTGGAAGGAGAGATAGAAGGAATGAAATCTGATATTTTAGAAAATGAATTTCTAAGAGAAGAAAATAAAACATTAAAAGAAGGTTTTGGTAGAAATGAAGACGAAGAAAAAGGAGTCTTGGCTGTAGTTTTAAAAAGACCGCCTGACTCTCCATACGATACTTTTGTTATTGATGTAAATAATGAAAAAGTCTCAGTAGGGCAGACAGCTTATATATCAAATGTCCCTGTTGGAGAGGTTGTGGAGGTAAATAGCAAAACATCTCTTATAAAATTATTCTCTTCTTCTGGAACTATAAAGAAAGTAATGATTGGTGGCGTAGTAGAAACAGAAGCAGTGGGGCATGGGGGAGGTAGATTTACCGCAACTATTCTTCAGGATTCTGAAGTAGAAGTGGGCGATGCTGTCACTTTGGTAGGATCAAAACAATATATTTTAGGAGTTATTGAGTCTGTTGAAGAAGATGAAACAAAGACCTTGAAATTGATTAGATTTAATATTCCTTTCTCTTTAAATACTACAAGATTCATAGAAATAAGGTAAAAATAAGACTCACAAGTCGTGATACAATACCAAAATGAAAGCTAGAATCATATCAGATATTTTGTTGATAATATGCTCTTTTGTGCTTCCTTGGTGGTTTGTATTGTTTGCAGTGCTAATACTTTCTTTTGTATTTGATAATTTTTATGAAGCTATGGTATTTGGAATAATTTTGGATTCTTTGTACGGTAGTTCTTTTATTTTTGAAAATATTCCATTGGTGGTTACTTCAATTTTTACATTGTTTATTATTGGAGTTGAACAATTTAAAAAACAATTAAACGTATGATGTGGAGATTTAGAAAATCTAATAGAAATTTAATAAATCAGGATATTGCACCGGATGAAATTTTCTTAGATTCAGAAAATATACCAGATTATGATAACTCTCAATTTGAAGGAAGAATAGAAAGACCGGTAGGTAAAGTTACTATCATAATTCTGAGTTCAATTTTTTTAATTATAGGTCTTTTGTATTCTGTAAAAATGTGGACACTTCAGATAGAGCATGGAGAAGAATATCTGACTCAGAGCGAGATGCACAGGCTTCGTTTTGGACTTTCTTTTGCAGATCGTGGAAATATTTTTGATAAGCATGGAGATCCACTTGCATGGAATGAAACAGAAAATGATATGGAGTTTGATTCTAGAAAATATATCGAAGAACCTGGATTTGCAAATCTACTAGGGTATATAAGGTATCCACAAAAAGATAATGCAGGATTTTATTACGAAGTAGATTTTGAAGGAGTGGATGGTATAGAAAACTCTTTTAACGATGTTATAAAAGGTCAAAATGGTTTGAAGATTATAGAAATAAACGCTGTAAATAAAGTTATTTCTCAAAGTACAGTGCGAGATCCGCAACATGGGCAATCTATAAATCTGACAATAGATTCTGAAATACAAACAAAGCTTTATGAGAATATCGAAAAAATTGCATTGCAATCTGGTTTTACGGGAGGAGGTGGTGTGATCATGGATATAGAGACAGGCGAGCTTCTGGCTTTAGTAACTTATCCAGAATACGATTCAAATGTTTTAACTTCCGCAACAAGTACAGAGGCACTTGCACAATTTCAAAATAATAAAAAAAATCCTTTCCTGCATAGAGTCATAGATGGACTTTATACTCCTGGTTCTATCGTAAAACCGTATGTTGCAGTCGGTGCTTTAGAAGAAGGAATAATTGCTCCTGATACAAATATTTTAAGTACAGGATATATAGAAGTTCCAAATAGATACAATCCAGACAATCCGACTCGTTTTTCAGATTGGAAAGCTCACGGACTTGTTGATGTACGAAAGGCATTGGCAATGTCTTCAAATGTTTATTTTTACGTAGTGGGTGGAGGATTTAATGGTCAAGAAGGTTTGGGAATAGAAAGGTTGGAAAAATATCTAAGAATGTTTGGGTTTGGTCAGTCAGTGCGCGGTGCTTTTTTTGAGGGTCCAATAGGTACAATTCCAAATCCAAAATGGAAAGAGGAAAATTTTGATGGAGATCCTTGGAGAATTGGGGATACTTATTTTACTTCTATTGGTCAATATGGTTTTCAGGCGACACCTCTTCAGGTTGTTCGCGCCGTTTCAGCACTGGCAAATGGTGGAAAATTAGTAGAGCCAGTAATTGTTTCAAATCAAGAACCACAAATAATACAAAGAATAGATGTCTCAGAAAAAGTCTTACAAATAGTTAGAGAGGGTATGAGAGATGGTGTAACTTCAGGTACTGCAAAAGGTTTAAATATGGACAACTTGCATGTAGCAGCAAAAACGGGAACAGCGGAACTCGGTGTTTCTAAAGACAATGTTAACTCTTGGGTTACGGGATTTTTCCCTTATGAGAACCCAAAATATGCTTTTGTTGTGGTTATGGAGAAAGGAGATCGGCATAATCTGATAGGAGGCGTGGCGGTTATGAGAGGGTTTTTTGATTGGTTAAGATATAACAGATTGGATTTTTTGGAATAGGGATTGTTTAAAAATAGGGCTTAATTAAGCCTTTTATTGACTTTTCGCTCAAATTTGCCATAATATCTTCACTTTTAATTAAAGCTTTTAAATATGAATATAAATAAAGAATATCTTACAAAAGAGAAGTTTGAGGATTTACAAAAAGAACTTCACGGACTTCAGACTATTACTCGCAAAAAAGTTGCTGAGCAGCTTGAATATGCAAAAGGATTGGGAGACTTGTCAGAGAATGCTGAATATCAAGAAGCAAGAGAAGATCAAGCAAAGCTTGAAGCTCGTATTTCTCAACTAGAGGCTCTTCTAAAAGAGGCAGAAATCGTATCTCACAGAAAAGGTGATGTTGTTGAAGTTGGTTCTACTGTAGAAATAAAAAAGAAAGGAGAAAAAGAAACTATGCAATATCAGATTGTTGGATCTGAAGAAGCAGATTTTATGGCTAAGAAAATGTCACTACACTCTCCACTTGGTTCTGCACTTCTTGGAAAGAAAAAGGATGATGAATTCGAATTCACTACACCAAAAGGAAAAGCTTGCTACGTAGTGGTATCTGTAAAGTAATTTACAGAATAATGAAGAAGGTGCAAAAATAAGATATAATCTAATTCATGGCGTCACTCGAAGAACTCAAAGAAGTTCGGTTAAAAAAGAAATCTATTTTAGAAGAAAAGGGAATCAATCCTTATCCTAGTGACACACATCAAACTCATACACTAAAAGAAGTTTTAGAAAATTTTAAAGAAAATGAAGAGGTTGTCTTGGTTGGAAGAATCATGTCAATTCGAGGACAAGGCGCTATCTTGTTTGTTGATATAAACGACGGTACAGAAAAATTTCAAGCAGTCTTTAAAAAAGATGAGAATATTTCCTATATAGATACCAAAGAAGATGGATTTGAGCTCTTTTCAGAAACAGCAGACATTGCAGACTTTATTGAAATAAAAGGAACGCTTTTTGTGACACAAAGAGGTATGCAAAGTATTCAAGTCTCTGGCTGGAGAATGCTTACAAAAGCTCTACTACCAATTCCAAATGAATTTTACGGATTAAAAGATGAAGAAGAAAAACTTCGAAAGAGATATTTAGATATTTTGATGAATGAAGACGTACGAGAAATGTTTGAAAAGCGTTCTATGTTTTGGAAAACAGCACGACGTTTTTTTGAAGACAAAGGATTTTTAGAGGTAGAGACTCCGACATTGGAGCTCACAACAGGAGGAGCAGAAGCGAGGCCTTTCAAGACACATCACAATGATTTTGATTTGGATGTATTTTTACGTATTTCAGTCGGAGAATTGTGGCAAAAGCGCCTTATGGCAGCTGGTTTTCCTAAAGTCTTTGAGATTGGAAGGGTTTATAGAAATGAAGGTTCAAGTAGCGAGCATGTACAGGAATTCACAAACTTAGAGTGTTACGGAGCTTATGTAAATCTGGATCAAGGAAAAGAGCTTGTAAAAGAACTTTATATAAAATTAGCGAAAGATGTTTTTGATACAACAGCTTTTTCTACAAGAGGACATTCTTTTGATTTGTCTGATGAGTGGATTGATGTCGACTATGTATCGGAAGTTGAAAAACAAACTGGCGTAAATGTTTTGAATGCAACAGAAGAAGAAATGGAATCTGCTTTGAAAAAACTTGGAGTAAAATTTGAAGGAAAAAATAGAGAAAGAATGACAGATTCACTTTGGAAGTATTGTAGGAAAAATATTTCTGGTCCGGCATTTTTAATAAATCATCCAAAACTTGTGGCGCCTCTCTCTAAAGATTTAGAAGGACAAGAAGGTAAGACAGAAATGTTTCAAGTTATTTTGGCGGGAAGTGAAATAGGAAGAGCACATGCTGAGTTAAATGATCCGGTAGAACAAGATAAGCGTTTAAATACACAGCAAGATTTGATAGATCGAGGAGATGATGAAGCTATGATGAAAGACGATGAATTTATAGAGATGCTTGATCATGGAATGCCTCCTACTTTTGGATTTGGATTTGGAGAAAGACTTTTTGCGTTTATGGCAGATAAACCTCTTCGAGAAACACAGTTATTTCCTTTGGTTAAACCGAATAAAGATAAATAAAGTTTAAAATAAAAATAAGTACAGGGGATTTTAGTCCTACACCAGAATAAATAAAAAATAAGGAATCTGAACGAAAATATCTCGACTGTTTGAGATTTACAAAATAAAAATAAGAAAGTAGGTGTCTGAAGCCCAGACCCTACGCCCAACCACTTCAGAC
>Ga0213866_10000199_pt1 | contig 50368 bp, 53 predicted proteins | sample PICome_11_FD_160079 | JGI IMG/M metagenome (GOLD analysis project Ga0213866, IMG submission 160079) | Coastal seawater microbial communities near Pivers Island, North Carolina, United States - PICO284 | ecosystem: Environmental > Aquatic > Marine > Coastal | place: USA: North Carolina...
TCGAGTCCGAGCCGACCGTCGCCGATCGTCACCTCCATGAGCGGGCCGGTGACGAAGCCGAGTTCGTCGCGGGCGACGTCGAGCAGCACGTCGTCGATCTCGAGTACGTGGTTGTAGGAGCCGGGCCGCGTCGCCTCGAGATACATCGGGACGGAGAACCCGCCGCCGCCGACGTGGAGGGTGTCGATCGGTCCGTCGCTCGTCGAGTTGATCACGTCGGCGATCAGCCGGATGTAGCGGAACTCCAGATTGGTCGGATCGTCGAGATCGACGGCTGCGTGCCGCAACGTGTCGAGGATGAGGTAGCGAACCGATGCGTCCTCGTCGTCGATGACAACTCGGCCGCAGAAGTAGGCCGACTCGAACTCGCAGGGTGAGTCGGCGGTGGCGCCGACTCCGAGCGATGCGACCAGCACCACGATGGCGGTCGCCGGCGGCGCCTTGCGGGTCGCGACGAGCGTGTAGGCGATGCCGGTGATGACCAGGGCAGCCCCGACGGCCATCACGATCGGGCGGGTCGGCGCCGCAGCCACCAGCACGAAGCCGGTGAAAAAGGTCCCGAAGATGGCGCCGGCGGTGCCCCAGGCGGAGAGGTCGCCGACCACGGTGCCGGTCTCGTCGAGGGAGCTGAGTCGGAGCTTGGTGGCCATCGGCGAGATGGCCGTGAGGACGGCGGCCGGGGCGAAGAACGAGAGCGCAGCGAGCAGAACGATCGCCGGTGGTTCGCTGCCGAGTTCGGGACCGAGGACAGACACGAGCCACAGCGACCACCAGGCCAGGGCGCCGCCGATCACCATCGCCGGGCCGATCATGGTCCGGGGGTCGTAGCGGTCGGCGAGGCGTCCGCCGGCTGCGCTGCCGAGCGCGATGCCGGCCAGGATCGTGCCGATGATCGCCGTGAACGTTTCGAGCGAGACTCCCACGTAGGGGGCCATGAGCCGCCCGGCGAGGATCTCGAGCACCAGCACCGACGCCGACGTGCAGAAGACGAGTATTCGAGCGCGGCCCTCCGACATGGCCGTGAGGCTAACGGCACCCCGTCACAGCGGTGTCAGACACTCGTCACGGCGTCGGTCGAGCCGGCTGGAGCAGGTCCCACGTGTTGCCCCACGGGTCTCCCCATACGGCGACGGTGCCGTAGGGCTCGTGGCGGGGTTCCTCGTGGAAGACGACGCCGGCCGCAGCCATGCGGGCGTGATCGCGACCGAAGTCGTCGGTGTGCAGGAAGAAGCCCACTCGTCCGCCGAGCTGGTTACCGACAGCGGCTCGCTGGGCGTCGGTGTCGGCGCGGGCCAGCACGATCTGCGTCTCGGCCCCCGGTGGGCGGACGGTGACCCAGCGCTTGCGGCCCTCATCGCGGTCCTCCGTGAGCTCGAACCCGCACACGTCGACGAAGAACGCGATCGCTTCGTCGTAGTCAGGCACCAGCAAGGAGAACGCGGCGACGTGCGCCATCACCGGCCCACGTCGCCGTGACGAGTGTCTGACACCGGTGTGACGGGGGGGCGGAGGTCGGGGGCGTGTTGGTCGAGTTTCGGCGGGGCGAGGGAGGTGTCGAGCCGTTCGCCGTCGAGGACGATGGGGGAGCGGATGCCGACGTAGCCGTCGGCCCGCACGGTCGCGTCGATGCCCATCTCTTCGGCCCACGCGAGCGCCTCGGGGATCGTGTTGATCGGCCCGGTGGGGACCTGATGGGCCCGGAGCCGCTCGACCCAGGCGTCGCGGGTGTCGGTGGCGAGGGTGCGTTCGAGCTCGGCGGCGAGCTCGTCGATGTGGGCCCGCCGGGTGGCGTTGTCGACGAAGCGGGGGTCGTCGAGCAGGTCGGGACGGTCGAGCGCGGCGCACACGCCGGCGAAGAGCTTCTGATTGGCCGCGGCGATGATCAGCGCACCGTCGGAGGCCTCGTACGCCTCGTAGGGGGCGATCGACGGATGGCGGTTGCCGTCCCGGTGCGGATCGGCGCCGGCCATCGTCACCGCGGTGCCGTGGTTGCCGAGTGACGCCAGCGCGGTGTCGAACAGGCTCACGGCGACGTGGCGTCCTTCGCCGGTCCGCACCGCGTCGGTCAGCGCGGCGAGCAGGCCGATCGTGCCGTAGAGGCCGGTGGTCATGTCGACGATCGGCACGCCGACCCGGTTGGCGCGGCCCTCGGCCTCCCCGGTCATGTGCATCAGCCCGCCCATGGCCTGGGCGACCAGGTCGTAGCCGGGAAGGGTGGCGGCCGGTCCGTCTTCGCCGAACGCGGTGACGGTGCAGGTCACGACGGCGGGGTTGTCGACGGCGAGCGTCGCCCGGTCGAGTCCACGGGCCGCCATGAAGCCGGGGCGGAAGTTGTCGACCACCACGTCGCCGCCCGCCGCCAGCGAGCGGGCGAACGCGAGGTCGTCGTCGTCGAACAGGTCGAGCACGATCGAGCGCTTCCCCCGGTTGAGCGACTCGTAGTAGGTCGAGTGCCGGCCGTCGTCGTCGCCGGGGTGCCAGGGCGGCCCCCAGGTGCGGGTGTCGTCACCGTGGCCGGGCCGCTCGATCTTGATCACCTCGGCCCCCAGGTCGGCGAGGTTCTGGGTGATCAGCGGTCCGGCGAGGACGCGGGAGAAGTCGATCACCCGGGTGCCGGCGAGGGGGAGTGGTCTGCTCACCTCCGCAATCTGGCAGAGTTTGCGGGTGCATGTGAGCATCACGGTCCCCACCGAAGACCCGCGGCTCGCCCGCGACGTGTATCCCGAGCTCGAACGCATCGGCTACGACCGGGCCTTCTCCTTCGAGGCCAAGCACGATCCGTTCGTGCCGCTCGCCATCGCCGGTGAACACACCGACCGGATCGAGCTCGGCACGGCCATCGCCATCGCCTTCGCCCGTACCCCGATGACCCTGGCCAACACCGGATGGGACCTGCAGGCGACCACCGGCGGCCGGTTCGTGCTCGGCCTCGGGTCGCAGGTCCAGCCCCACATCGAGCAGCGCTACTCGATGCCGTGGTCGAAGCCCGCGGCCCGCATGCGGGAGATGGTGCAGGCGATCCGCGCCATCTGGCACGCCTGGGAGACGGGGGAACGGCTCCGCTTCGAGGGCGACTTCTACACCCACACCCGGATGATCCCCGCGTTCGATCCGGGGCCGAATCCGTTCGGCCCGCCACCGATCTTCACCGCCGGGTTCGGGCCCCTGTCGACCGCGGTGGCGGGCGAGGTGGCCGACGGCTTCCTCGTCCACCCGGTCAACACCCGACGTTCGCTGCAGGAGCTGACGCTGCCGGCCATCGCGAAGGGCGCAGCCCGAGCCGATCGCGATCCGGCCGAGGTGGAGGTCGTCTGTGTGACGATCGTGGTCACCGGCCGCACCGAGGAGGAGTACAACCGCTCACTGGAGGCGGTCCGCGGCCAGCTCGCCTTCTACGCGACCACACCGGCCTACCTGCCGGTCTTCGAGCTCCACGGCTACGGCGACCTCCATCCGGTACTCAACGAGATGGCCAAGCAGAACCGCTGGGACGAGATGCCACTGCTGATCGACAACGAGTTGATCGAGACCATCGCGGTGGTGGGTGAACCCCACGAGATCGCGCCCGCCATCCGGGCGCGGCTCGACGGCATCAGCGATCACGTGAGCCTGGTCAACAACCGGGCCCCCGATCCGCACCACTTCGCGGAGGTGGTGGCGGGGCTGCGTACGATGGCCGGGTGACCGACTTCATCCGCGAGAAGATCGCCGCCGACCGCTCCGACGGCCCCTATGGCGGCCGGGTGCAGACGCGCTTCCCGCCGGAGCCCAACGGGTTCCTCCACATCGGTCACGCCAAGTCGATCACGCTCAACTTCGGGGTCGCCGAGGAGTTCGACGGCACGTGCGTGCTGCGGTTCGACGACACCAACCCCGACACCGAGGACAGCCGTTTCGTCGACGCGATCCAGGAGGACATCGAGTGGCTCGGCTACGACATCGGTGAGCCGGCGTTCGCGTCCGACTACTTCCGCCAGCTCCATCACTGGGCCGTCCAGCTGATCGAGCAGGGCCTCGCCTATGTCGACGACCAGGACGCCGAGACGATCTCGAAGAACCGGGGCGGGTTCACCGAACCGGGCGTCGACAGCCCCTGGCGCGACCGCAGCGTCGAGGAGAACCTCGAACTCTTCGAGAGGATGAAGAGCGGCGAATTCGCCGAGGGCTCGCGGGTGCTGCGGGCCAAGATCGACATGAACCACGAGAACATGCAGATGCGCGATCCCGTCATGTACCGCATCCGCGACAGCCATCACTTCCGCACCGGCGATCTCTGGAAGATCTATCCCACCTACGACTGGGCCCACGGTCAGAGCGATGCGATCGAGGGCACCACCCACTCGCTCTGCACGCTCGAGTTCGACACCCACCGGCCGCTCTACGACTGGTTCATGGAGCAGCTCGGCCTCGGTGGCGATCGACCCCGCCAGACCGAGTTCGCGCGACTCAACCTCACCCACACGGTGCTGTCGAAGCGCAAGCTCCTCCAGCTGGTGGAGGACGGCCACGTCGACGGCTGGGACGACCCGCGCATGCCGACCATCCGTGGTCTGCGGCGCCGGGGCTACCCGGCGGAAGCCATTCGGGCCTTCGCCGCCCACATCGGCATCGCCCGGGTCAACGGCACCCACGAGATCGAGCTGCTCGAGTCGTTCGTGCGCACACACCACAACACCCACGCCCTGCGGCGGATGGCCGTGCTCGACCCGATCGAGGTCGTGATCACCAACTGGCCGACCGGCCCGGATGGCGAGGGCCAGGCGGATGTCCGCACGGCCATCAACAATCCCGAGGACGAATCGGCCGGCACCCGCGACGTGCCCTTCAGCGGTCGCCTCTTCATCGAGCGCGACGACTTCATGATCGACCCGCCGAAGAAGTTCTTCCGCCTCGCGCCGGGCCGCGAGGTGCGGCTTCGCGCCGGCTACTTCATCACCTGCAACGAGGTCGAGACCGGCCCCGACGGCGAGGTCACCCGACTGTTGTGCACCTACGACCCGGAAACCGCCGGCGGGCAGGCCCCCGACGGTCGCAAGGTCAAGGCCACCATCCACTGGGTGTCGGCCGACCACGCGGTCGACGCGACGGTGATGCTCTACGACCGCCTGTTCATCGACGAGCACCCGGGGGCCGACGGTGCCGATCCGCTCGCCTCGCTCAACCCGAACTCGCGCGAGGTCCGCACCGGCTGCAAGCTCGAGCCGGCCCTGGCCGACACCCCGCTCGGCGAGGTCGTCCAGTTCGAACGGCTCGGCTACTTCGCCCACGACCTCGACCAACCGCTGGTGTTCCACCGCACCGTCGGCCTGCGCGACGAGTGGGCCAACATCCAGAAGCGCCAGAACAAGAACTGACGCCCGCGTCGGTCAGAGGGCTTCGAGGGTGCGCAGGTACCGCCAGGCCGTCTCCGGCGGGATCCCGCCACAAAGGGGTTGGAGCGACAGGGTGCCGTACTGGTCGCGCATCGCCCGGGCTTCGTCGACGGTGACGATCCGGTAGGCGCCGTTCTCGGCCCGGAGCTCGTCGACCGTCGTCGCGCTCGATCCGGAGAGTGAGGCGTTGTCGCCGAGCCATTCGCCGTAGGCCATCGCGTCGTGGAGGAGGTGGGGACCGATCTCCGCCCAGGCGGCGTCGGGGTCGTCGGCCACGAAGAGGGTGGTGGGCGACCCGGCCGGCGGTGACATGCACATGCCGGGGGGATTGCCGGCCGCGACTGCGGCCTCGTCGTAGGCCTCGGCCAACGTGGGATCCGAGTGCTGGGGCAGCAGCATCATGCCGAACCGCGCCGCCCGGCGAGCCGCCGCCGGGGTGCCGCCGCCGTACATGAGCATCGGTCCGCCGTCGGTGAACGGCGCCGGGGTCACGTGGATCGCGCGCCCGTCCCAGTCGAACCGTTCGCCGGCCAACGTCCGGCGCAGCACGGAGATCCGTTCGTCCATGATCGCCCCGCGCCGGGAGGGGTCGACGCCGAACATCGCGTATTCCTCGTCGCGGTAGCCGAGGCCGAGCGTGTATGTGACCCGCCCCTGGCTGAGGTGGTCGAGGACGATCATGTCCTCGGCCAGCTTCACGGGGTCGTACATGAGGGCCAGCAGGGCCCCGACGTTGATGGGCAGCGTCGAGGTGCGGGTCGCGGCAGCGGCCGCCATCACGATCGGCGACGGCAGGTAGCCGTCGGCCGAGCCGTGGTGTTCGGAGAACAGGCCCATCATCGCCCCGTGCGCCTCACCCCACTCGAGCATGTCGAGCGAGGCGGCGTAGAGCTCGTGCATCTGGGCCGAGGACTGGGGTCCGAGCCGGAAGTCGAAGCGGAGGATCAACATGGGGTCAGCGTGGCACGACACGGTGGGCGAAGCCGAATGACCGGGGCCGGTCGACGAAGCGTTCCTCGTCCTCCTGCGCCTCCAGGCCCACCTCGGGGTGGTTGGTGATCCCTTCGAGGAAGTGGTCGACCGACGCGAGGTGGAGCTCCGACATCGAGTCACAGGGCGGGGCGGCCAGACCCGTGGCCGTCCCGACGGCAGCCGACGCGTCGAGGTCGACGTGGAGCTGGACGTAGCCGCTGATGTTCGGCGTGCGCAGGCCGAAGGCGGAGTGCACGGTGCGATAGCGCTCGAGATAGGCGTCGTGGGTGAAGTCGGCCCGTCGATGCATGAGGTACTGGTAGCGGACCGGGGCCGGTGCGGGTGGTTCGATGAAGACGACGTCGTCGCCGACGATCGCCATCGACCGCTCGGGGTCGAGCAGTGGCGCCAACGACCGGCCGATCCCGATCAGTTGGTCGGGATCGGGGGACTCGAGCGCGGCGTCGAAGGGCGCCGCGGCGCCCATGAAGCAGTCCGGGTCGCGGGTGAGCAGGGTCGGGCGGTCGATCGCCGCGAGCGCTCCGGCCAGATCGACGCCGGGTCGGGCGACCAGGTGGAGAAGAGCCCGTTGTTGTGTCACTTCAGGTGACACTAGTAGGTTCGGACGATGGCCGACGTGCGAATGAGCCCCGAGCAGATCGAGCGCCACGCGCGGCTCCGTGAGGAACGGGCGATCGTGGCACCCCACCGCGGCATGGTGGAATGGCGGGTGATCGTCGAGTTCGTGCTGACCTTCGCGGCGTTCTGGGGAGCGATCGTGCTGGCGGCCACCGACACGATCTCATTGTGGGTCGCCTTCCCGATCTGCGTGGTGGCATCAACGATGATCTACATGCCGCTCCACGAGGCGACCCACATGAACATCTCGGGCGACAACCCGAGACTGAACTGGCTCGACGAGGTCATCGGGCGGCTGAGCGGCTCCATGTTCGCTTTCGGATTCCGCGAGCACCGGATCTCGCACATGAAGCACCACGCCCACACCAACGAGCTGGGCCGAGACCCCGACATGCTGGTCGCCGGCAGCGTGTGGCGCCTTCCCGGGACGTTCCTCCTCAGCACGGTGATGTCGCTGCTGACGCCGCTCTTCTTCCTGGTTCCCCCGCTGCGCAGCCGCATTCCCCGGTTCGTCATCGCTCGCCTCGGTCCCGGCGCCGCCCGCGGGGAGGAGGCGACGCGCTTGTCGTCGCTGCGCAACATGGCCGAGGTGGCCCTGTTGATCGTGTTCTCGATCGCCGGGTTCGCGGCCGAGGCGTGGATCCTCTGGTACGCCGCCACGAGGCTGGCCCTGCTGTGGGTCGGCTTCATCTTCGGCTGGTTCCCGCACCATCCCCACCAGGAGGTCGGCCGCTATCGCGACACCCGCACCGCCACCTTCGTCGGGTCGACCCTGCTCATTCGCGGACACGACCACCATCTGCTGCACCACCTCTACCCCCGGGTGGCGCACTATCGGTTGCCCGATCTCTGGTCCGACATCGGTCCGACCCTGATCGAGCGCGGGGCCCGCGTCGAGGGCCGGGCGGCGCCCGACGGCGCGCCCATCATCTGGCGCTGACGCTCAGTCGAGGAGCTCGCGCAGGACTTCCAGGTCCTCGATCGCCTGGGCGAGCATCGGGGCGGGGTCGTCGTGGTCGCCGCCCGTGCCGTGGACGAACTCCAGCGTCCAACTCCCGGCGAAGCCGAGTTCGCGGACCAGGGCGACCTTCTCGGCCAGCTCGTCGCGGATGTCGGTGAGCCTCGGCGACCCGGTGAAGAGGTGGTTGACGTGGACATGGGTGAGGCGGTCGCCGTAGGCCGCGAACTTGGCGCGGATCAGGTCGAGGTCGTCGTGGGTGTGGAAGAGGGCGTTGCTCCCGGCCGCCAGGACGCGCGCCGCGGTGGCGGGGTCGTCCATCGCCGAACCGTCGTGGCATTCGCAGATCAGCTCCACGCCGGGAAGGGCGGCCGCGAACCGGCCGAGCCGGGCCGTGTAGGCATCGAGGGCGGCATCGTCGCGTTCGGGGCCGGTGTTCCACTTCACCTTCGGGGCGCCGGTGAGGCGGATCAACTCGGCCGCGGTGTCACGGTCGGTGTCGACCTCGTCGTCGAAGGAGACGTAGGTGTTGTAGACGGAGATGGGCAGGGGATGATCGAGGATGGCCTGGCGTTCCTCGGGGTCGGCGTCGCGGAAGTGCGATTCCCACAGTTCGATGCCGTCGAACCCGGCGTCCGCGATGGCATCGAGCCAGGCGCTGACCGCCGTGGTCCCCCAGCGTTCGTGGGTGACCCCGAACCAGCGGTTGGGCTCGAGCACGATCGTGCCCAGGAACACCTCGGTCACGGCCGCCACGCCTCACGCAGTGTTCGGCCGGGATCCTCGAGCACCTGGCTGGTTTCGCCGAACTCCATGGTCGGCCGCCGGTCGGTGTCGTAGCGCGGCCACTCGCCGATGCCGGCATGGCTCGGATCGCCGTCGCGGATGAATCCGATCCAGGCGTGGTGCATCCGCGCCGACAGGTCGCCGGGCCACGGGCGACCCTCTCCCATGATCTGCGACCAGGCGTCGAGGTCACCGTCCCACACGAAGGGGATCTCCAGGGCGTGCATGGCCCCCAGGCGCCCGCCGAACCCCTGGCTGGCCCAGCTGAACAGGTAGACGAAGGCCTCGCCGCCGCTGTCGGTCTGGGCGTCGGCGAGCTGGAGGGCCCCGGTGCGGAACATGGTGTCGGTGAGCATCCGTCGCATCAGTCGCCGGTTGTCCTCGCCGGGATATTCGGCCCGGAAGGCGGCGATGACCCGATCGGGGTCGGTGCAGTGGGCCGCGACGGCGGTGTGGAGCTGGGTGTCGTCGACGTCGTGCATCAGGTAGAAGGCGAAGAGCGTGCCCTCGTCACTGTTGGTGCCGACCATGAGCGGCTTGGCCTGCGGCCCGAGCGCACGAACGGCCTCGATGGGATGGCGGGTGACTGTGTGGTCGTCGAGCGAGGGACGAAGACCGCCGCCGGGGATCCCGAGCAGGATCGGCTCACGGGCAGCCATCTCGGCCGTGCTCGCGGCGACCTGGGCATCGACGAGGTCCGCCGGATCCGCCGACCGCAGCCGATCGAACCCCTCGACCCGTTCGAGGAAGCGGTCGGTGGTGTCGGTGGTGGTCGGGGCGAACGAGACGGGCGGGCTCTGGGCGATGGCCCGGTGGTAGAGGTGGTCGGCCGCCGGTGCACCGAGGATCGCAGCCACCGATCCGGCGCCGGCCGACTCGCCGCAGATCGTGATCTGGTCGGGGTCGCCCCCGAACCGTTGGATGTGGTCGTGGACCCATTGCAGGGCGGCGATCTGGTCGCGGATGCCGTTGTTCTGCGAGCCGGCGAGTGCAGGGTCGAGATGACCCAGCTCCATGAAACCGAAGACGCCGAGTCGGTAGTTGACCGTGACGACGACGATGTCGCCGTGGGTGGCGAAAGGCCCCCCGTGGTAGGCGTCGCCGGACCCGGCGGTGTAGGCGCCGCCGTGGATCCAGAACAGCACCGGCCGCCGGGCATCGTCGGGGGCGGGGGTGAAGACATTGAGGAACAGACAGTCCTCGTCCCAGCGGATCTCGCGACCGGGGAGCGGGTTTCCCTCGCGTTGCGACGGTTGCGGGGCCGAGGCGCCGTAGGCCGTGGCGTCGATCGGTTCGTCCCACGGATCGACCGGCACGGGCGCGGCGAATCGGCGTGCACCAACCGGGGCCTTGGCGTAGCGGATGCCGCGGAAGGAGTGGTAGCCCTCGTGGACCCGACCGTGGATCTCGCCGAGGTCGGTGTGGACCGTGGACCGTCCGAGCATCAGTGGGCTCCCGTCGTTTGGTCGAGCGCGAAGTGGCTGATCTGGATGTCGTCCACCCCGTAGTCGGCGAAGTTGTCGTCGGCCCGGCCGCGGATGAACTCCCTCCACGTGAAGGAGCGGTACCGGTCCCTGCCGTTGGCCAGCGCGGGGATGGGTTCGATCACGCAGTCACGGGGCGGGTTCGAGAAGAAGGGGATCGAGTAGCGGTCGTGCGTGGTCATGGGAACAACACGGTGCACCGCGGCCTTGTAGCGGTCGTTGGTCCAGACCTGCATCGTGTCGGCCAGGTTGACCACGATGGTGCCGGGTCGCGGCTCGACATCGATCCAGCCGTGTTCGAGCGACTCGGCCTGCAGTCCGCCGGTGTCGTCCTGCAACAGGAGGGTCAGCACACCGGGATCGGTGTGGTGGCCGAGGGCGACGTCGCCCAACGGGTTGAGAGCGTCGCGCTCGCCGGCCGGCACCGGGTCGCCGACGGGGTAGTGGTTGAGCCGGACCGTGCTGGTGGTCCGCTCGCTCGGATGGGCCGATGCGACGGTGGGATCGAGGCCGAGGGTCGCCTGCACGAGGGCGAGGGTCTCGGCGGCCAGGGTGGCGAAGCCGTCGAAGAACTCCGCCATCGTCGACCGGAAACCATCGGGACCCGCCGGCCAGCGGTTGGGGCTGCGGTCCTCGGGGATCTGCGGGTCGATGAAGTCGAACACTTCCTTGTGGTCGCGCTTGCGCTTCGTGAGTTCGCGGTCGTACCAGCCGAGCATGGCGTCGGGGCTTCGGCGAATCGGCTCCTTGTTGTCGGGAGGCGAGTCGAAGAACGCGGTGGTGGCTGCCCAGGTGCGGTCGATCAATTGGTCGAGCCCGTGGCCTTCGAGCAGGAAGAACCCGTGGTCGGCACACGCGGTGTCGAGCGCGTCGAGAGAGACGCTCGAGGGATTGCGAATGTCGACGGTCGGGACGAGATCCATCCGGCCGAAGCTAGACCGAAAACCAGGATCGCCCCCACCGAGGTGGAGGCGATCACTGCAGCGCGCCCGGAGAGATTCGAACTCCCGGCCTTCTGATCCGTAGTCAGATGCTCTATCCAGCTGAGCTACGGGCGCAACGGTCAACGAGTGTACGCCCGCAGGATGCAGGCGCCACCAGTTTCTCGAGCTGAGGGGTTTCTGGCGGAGACGGTGGGATTTGAACCCACGAACGCCTTGACGACGTTACTTCCTTAGCAGGGAAGCGCCTTCAACCTGGCTCGGCCACGTCTCCCGGCAAGGCGAGAGGCTACCTGCTCCGAGAGGCGGCGCGCTCACATTGGCAAGGTGGTCCATCGGCTGCATCGCGTGGCCCATCCGGGGGTCAGTGATCGAAGGGATCCAGATGGAGCCGTTCTGCCGTGCTCGTGCCACCGGTCTCGGCGGCGCCGACGAAGCCGTTCTGGCGCCAGGCTTCGTAGAGCACGATCGACACGGCGTTGGCCAGGTTCAGGCTGCGATTGTGCGGTCGCATCGGGATGGAGAGCAGGTTGCCCTCGGGAACGAGCGAGATGGCGTGGTCGTCGAGTCCGGCCCGCTCCGCACCGAAGACGAGGGTGTCGTCGGGGGCGAACGTGACGTCGGTGTAGCGCCGCGTCCCTCGCGACGAGAAGCCGAACCGTCGACCCGGAAGAGTATCGAGCGCGGCGTCGACGTTGGGGTGCACACGGAGCGTCGCGTGCTCGTGGTAGTCGAGCCCACCCCGCTTGAGTTGGGCGTCGGACAGTTCGAAGCCCAGCGGCTCGACCAGGTGTAGCTGGGCCCCGGTATTGGCGCAGAGTCGGATGATCGCCCCGGTGTTGGGTGCGATCTCGGGGTTGACGAGGACGACATGCATCAGATGACTGTCAGACGAGTTCGCGTTTGAGGACCTTGCCGGCCGGGTTGCGGGGGAGGGCGTCGAGCAGGTCGACCCGCTCGGGCAGGGCCTGGTTGCGGAGGCCGGCCTCGCGGAGGAAGCCGGCGATGGACTCGACGGTGGGAGTGGTCCCCTCGGCCGGCACGATCGCTGCGGCGACGCGTTCGCCGGTGCGGTCGTCGGGCACGCCGAACACGGCGACGTCGGCCACCTCCGGACAGGTGAAGAGGAGGTCTTCGACCTCCTTCGCCGAGATGTTCTCACCGTTGCGGATGATGATGTCCTTGAGCCGGCCGGTGATGGTGACGTATCCCTCGGCATCGATCACACCGAGATCGCCGGTGCGGAAGTAGCCGTTGGTGTCGAAGGCTTCCGCGTCGAGCGTCGAGTCGACATAGCCGAGCATGACCTGCGGCCCTTTGGCCCGGAGCTCGCCCTCGACTCCAGGCCCGCAGATGTGCTCGTTCTCGTCGACCGCGATGAGATCCACGCCGGGCATGGCCCGTCCCTCGGTGTGGGCGAGCTTCTCGTTGCGATCATGGACGTCGCCGTTGGTGAGTACGGGCGCTTCGGTCAGCCCCCAACCCGAGGCCACGCCGACGCCGCCGAGCTCGGCCACCAGGCGGTGGTGGAGCGCAGGCGGGATGGGAGCGCCTCCCCCGGGACACACCTTGAGGTCGGGGAACAGGGGCCCCTCCCCGGCGGCCGTCCGTCGTTCCTGCGCCGCGAGGTACATCAGGTAGAAGGGCGTTCCGGTGCCGGCGTGGGTGCAGCCGTGTTCGGCCAAGAAGTCGACGGTGGCGACCGGGTCGACCCCTTCGTCCAGCAGATGGGTGCAACCGGTCTGCAGCGTCATGTAGAGCAGACCGATCCCGCCGATGTGGGGGAAGGGAAAGACGAGTGCGTAGCGATCGCCCGGTTGCACGTCGAGCCGCTCGGCCATGGCGAGCGGGAAGGCGCCGACCGTGCGGTCGGTGTGGCGGGCCCCTTTCGGGTCGGCCGTCGTCCCTGAGGTGTAGGTCAGCCAGCGCACCTCGCCGTCGTCGGCCGCGGCGGGCGGGGCCGACGACGGGTCCGCGGTCGGGAACGCTCCCGGTTCGACGACCAGGTGGTCCAGGCCCTCGATCTCGCCTGCCACACGAGCACCCATGGCCGCGAAGTCGTAGCCGCCGAACTCGCCGGGGGTGATGAGCAGCCGGGCGCCGGCCTGGCGGCAACAGAAGGTGACCTCGCGGTCGCGGTAGATGGCGATGATCGGGTTCTGGATGGCGCCGAGTCGGGAGAGCGCTCCGGCGAGCACGACGGTGTCGACCCAGGTGGGGAGGATCCACGACACGACGTCGCCCTCGCCGATTCCCCGCTCGCGCAGCCCGGCGGCCATCCGCGCGACCCGGTCGCGGTATTCACCGAACGTGGCGATGTCGCCCTGGCGGGAGCGCAGCATCACGGCGTCGGGCCAGCGCTCGGCCGCGTGGTCGACGAGGCCGGTGAGTGTGTGGGGGAGGTCGGTCATGTGGGTTCCTCCGCTTCCGTCGCGGCGAAGCGCTCGACGAGCGCGTCGAGGGTGCCGGCGCAGGTCGTCGCCCCTCCGGGTGGCTCCGGAAGCCGGACCGGGCCGTGCTCCCGGCTGGGCAACAGGACCGTGGCATGACCGGGGCACGTGATGTCGCCCCGCTGGTTCTCGCCGTGGATCTCCAGGTCGACGGCCGGTCGGTCGCCGTCGGCGAGGTACTTGCGCACCACGCGGCCCCGCATCCAGTGGGTGTCGCCGACATAGTTGAACTTCCGGAACTCGACGTCGAGTTTCCACAGCCAGGCGTCGTCGCCCATCCAGTCGGTGCAGAGGTGTACGAGCCAGGTTTCGCGCATACGGCCGTAGTCGTAGATGGCGGGGTTGCCGGCCCGTTTCGCCCACTCGGGGTCCCAGTGCACGCGCTGGTGCACGTCGGGGACGTTGAGGTCGTCGCGACGGAAGAAGCCGGGCACCCGCTCGCGCTGTTGTTGCCCGAGTCGTAGGGCCTTCACCCCGTAGAGCCCCATGCCCATGCCGGTGTGCCACACCACCATGTCGGTGACCCGGAGGGGGCCCTTCACGAGCGGGTCGAGCTCATCGCCCTCTTCGACGTCCTCCCACCAGCGGGGCTCGGCGCCACGGCGCCGATCGGGCTCGCCGGCGTAGGCCGCGTCGATCTCGGCGACCTGTTCGTCGGTGTAGGGCTCGATCTCGATGCCCGCGTACTTGGTGTCGTCCTTCTCGGCCTTCTTCTCCACCGCCCGACGATCAGTGCGGATCATGAGCCGGTACTGGGCCGAGAGCATGTGATCGGGCGCGCCGAAGACTTCGCCGGTCCACTCGTGCACGGTGCGATCGGCGAACTCGCTGGCCTTGTCGTGGACACCGACGAGGGCGTTGCGCCGGGTGACCCGCGTGCCCGGGCGCAGCGGCGCCCACCATTCGCGGAAGCTGCCGGCGTAGTACGCGTGCGCCCCCTTGAGGGGGTCGCCCTTGAGCAGGGTTCTGGTCTCCGGGTCGAGGGTGGTGACTTCGTTCTCGCCGATGAGAGTGTCGCCGCCGTTGAGGTTGGGCGAGGCGATCGGCCCGCCCCACACCGTTGCCGGCCCGTAGTCGGGGTCGCACCACAGCGGGTTGTCGTCGCCGGTGGCCTCGGCGACATGACGGAATGCGTCGGTTCCCGGGTCGCGGTACCACGGCGGCTGCGGGTGGGGTTGGGCGATCCCGATGCGGCTGCGGAGGCGGGCCAGGCCTTCCTCGGTGATCGCCAGTTCGGTCATGGCCGGTAATGTAGCCCCGCGACGCAGATGGGGGAGAACGTCCGGGATGAGCGAGCGGCTGGCACTCGACCGCACCGCAACCGACGTGCATCTCCGATCCGTGGTCACCGCCTGGATCGAACAGCACGTGCCCGAGACCTGGCGGCGGGCCGCCGCCGAAGGGCACGACGCCCTCCGCCGGGTTCGTGATCGCGCCGACTACGAGGCCTGGTATGCGGTCTTCGCCGACTCCGGCCTCGCGGTGGCGACATGGCCCGTGGCCTACGGGGGTCTCGACCTGACCAACGCCCAGGCCCGGGTGGTCGAATCGGTGCTGGCGCCCCTCAACCTCGGCCGGCTCAATCCGCTGGGTCTGAACAACACGGCGTCGGCCCTGTTCGCGTTTGGCACCGAGGAGCAACGGCTGCGCTTCCTGCCGCCCATGGTGCGCAACGATGAGACGTGGTGCCAGATGTTCTCCGAGCCGGGGGCCGGCTCCGACCTGGCCTCACTGGCCCTCCGGGCCGATCGCGATGGCGACGAATGGGTGCTGTCGGGGCAGAAGGTCTGGAGCACCTGGGCTCACCGGTCGGACTTCGCGATCTGCCTGGCCCGTACCGATCCGGCCCAGCCCAAGCGGAAGGGCATCACCTACTTCCTCGTCGACCTCCGGGTGCCGGGCGTGGAGGTTCGGGAGCTGCGCCACATGGGCGGTGAGGTCGACTTCAACGAGGTCTGGCTCGACGAGGTGAGAGTTCCCGACTCCCATCGGGTCGGCGACGCGGGCGACGGGTGGCGGGTCGCCGGGGCGACCCTCTCGAGCGAACGGCAGATGGTCGCCGGCGCTGGTTCGGGCGGTGTGGGCCGCCTCGGGGGGCGCGGCATCGACGCATTGCTCGTCGACCTCGACCGGACGGGTCCCGTCGAACGCGACCGTTTGATGCGCCTCTACGCCGAGGAGAAGATCCGCGACTGGACCAACCAGCGGGTGCGGGCGACGGTGAAGGCCGGTGGTACCCCGGGAGCGGCAGCCTCGATCGGCAAGGTCCATCAGGCCGTGGTCAACCAGGGGCTGCAGTTGGCGGCCACCGACCTTCTTGGTGCTGCTGCTATGGCGTGGGAAGGTCCCGAGATGCCCCATCAGGTCCGCGGGATGATCCGCAGTCGTGCGAACTCGATCGAGGGTGGTACCACCGAGATCAACAAGAACGTGTTGGGCGAGCAGGTGCTGGGGCTCCCGCGGGAGCCCGACCCCTGGCACGGCGCCCCGTGGCAGGAGGTTCCCCGTTCATGAGCACCTATTCGACCTTCGACCACCTCGAGGTGTTCCGCGACGGACCCGTCGGGTGGCTCGTCAACGACCGGCCCGACGTCCGCAATGCGATGAGCGGCGACATGCGCGACGAGTTCGCCGTCGCCTGGCGCGAACTCGATGCCGATCCCGACGTGCGGGTGATCGTGCACACCGGCAACGGTCGTGACTTCCAGACCGGCGTCGACGTGAGCGAGATCGCGTCGGACGGCATCGGCTTCGAGCGCTACCGCCAGTCGATGGAGGACTTCGACGTGCACTTCACGTCGTGGCACCAGGAGGTGTGGAAGCCGGTCATCACCGCGGTCAACGGCATCTGTTGCGGCGGCGGGTTCCACTGGGTGGCCGATGCGGACATCGTCATCGCGGCCAGCGACGCCCAGTTCTTCGACCCCCACGTGTCGGTCGGGCAGGTGGTGGCGATCGAGGCGATCGGGCTGATGAAGAAGATGCCGGTCGAGGCGGTGATGCGCATGGCGTTCATGGGCAAGTACGAACGGATGGGACCCGAGCGGGCTCGCGAGCTCGGGATGATCTCCGAGATCGTCGATCCGCCCGAGCAGCTGCGGGCCCGGGCCCAAGAGTTGGGCGAGACGATCGCCAAGAACTCTCCTGCGGCCATGGCTGCCACGAAGAAGGCGCTGTGGGGTGCGTTGGAACTCGGCCTCACTGATGCCTGCCGGGCTGGGGCGCAGCACCTCGTCGACATGTGGGGCCATCCCGACCAGGACGAGGGTCCTCGGGCGTTCGCCGAGAAGCGCGACCCGGAGTGGCAGCCGCTCGGCGATGGCTGATCCCGTCAATCTCGCGTCGCTGCTCGTCGACCACCCGTTCGCGGACGACCAACCGCTGCTGTTCGGCCCGACCCGCTCGTGGTCTGCCGGTGAGGTGCGGTTCGAGGTGGCCCGCCTGGCGGCACAGCTCGAAGCCACGGGGGTCGGGCCCGGGGCCACCGTGGGGGTCAAGGCCGGTGGGTGCGAGACCGTCATGGCCATGGCCGCGATCTGGTCGCTCGGTGCGGTGTTCGTTCCGGTCAATGACCGTCTGCCCGAGCGGGCCGTCGAGGAGCTCCTCGCTCGCACCGACGTGGCGGCGTTCCTGCATGACTCCCAAGTGGAGTCCCGGCCCGGCACCCGGACCCACGAACCGGGCGCTGCCTTCGTGCTGTTCACCAGCGGTACCACCGGCGAACCGAAGGCGATCGTGCATCACCACGGGGCCTATCTGGAGATCATCGATCGTGTGCTCGGGCCGCTCTCGGCCACGCGCGACACCACGAAGCGGCCATCACCCAACCTCATCCCGGTGCCGATGGCCCTCAACGCCGGGATCTACAACGCCCTCTTCGGTTTGCGGGCCGGGGCACCGTTGGTGCTGATGGACCGCTTCTCGACCGCCGAGTTCGCCGCGCTCGTCAGCCGCCACGAGATCCGGTCGACCGTGTTGCCTCCGGCATCGATCGCCATGCTCAACGACGATCCCGACATCGTGGATCTGGCGCCGCTGCGCTACGTGCGCTCGATCACCGCTCCGCTCTCGCCGTTCCATGCCCGCCGGTTCACGGAGCAGTTCGGCGCCTTCGTCCTCAACGGCTACGGCCAGGCGGAGCTCGGCGAGGTGATCGGGTGGACGGCCGCCGACGCCAAGGCCCACCCGGAGAAGATCGGGGCCGTCGGCAAGCCCCATCCCGGCATCGAGGTCCGCATCGACGCTCCCGACGGCAGCGATGTCGGCGAGCTCCTCGTGAAGCCCGCGAGCCGCCCCCCGGCCGGCGTGGCGGCGACGCTCGGTGACCGTCTCGGCGACGACGGCTTCATCCGCACCGGCGACGTCGCCCGCATCGACGACGGGTGGGTGTGGATCGAGGGCCGTGTGGGCGATCTCATCAACCGTGGAGGCAACAAGGTCTTCCCCGACGAGGTCGAGGAAGTACTCGCGTCGGTGCCGGGCATCCGCGAGGCCGCGGTGGTCGGTGCATCCGACGACCGACTCGGCGAGGTGCCCGTCGCGTTCGTGGTGGGCGACGCCGACGACGCCGACCTCGAAGCCGCCTGCCGAGAGCACCTCGCGCCCTACAAGGTGCCGGTGCGATACGAAAGAATCGACCGTCTCCCGCGCAACGACGTCGGGAAGGTCCTACGGAGGGAGCTGCAATGACCGACAACGACCGCGCCTACATCCACGAGTTCATCGACATCCGTGGGGTGCATCGGGGCGACTACATGCACCACATGACGGCCAACTGGAGTCCCAACGCGCAGGAGGATCGCGATCAACTCTGCTTCGGGGTGTGGGGGGTGGTCGGGAGCACGGCCCAGTGGCCGCAGGTGTGCAACATCTGGGAGGAGCCCGGACTCGACGGGCTGGCCCGGTCGTTCGGCGGCGAGACCGTCGGCCGCGACCTGCAGGACCCGAAGCTCGCCAAGTGGTGGACGCAGGCGTCGCAGTTCCGCAGGGGCGGCTTCGACCGCATCGTGCTCCCGGCGCCCTGGATGCCCACCATCACCGAGACCCTCGACACCGGCCTGCGGGCCGAGGTGTGCGCCCACGAGATCATCAAGGTGCGCCCCGGCACGGCGGCTGAGACGCTCGAGCTGGTCCGGACCCACGCGATGGGCGCCTACGAGCCGTTCGGCTGGACCATGGTCGGCGCGTGGACGACGGCGATGCGCGACGACGACGAACTCATCGTGCTGTGGGCCCTCCCCGGCTACGACGCGTGGGCCGAGGCCGAGGCCGCCCAGTCGACCGACGACGGGCTCCGCTCGTGGCGCGAGGCCGTCAGGCCGGTGGCGACCGATTGGCAGCGGATCCTGCTGGCCGCGGCACCCCTGTGTCCGTTGCGCACCGGCCGCCAACCGCGCCGTGACGACCGGGTCGACTGGGAAGAGCTCTGACGGCGGCCGGCTAGGGGGCGACTTCGTTGCGCAGGGGTTCGTCCCGGAGGAAGCGGCCGACATTGTCCTCGAAGAGGCGGTGCAGGTTGGCGAAGAGCTTCGTCGGGTCGGTCGAGCAGTGGGCCGACAGGTAGAGGTTGGGCGCCGCCCACAGCGGTGATTCGGCGGGGAGCGGCTCGACCCGGGCGACATCGATCGCCGCGGCCCGGAGATGGCCCGACGTGAGGGCTGCGGTCAGGGCGTCCTCGTCGACGAAGGTCCCCCGGCCGACATTGACGAACATCGAGCCGGCCGGCATCGCCGCGAATGCCGCTGCGTCCATGAGGTTCTCGGTCGAGGGTGACTCGGGCACCGCGCCGACGGTGATGTCGGCGGCGGCGAGCATCGTGTGGAGGTCGTCGGGACCGAAGACCTCGTCGATCAGCGGGTCATCGGCCTTGCTGCGGCGCAGGCACAGCACCCGCAACCCGAATGCCCGGGCGAGCGTGGCGACGTGGCGGTTGATCGGGCCGAAACCGACGAGGGCGATGGTCTTGCCGGCCAGTTGTTCGCCGAACACCGCGGTCCACTTGTGCTCCGCCTGCACGGCGTCGAGGTCGCGGGCCCGCTTGTACTCCCCGAGGATGCGGGCCCAGACGAACTCGCCGATGGCGGTCGAGGTCAGCCCGGACCCATTGGTGAGGGTGATGCCCGCCTCGTGGACACCGGCCGACTCGAGCTGGGCGATACCCGCCCCGACGCCCTGGACCCAGCGCAGACGCGGGGCGATCGCGGCGATGTCGAAGGGCAGGTCGATCGTGATGGCGCAGTCGACCCGGCCGAACACCTCGCGTTGGGCGGCGGTCAGCTCGGGCAGGAGATCCATGATGTCGTCGTAGGGCGGCACGCCCCGCCCGGTCCTCACCTCGAAGGGCTCGACATAGGTCTCGGTCACCACCTCGATACTCGGATCGATGGCCCGGAGCCGATCGAGGTCGGCATCGAAGTCGCTGTTCCAGTCCGGCGGGTAGAGCACGCCGATCACCAGTGGTTCCGTCATGTCCGCATGCTTAGCAGCGTCGGCTCGGGTCTACGTTTGGGCGATGGCCGAGGCCACGGGTCATCCCGCCCGTTGGTGAGGAGGGCAGACCCATGGACTCTGTGACCGTTGCCCGCAGCCTGCGGGGCTCGATCGGCATGCTGGCCATGGGCTGGCTCACCGCCCCGTCCACCTTCACCCAGGGTCGCGACCGGGGGATGCCGGATGGCATGGCCGCCTACGCGGTCGGCCGGTGGGGGGTGCTCGGCGACTGCCCCGTCGACAATGTCGTCGGCGCCGCCTTCTTCTGGCATCCCGACACCGTGCGCGAGCTGGTGGCCACCGGCCGGGCCGCTATCTCGCCGTCGGCCGGCGGTGCGATCTGGGCCGACATCTGCGCCGCGTGGGGTGAGGAGCATCTCGCAGGCTTCGCCGGTGCCGATCGGCTCGGCGAGCTGCTCGAGAGGGTTGTCGTTGCCGCCGAACCGCTGAACGCGCCACTGTTCGTCGGCTGGCGAGACGCGGTCACGGCGCCTCCCGGCCCGGGCCGTACCTTCCAGCTCGCCCAGGCGATGCGCGAACTCCGGTTCTCGCGGCACTGTGTGGCCGTGCAGGCGGCCGGAGTCGGGCCGCTCGAAGCGATCCTGGCCGGCCCGGCACCGTTCTCGGCGGCGATGTTCGGCTGGCCGGAGCCGTACCCCGAGGTCGGCGGCCTCGGTGGAGTGCGCGAGGAGATCGAGGCGCACACCGACCGGCTCCATGCCCGGGATCTCGACGTGTTGGGCGCCGCCGACCGGGCCGAGCTCCGCGAACTCGCCAAGGCCGCCCGGCAGTGGCCCGAATGAGGCCTTGATCGGTCCTGCGTTCCCTGATACTTTCCGTTTGCGTTAATTAACGACTATGCGAAGTAAGGCAAGGGGGCGAGGTGACGACAACGAACGCAATGCTCGACGATGCTCGACTGGACGAGACCTTCGCCGCGCTCGCCAACCCGACCCGGCGGGCGATCCTCGCTCGGTTGGCCGACGGCGAGGCGAGCGTGAACGAACTCGCCGAGCCGTTCAACATGACGCTCCCGGCGATCTCACGACACATCAAGGTCCTCGAGCACGCCGGTCTCATCACCCGCGGCCGGCGGGCGCAGTTCCGCCCGTGCACACTCGACGCCGCCCCACTCGCCGAGGTCGCCGACTGGACCGCCCAGTACCGGCACATCTGGGAAGACCGGTTCGACCGTCTCGACGACTACGTCCAGAACCTCCAGACCAAACCCGAACAAGAAGGACCCGCCACCAATGAATGACACCAAAGACGTGCAGATCGAGCGCACATTCGACGCACCCATCGACCTGATCTGGGCGATGTGGACCGAGGCCGAGCACTTCGCCAACTGGTACGGCCCCATGGGCGCCGAGATCCCGAAGGCGGAGATGGACGTGCGGGTCGGCGGTCGTCGTCACATCGGCATGCAGATGGAAACCCCCAACGGCACGATGCAGATGTTCTTCATCGGCGAGTACCGCGAGATCGACCCGAAGACCCGTCTCGTCTACACCGAGAGCATGGGCGACGCCGACGGCAACGCGATGACGGCCGAGCAGATGGGCATGCCCGCAGGAACGCCGATGGAGACATCGGTGATCGTGGAGCTCGAAGACCTCGGATCCCAGACGAAGATGGTCATGACCCATGCCGGCGTCCCCGCCGATTCGCCCGGCGGTCAGGGTTGGGGCATGGCCATCGACAAGATGGCGGCCCGAGTGGCCGAGCTCAGCGCCTGACCCGACCTGACACACGTGGCGGTCGTCCGGGCACGCCGCGACGTTCTCCGATTGGGGCCCGTAGGGTCCTGGGTGCAATCCACTTCTTGGTGGGGACCTCTCGTCGACATCTGGGCCGCTTGTTCTGGCCAGACATTTCCCTTTCGCCTCCTCTGAGTTCATCTCGAGGAGACGACGTGTCCGATTCCCCTTCTGCCCGCAACACCGACGCGCACGCACGTACAGAAAGACCGAGGGCGGTCGTCTACTGCGAGGCCAACTTCGGCGCGATCGATGGCAAGACGGCGAATGGGCTGGTGCGAAACAGCGAACGGTACGAGATCGTGTCGATCGTTGACAGCCAGCTGGCCGGGCGGGACGCCGGCATGGTCCTCGACGGCGTGGACAACGGGATCCCCATCTGTCGCGACCTCGACGACGCGATGACCCAGTCGGACCTGGTACCCGACATGTTCATCGTGGGGGTGGCACCAACGAGTGGACTGCTCTCCACCGTCGAACGGGGCGTGCTCCTCGATGCGATGAGCCGCGGGCTGAATCTCGTCAACGGACTCCACGAGTTCCTGACCGATGATCCCGAGTTCGCTGCCGCTGCCGCGATCAATGCGGTCGAGATCACCGACGTGCGTCGACCTCGAGCCAAGGTTGACTTGCGGATGTTCACCGGTCGCATTCTCGACGTGGAGTGTCCGCGGATTGCTGTTCTCGGAACCGACGGGGCGATCGGCAAGCGCACCACAGCGACCATTCTGACCAAGGCGTTGAACGATCACGGCGTGAAGGCGGTTTTGGTCGGCACCGGCCAGACGAGTCTGATTCAGGGCGCTCGTCATGGGACGGCGCTTGACGCGGTGCCCGCTCAGTTCGTCACTGGGGAGCTGGAGGCTGCGGTGATCGACGCGTTCGAAGCCGAGTCACCCGACGTGATCGTCGTCGAGGGTCAGGGGGCACTCAGCCACCCCACGTACTTGAGCTCGACGGCCGTCCTTCGCGGCAGCCGTCCGGCCGCGGTGATCCTGCAACATGCGCCAGCCCGCACCACCATCAGCGACTTTCCGGCCTTCCCCATGCCGACGCCGGCGAGCGAGATCAACCTCATCGAGACGTTCGCCGACACCACGGTGATCGGTCTGACGATCAACCACGAGAACATGACCGACAGCGAGGTCACGGCAGCGATCACGTTGTATGAGCTCGAGCTCGGCATCCCGGCCACGGACGCGCTCAGCCGACCGACCGACCGCCTGCTCGACATGGTCTTCGCCAAGTTCCCCGACCTGAAGGAGTGCGCGCCGATCGCGGCGACGTGACGGGGCTACGCCTCGAGGTCGATCTCGACAAGATCGGCCACAATGCCCGGCAGCTCGTCGAGCGGGCGGCGGCCCGCAACGTCTCCGTCACCGCTGTCACGAAGGCGGCGCTCGGTTCGCCCGAACTCGGACGCGTGCTGTGTGCCGCCGGTGCCGGCGCTCTCGGTGACTCGCGCATCGAGAACATCGAGCGGTTGCGAGGGGCCGGTATCGCCGCACCGATGCTGCTGCTTCGCTCACCGATGATCAGCCAAGTCGACCGCGTTGTCGAAACCGACACGATGAGCGTCAACACCGAGCCCGTGGTCCTCACGGCACTGGCAACGGCTGCGCGCGCAGCCGGGCGAGTACATGACGTGATGCTCATGGTCGAGCTCGGGGATCTACGAGAAGGCGTGATGCCCGATCAGCTGCTCGAAACCGTCCGGCATGTCATGGGCCTGTCGTCGCTTCGCCTACGAGGGATCGGCACCAACCTTGCGTGTCGCAACGGGATCGAACCGAGCGTCGAGAACATGGCAGAACTCTCGACGATGGTTGACACCGTCGAGGCCGCCTGCGGTATCGAGATCGATGTCGTGTCGGGTGGAAACTCTGCGAGTCTCGATTGGATGCTCGGCGCCACGACAGTCGGTCGGATCAACAACCTGCGTCTCGGGGAGTCCATTCTTCTCGGGCGTGAGCCGTTGCATCGACGCGCCATAGCGGGCCTCCACACCGACGCCTTCACCTTGGTCGCCGAGGTGATCGAGTCGAAACGGAAACCGACCAAGCCGTGGGGCCACGCCGCTCAGAATTCGTTCGGTGAGACCCCGCAGATCGAGGATCGCGGCGATATCTGGCAGACCATCCTTGCGGTCGGCCGTCAAGACACCGATGCCGCAGATCTCCGTGGCCCGGCGGATTCGGAGATCCTGGCCGCCAGCAGCGACCACCTCATCGTGCAGACCCCTGATCGCAGGAGTCCGGGCGACGAGATCAGATTCGAGCCGGGCTACTCCGCCTTGCTCAGATCCATGACCTCGCCGTTCGTGATCAAGGTGAACGTGTAGCGACGTTCAGGATGTGCCCACCGGCGCCTCGTTGATCGGCGCGCCAGTATGCAGCTCTCCCTTGTGTGGGAGAGTGGACTCTGGTCGGCGTTCCGTCCGCCCGGGGAGAGGCCAATATGGCCGGCAAAGACAAGGGTGGGCGCAACAGCAAGACTGCTGCAGCCAAATCACCGAAAGAGAAGCGTCAAGCAAAGAAAGACAAGAAGACTGCGAAGTCCGGAACGGACAGCTGAGCCGTCGGGGGCAGTGCTTCCTGCACCCCTGACGGTTGTGCTATCCACAGCTGATGGGCCCGGCGAAGTCGACGATGCCGACGGCGCCGAAGTCGATTCGAACAATTCCGTCACGAATTCCACCTGCGACGATGTTCGCTTCAATCAGGGTTGCCTCTCCAGTTAGCACTCCCGTTTCAGGTGCCCCCTGTGGTGCGGGCTCGTGGTTCACCCAGTAGCTGCCGGCGACGTCCGCATTGCCCCAATGGCTGTCGGCGAGTTCGACCTCGACCGTGGTGGTCTCACCTACTGCCAGGGCGGAACTGACTGGGTTGAAGTTCTCACAACCCGATGCCTCGCCACTGCCACTACAGCCGCTGATCGACACGGCGAGCAACGCAACGACGCCAAGTCTTCGCCTCATTGAGCGATCGTGTTCTGGATCGGACAGCGAAGCGCTAGCAGTCCAAACACCGAGAACGGATTGGGGTCGCTCCGGCCTTTCTAGGTCGGTCGGATATGAACGACATTGTTGAAATTGCAACGGTGGCGGAGGGAGGGGGATTCGAACCCCCGGGGCCGTGAAGCCCGCTGGTTTTCAAGACCAGTGCATTCGTCCGCTCTGCCATCCCTCCAGGCGATCCACGCTATTGGGTCGATCGGCGAAGCGGTAGGGAGACGGTCGTCAACCTGGGTTGACGACGATCGGGGTCGGCCGCCCGGCTGTCACACCTCTCGGCCAGGCTTGGCGCGTGGGAAGTGACGATCATCAACTGTGGAACCCGGCTCGGGCGGATGAACCGGGCGACTGGCTGGAGGCGGCGACCGATGCGGTCCGCGCGCTCGATCCGGAGCGACGGGTCCTCGCCGTCGCCGTCGTGAAGGACCGCCTTCCGGATGTCGAGCGCCATGCCGTGGCGATCGCGATGCGGCGCGGCGCCTATCTGGCCCGGATCGGCGAGGCGCTCGGTATGAGCAGGCAAGCGGTCCACAAGAAGTACGGGCCGGGTGCGCCGAAGCCGTCGCGACCGCGCACCCGTGGGTTGATCGAGCGTCGTCTGGCTCGGCGGCGAGCGCGGGAGGATCCTGAGCAGGGCGCTCGCGAGCTCGTCGCTCGACTTCGGGCCGAAGCCCGGTGAGCGTTACTCGGCGGTGGCGACCTCGATGCGGTCCTGATGCCACTCGTGGGCCGACTCGAGCGCGGCGTCGGCCCGCTCGATCAGGGCGCCGACATCGAAGGCGTGCGCCGGATAGCAGGCCACACCGGCCCACATCGTGAGGTTCGGGTCGTCCTCGGCGAGACGACGACGCACGCGTTCCATGGTCCAGATCGCCCCGTTCTCGGGCGTGTCCTCGAGCACGACGCCGAAGCGGCCGTCGGAGAGGCGGGTGGCGGTGTCGGACTCGCGCAGGGTCTCGCGCAGCGCATCGGCGATGGTGCGGGCGTCGGCCGGCGGGCGTTCGTCTCCCTCGCGGCCTTCGACGATGTCGAGGAGCGCCACGGCCACCGGACGGAGGTGACGGCGGGCCGCCGCGATCCGGCTGTCGAGCGCGACCAGGAAGTACTCGTGGTTGAACAGGCCGGTGTCGGGATCGGTGAGTCCCTCGCTGCTGCCGTCGGTGTTGAGCACGAGCGGCACACGGGAGGTGTCGCCGGCGCGTCGCTCGGCCTCGGACAGTTGCGTGCCGAGACTCTTCACCGCTTCCTCGGCCGCCATGCGGCTCTGGACCTGGGCGGCGACGGCGTTCTCGAGCTGGCGGATCTGCTCGTTCATCGACGACACGCGGCGTTCGAGATCGGCGGTCTCGCCGGCCTCGCGACGGGCCAACACCGCGGCCAGGGCAGCCGCGCCCGCGCTGGCGAGCGCGAACTTCTTGCGGCCGGTCATGACGCCGAGGATCCCGGCGCCGAGGCCGAAGACACCGATGCCTGTGGCGAGGTCGATTCGCTGCTCATTCATCCGAACTCCATCGGTCACTCGACCCTTCGAATCAAGCCTCTGGGATCGTAGGTGTTCCACGGGAGAACAGGGCGGAAGGCGGTGTGGCGAGCAGCGTCGGGAGCGCCTCGAGATAGTGGTGTCGGGCCCACTCCTGGATCCCCAGCGACGCAAGATGATCGGTACGCCATTGCACGTCGATGAGCCGGTCGGCGCCGTCGCGGAGCCCCTCGACGAGGCCCACCAGCGCCACCTTCGAGGCGTCGGTCTCGTGGTGGAACATCGATTCCCCGGCGAAGAGCCCGCCGATGGCCACGCCATAGAGCCCACCGACCAGGCGTCCGGCTCGCCACGTCTCCACACTGTGGACCCAACCCCGGTCGTGCAGGTCGAGGTAGGCGTCGCGGATCCGTTGATCGATCCATCCGTGGGGGCGACGCGGGTCGGCGCAGGCGTCGAGCACTGCGGGGAAGGCGGTGTTCACCCGGATCTCGAACTCCCGGCAAGAGCGGCGCAGCGACCGGCTCGCCGTGAGCGAATCCAACGGGAGCACGCCCCGCGGATCCGGCGACCACCATCCCATCGGCCCGTTGGCCTCGAGCGGCATCGGGAACAATCCGCGTCGATAGGCGGCGAGGATCGTGCCCGGCTGCGTGTCGGCCCCCACGCCGACCAGGCCCGTGTCGTCGGCCGGCATCTCGTTGATCTCGTCGGCTGACGGGAACTGCCACGGAGTCGCTGGAGGTTCGACGGGCACCAGTGCAGCGTAGAGCGGCGGGTAGGTTGCGGGGATGGCGACCCCGCCCCTCGTGGCCTGGATGAACCCCCTCCCGATCGAACTGGCGCCGGCCCTGGCGAGCCGACGTCGGTCGGTCGCCGCGCGCACCTGCGGACGCGTGCTCGATCTCGGTGGCTGGGCCGACCATCTCTCCGCCTACCGACTCGGGGCCGAGGTCGAGTCGGTCACCATGCTCGACCGGGTGGGCGACGTGCGCGCCGGTACCGGTCGGGGCGACCCGGACCGGGTGACGCGCGTCGACGCCTCCTTCGATTCGCTCGCCGAGCAGGGGATGGGTCCGTTCGACTCGATCGTGTCGTTGACCCGCCTGCCCCTGGTCGAGAACCTCGACCGCTTCTTCGACACCGTCGAAGCCCTGCTCGCCGATGGCGGCAGCCTCCACCTCCTCGAGCCGACGTGCCGATCGGGTCGGGTCGGCCGTCTGCTCGCGGTCGGCGGGTTCGTCGGCCGGATGGCGGGCGGTCTGCATCTCGATCGCGACCTTCCGGCCGAGATCCGTCGGCGGGGAATGATCGTGACCGACCTCACCCGTTTCGAGGTGCCGACGGTGAGCGCGCCGCTCCGCCCCTTCATCGAGGCGGTGGCCCGCGGACCGGCTACGCCTCCAGGATCGTCACCGAGTTGACGGTCACCTCGCGCGACGGCGCACCGCCGAGGCCGCTGGTCGGGTCGTCCTCGTGCAGTCCGATGATGGACTGCAACACCTCGATGCCGGCGTCGTCGGTGTTGCCGAACACGATGTAGGTGCCCTGGGAGTCGAGCAGCGAGGCGAGCGGGCCGGTGACGAAGAAGAACTGCGCCCCCGAACTGTCGGGCCCCGACGAGCGGGCCATCACGAGCTGGCCGGCCTCGTAGGTGTACGGCCCCCGCAGCTGACCGGTCGAGACATCGAACGTGGGCTCGTCGACGATGGTGTAGCCGGGGCCGCGATCGCTGGCCGACTCGGTGTGCGGCGCCCCGCCCTGGATGATGTCGATCGACGGGTCGGTCCGGAAGATGGTCGTGCCGTCGTAGTACCCGTGGCGGGCGAGGGTGACGAAGTTGTTCACCGTGCCGGGGGTGGTGGCGGCGTCGAGGTCGACGCGGATCTCGCCCTCGCTGGTGTCGAACACAGCGGTGTAGCTCGCGGTGGCGTCGATGCAGGTGGGCTGGGGTCCGTCGAAGTCGATCGTGCGCTCGGCGTTGCCGTCGGCGGGAGGGCAGTCGTCGCTGATCTCGGTGTCGAACTCGGGGTAGACCCAGTCGACCAGCGCGGGGTCGAACGACGCGACGGTCACGGTCTGCTCCGGCGGTGTGCTCGTGGCGGTCGAGTCGGCGGCGTCGCCGTCGTCGTCGGCCGCGAGGATCGCGATGGCGACGATCGCCAGCACCACCACGGCTCCGAGGGTCCCGTAGGTCACCATGCGGCTGCGGGCCCGGGCTCTGGCCTCGGCGGCTTCGGCGGCCGCAACCCGGCTGGCGCGGTTGGCCTTCTGACGTGCTCGCTTGTCGGTGGTCACGGCGTCCGACGATAGCGAACCGGGCGATTCAGCAGGAGGCGGGTCAGGCTGCGGGCGTGACGGTCACCGCGTCGACCACGAGTGTGGTGTCGGACTCGGGCGAGTCGTAGACGGTTTGGTGATCGCTGAGGTCGTCGATCATCCCCACGGGGACGTAGCGCGGGTCGCTCTGCAGCAGCAGTCGGCCCGGTTCGTCGAGCACGACCATGAGGGCCCCGTTGACGCCGCCGTCGATGGCGGGAATGGCCACCACGCTGCCGATCGGATACAGCTCGTTGACCGGTCCGGTCGGGAGGGCCGTGTTGATCGTGAATCCCGCGTCGCCCGGACTGCCCACCCAGAGCAGTCCGCCCGTCGCCGAGATCACCGGGGTCTGCTCGTAGGCCCTGTACCAGGCCAGCACGGCGGCGAGGTTGGCCACGTCCTCGTTGACACCGCTGTCGATCGGCACCGTGAAGGAGCCGACCTCGGTGTCGAACGCCAGGTCGTAGGCGGCCCCCGGCTCGATGCACAAGGGCGGTGGCTCGGCGAACTCGGTCGTGCGGGTCTCGCTCCCGTCGGTGGCCGGACACGGGGTGGGTCCGGTGATGGTCGCGCCCGCCTGCTCGCCGGCCGCCCACGGAAGGTCGAGGGGAGCGGTCGTGGTGGTCGCGGTCTGCGGATCCGGGTCGTCGTTGGCGATCAGGCCCGCGGTCAGCGGCGCGATGAGGGCGAGGGCCAGGAACCCGACCACGCCTCCGACCAGGAGGCGGCGCCGGCGCTCGGCCTTGGCGATCGCCGCTTGCTGCCGGGCGGCCTGTTCGGCCGCCGCGACCCGTCGCTTCGTCGTCTGTTGCTTCTTGGCCACCCCGGGAAGCTAACCCGGTTTCGCCCGGTGCCGATGGGCAGGGGAGCGCATGTCTCCCCAACCCCCTACCGACGGCCGCGACGGCCCGAACCCGGACGACCTGCGAGCCGTCGTCGATCGACACGCGGCCGCGGTGTACCGCGTCGCGCGCTCGATCGTCCACGACCCGGCGCTGGCCGACGACGTCGTCCAGGAGACGATGCTCAAGGCGTGGCGCAGCTCGCCGGTCGAGCCGGGTGAGGAGATCCCCCGCGCCTGGCTGTTGAAGGTCGCCCGCAACACGGCGATCTCGCTCCTGCGCAGCCGCCGCGAAGACCTGCACGGGCCCGACACCCTGCCCGAGGGCCCCGGCGGCGTGTCGACCACCCGCACCGTCGAAGGCCGGGCCCAGCTCGACGAACTGCTCGACATGCTCCAGCACCTCGATGAGGACGCCCGCGCCCTCATCGTGCTCAAGGAGGTCGACGGGCTCTCCTACGACGAGATCGCCTCGACCCTCGACCTTCCCCTCCCCACCGTGAAGACCCGACTCTTCAGGGCCCGCAAGGCCCTGAAGGACCAGATGAAGGAGTGGCAATGACCGCCCGTCACCCGAAACGCCAGCGACTGCAGCGGTGGCTCGACACGGGCGGTCCCCGCCGAGTGTCCAACCACATCGAGCAGTGTGCGCACTGCCAGGAAGTGCTCGACGAACTGTCGGCGCTCGACGAAGGGCTGGTGGCCGATCTGCAGGCGGCGACCACCCCTCCGGCGGACCTGCGCGAACGCACCCACGGAGGCGTCGACGTGCGTCTCCGCAACGAGGCGGCCTTCGGCTCGTTCCTCGATCTGTTCACGATCGGCTGGGACTTCACCCGGGCGATCATCGACCCCGAACTCACCGACCGTGACGGGCCTCATGACGATGACGCCGCGGCCGACCACATCGATGGAGGAGCACGATGACCGATCCCTGGATCTACGCCGCCGGCGCAATCATCGTCGGATTGTTGTCCGGCGTCGTCGGTGCCGCGCTCGTGCGCAGCATCATCCTGAAGGGTCGCGAGGACCGGGCCGAGATGCACGACGCCGCCCGGGCCACGGCGACGTTCCTCTTCCTCTTCTTCACGGCGCTCGGGGTCATCGTGGCCATCGGCTTCGTCAACCCGGAGACACTGGAGCCGATCCCGGCCGACATCCTCCGCAAGTCGCCCCGGATCCTGGCCGCGGGCCTGATCCTGATCGCCGGACGCGCCATCGCCTACGCACTGGGAGGGGCGGTCAACACGGCCTTCGCCGGGTCGGCCACCAGGGTGCGGGGCCAGATCGCGACCGCCGGCCGATTCCTCGTCTACGCCGTTGCGATCGTGCTGGCCCTGGGCCAGCTCGGCGTCGACACGACCATCCTGAGCATCCTGGCCGGGGCCGTCACCTTCGGGTTGTCGGGGGCCTTCGCCCTTCTCGTCGGTCTCGGGGGTCGCGAGATGGGTGGTGAGCTGGCTGCGGGCCGGCATCTCTCCCGGCTGGTGGGGGTCGGCGACACGATCGAGGTCGACGGCGTCGTGGGGCGCATCGTGGCGCTGCATCCGGCGTCGGTCGAGATCGAGAGTGACGGCGCGACGGTGCACGTGCCCAACACCCATCTGTCACGGGGCGCGCTGCGGGTCCACCGCTCCGACGCGACCTGAACTGGGTCGAACGGCCCAGTCGCGAAGAAATCCGAGAAATCGCGCGACTCCGGCCCGTCTCGTGCGTAGTACCGGTGACGCCGCTCAGCGGCAACGGATCACCTGTCGGATTGGACTCCCGAGAGTGCATCTGGAAACGGACCGCCGACCGGGCGGTCCGTTTCCCGTTTTGGCCGGCTCTACCCTGCAGGGATGTGCCGCCCCGTCCTGCCGACCCTGTCGGCGACCTTCGCCGTGGCGGCGTTGCTCGCGGCCGGGTGTTCGGTGCAGGACGGCCCCACCGGTCAACGGGCGCCCACCACCACCACCCGGGCCTCGACCACCACGGTGGCGACCACAACGACCACCGTTCCGCTGTCGTCCGCCGTGATCGAGATCGGACCCGCCGTCTACGAACTCGACGCCGTCTGCGCCGCCGGGGGCGCGAGTGAGGTCGAGGTCGCGGTGAACGGGCTGGATGTCAACGGCAAGCCCGTGGTGGGTCGTATCCGTGCCTTCGAAGCCGAGCCCTACGTGGGGCTGCAGGTGGGCGAGGGCGACGAGGCGGTGCTGTTCGAGCCTCGCCTCGAGGGGGTGTTGCCGTTCGAGTTCGACGGCGAACGCCTCGAGTTCGTCGACGTCGAGTTCGTGACGGATCTCGACCTGCTCACCGGTGAGTTCGTGCCGGGTGGTGTCGGGTCGGTCGTCGTGGAGTGCCTGGCGTTCGTCCGCTCGCTCCCGGCCGACCCGTTCTCCTAGGCGCAGGCCTCGGTCTCGAGCACGAGGGGCACCCGCCCGGACCGCAACGACTCGACCACGCCGTCGAGGGCGGTGAACACCACGCGGAACTCCTGGTCGTTCTCGTCGGCGGGCACGAACACGACGTCGGTGCGTCCGCCGCCGAGATCGACGCGGTCGAGCTGATCGCCGAACAGCTCGTCGAGCTCCTCGTCGGTCGTGCCGATGCCGGCGCCGGAGAGGGTGGTGATCGGGCTGTCGCCGACGATGTCGACGCGCTCGATGGTGCCGTTGTCGACCACGAAGCTGATGCCGGTCGGGGCACCGTCGGGCGTGACCCGGTAGCAGTCGGTGACGGGCTCGCAGTTGCTCATCCGGTGCCCGGACTCCCGCTCGGCCTGGTTGACGGTCAACCCGAACGTGACGGTGTCGAGGCCCACGGTGCTGAGCGACGAGTTGCGTCCGAGCGTGGGCTCGGTCGCGATCTCCTCGTCGGGCACCGTGGTCTCGGTCGTGCCCTCGGTGGTGGTCGTGGTGGTCGTGTCGGGGTCGGAGGTGTCGGGGTCGGAGGCGCAGTCGACGGGGATCGAGGTGGTCACGGGCGCCAGCGTGGTGGTCGTGGTGGAGCTCGTGGTGCTCGTCGATTCGTCGTCGGGCGCCAGTGTGGTTTCGGTGGGATCGGCGGTGTCGCCGTCGTCGTCGCCCCAGCTCAGCACGACCAGGGCGGCGAGGAGGATGACGATCATCGCGAGCAGGACGGTGAAGATCTGTCGAAACGGCACGGTCCCGATGGTAGAGGCCCGAGCCGCCGCCGTGAACGCGGGCCTGTGACGAACGACACACGCCGTGTGGAACCCACGTCACGGAACGGATCCGGCTCGCGGGGTTGGATGACTTCAGTGTCCGCGACGGACACGAGCCGGAAGCGCCGGCCGAGTCACCGCAAGGGGAGCACGATGACCGCAACCACGACCACGCCGGCAACGGCCACCCAGGTCCGCACCACGTCGGGCAACGAGCACTGGTGGGAGAGCGTCTGTGGCGAAGTGGGTCGTCGTGCCCGGCGCCGAGTGCGTGATCTCGGCACCGAATACGTGTATCTGCCCGGCGCAGAGATCGTCTCCGAGGGTTCCCGGGCCGAGCGCTTCTCGCTCATCATCGAGGGCGAGGTCGAGGTCGTCGTGAACGGCGAGGTCGTCAACATCCTGACCGCCGGCGAGTTCTTCGGCGAGGTGGCGCTGCTCTACACCCGCCCCGGCGGGCCCGGCAACGCACCGGTTGCGCTGCCCCGCACCGCAACGGTCCGCACCACCGGTGTCACCCGGGTGCGTGAGCTCGACCGGGCCGAGCTGATGACGCTCATGGACGTCGCACCGGTTGCGGCCAGCCGCATCAGCCGCCGGGCGATCGGTCGCCTGGCCGTCATGCGAGGCTGATCCGCCGAAACGAGCGGCTCGTCAACCAAGTGGGCCGCCCGGGACTCGAACCCGGCACCTTGGGATTAAAAGTCCCCTGCTCTAACCCGATGAGCTAGCGGCCCACCGGCGAGGTTAGCGGTCGGTGCCGGGACAACGCCGCCCTGTTCAGGCGCCGAGCTCGGCTGCCTCGATCTCGAGCAGGCGGGCGAAGTTGGCCCGGAGTTCGTCGCGGCGACTCGGGTCGTTCGCCAGGTTGACGAGCTCGTGGGGATCCTGGTCGAGGTCGTACCACTCGTGGTCGTGGTCCTCGAACGCGGCATCGACGTCGAAGAGTTTGGGCGATTCGGCCGGTCGGCCGTCGCGCTCGATGCCGCCGCCGATGCCGTAGTAGCGGGCGTACTTGGTCGCGCCGTCGAAGAACCCGCGCACGGCATAGCGGACGCTGCGGATCAGCGGTGACTGGGCGCTGTCCTGGCTGAAGAAGACGTGGTCTCGTGGTGAGGCGGCAGGGTCTGCGAGCGCCGGTCGCAGGTCCACCCCGGACAGCGACGGCGTGTCATCAAGGTCGACGCCGCCGATCGCGCACAGGGTCGCGGCGAGATCGACATGGGTGGCGAGGGCGTCGGTCTCGGTGCCGGGCGAGGTGATCCCCGGCGCCTTGATCGTCATCGGCACGCCCATCACCTCTTCATAGACGCAGGGGAGCTTGGCCCGCAGGCCGTGGGATCCACACGCATCGCCGTGGTCTGAGGTGTAGGCGATGACGGTGTCGTCGTAGATCCCGAGTTCGTCGAGGGTCCCGAGCAGCTCGGCGAGGTTCTTGTCGAGCTCCTCGTGGAGATACGCGTAGTAGTCGAGTTGGCGGAGCCACGACCGTTCGTCGGCGAGATCCATCGTGCCGACGAAGTGCTCGTGGTTGCGAACCTGTCTCCATGCCCGTTGGATCTCGGGCTTGGTGTGGAGGTCGTCGTGGAAGTTCTCGGGCAGGGTGTCGAACCGCTCGGCGTAGTCCTCCGACATCGGCTCGACCGGCACTCCCTCCATCCGCAGGTTCCGCATGAACTCGAAGACCTTGGCATCCTCCGGGTTGGTCCGCTGATAGCTGGGATGGTCGATCGGGTACCACATGATGTCGTGGGGGTTCACCAGGGCGACGGTGAGATGCCACGGCTGGTCGTCGTGGGCATGGTCGCGTAGCCAGTTGATCGCGTCGGCGGTGATGATCGGGTCGAAGAACCTTCCGCTCCACGCGGCCCCGGTGTAGTGCATGTCGTTGCCGCGGAAGTCCTGGTAGCCGTGGCGGGTCATCTCCGGCACGTGCTCGTGGGAGAGATGCCACTTCCCGAGATAGGCGGAGTAGTACCCCTGATCGACCAGGAGGCTGCCGATGGTCGGGATGGCCGGATCGAGGGCGGTGTGGGCGGGGAACGACACATTGTCGGACACCCCGTGTTGGGCGAGATAACTGCCCGTGTAGAGGCTGGCCCGCGACGGCGAGCATGGTGAGGAGTGGGTGTAGTACCGGTTGAACGTGAGGCCGTCGGCGGCCAGGCGATCGTGAGCCGGCATGTCGGCCTTGCCGGAGAGCCAGCCGTTGCGGCGTTCTTCGTCCGAAACGATCATGAGGATGTTCGGTCGGCCGGCCATGGCGGCACCTCCTTGTTCGGGTCCTGCTCGACTAGGCCCGGCGCGCTTCGGATTGCTCTGACTCTGCCAGGTATCCGGCGATCATCGCACGGGTGTCGGTGATGATCTCCTCGTCGGTCCGACCCTCGACCTCGACGAGCCGGCCGGTGCGGACCTCCACCTTGGCCCGGCCCCGCCACGGGACGCGGGGCAACCTGCCGCGGCTGTGCCAGATGTGTTCGGTGTTCACGAGCGCGATCGGCAACACGTCGGCCTTCCCGGCGCGGGCGATCTCGACGAAGCCGGCGCGGATGTCGCCGAGCCCGTCGGCCTCGCGGCGATCCGGAGGCACGATCTTGCCCTCGACCATCACCGCCACCGGGCGGTCGGCCTCGAGCGTCTCCTGGGCGATCTCGATCGACTCCCTTTTGCCGTCGCCCGCCGGGATGCAGCCGATGGTGCGCAGGAATCGTCCTGCGCCCGGGGCCTCGAAGTACTTGGCCCGCACCAGACATCGCGCCGGGAGGTCGTAGTGCGACAGCGCCTCGATGGCGACGAACAGGTCGGACAGGCTTCGGTGGTTGGCCACCATCACCACCCGGCGGGGGATCTCGTCGCCGAGCTCGGTTGGGTGATACGAGATGCGGCGGAGCAGGTGCCCGAGACGGCGGATCCGCCGAGCCCACTTGTGGAACCGGCGAATGTCGGCGGCTTGTTGGTCGGGGTCCACGGGCACGCAGTGTGTTCTAGTGCCGCGGGGGTCACGTGTGCACGATCGTGGAATCTGGCGTCACGCCCTACCGTGCTGGTGGTGAGCGAGCGCGCCTACACACCTCGGGTCTTGGCGTTGTTCGCAGCCGGTATCGCCTACTTCACGGTGGCGGGGATCTCCTTCCCGGTGCTCCCCCGACTGGTCGAGGACGAGCTCGGCGGGTCGAAGACCGACATCGGGCTGGCCTTCGCGGTGTTCGCCCTGGGCATGCTGCTCGTGCGCCCCGTCGCCGGCGTCGTGTCGGATCGGATCGGGCGGCGCCCCCTGATGATCGGAGGTGCGCTCGGCATCGCCGTCTTCCAGCTCCTCCACGTCCCCGCCGCCGACACCGGCGAGTTGTGGGTTCTCCTGCTCGTGCGGATCATGACCGGCGCGTGCAGCTCGCTGATGTACCTGGCGCAGGCGACCACGGCCACCGAGATGCCCTCGGCCCGGCACCGCGCCCGGGTCTTCTCGACGTTCTCGGTTGCCGTGTTCGTCGGCTTCGCGATCGGTCCGATCCTCGGCGAATCGGTTCTCCAGGCCCACGGGTTCGCATGGACCTTCGCCGTCGCCGCGGCAGCGGCCACCCTCTCGGCACTGGTGGCGCTCGTGTTGCCGGAGACGAAGCCCGACGAGGTCCGGCCGGCCGAGGGCCTCCGTGACGTGTTCCACCCCGTCGCCGCCCGGATCGGACTGGTCAACCTCCTGATCTTCATCACCTTCATGGGGTTCAACGGGTTCATCCAGGACTACAGCGAGGAGTTCGGGATCGAGGAGGCGCGTTGGCTGCTGCTCACCTACTCGGGCACCACGCTCATCCTGCGTTTCGCCGGCGGCTGGGTGATCGACCGCTTCGACCGCCGCAACCTGGCGTCGTTGTCACACACCGTCGTCGCGATCGGTGCGGTCATCCTCGCCACCGCCGACGGGGCCGGCCAGCTCTACGTGGGTGCGTTCGTGATCGCCGCAGGGATGGCCTGGAACGTCCCGCTCCTCATGCTGATCGCGGTCGACTCGGCCGAGGATCACGAGCGTTCGAAGGTCGTCGCCACGGTCACCACGTTCGGCGACTTCGCGAACTCGGCCGGCGCGTTGCTGCTCGGGGTGATCGCCGATGCCGTCGACTACGAGGGCATGTACTTCACCGTGGCGGGCGCGGCCCTGCTCGCCGTTGCCCTCATGCGCAGCCCGTTCATGGCCCCGGTGGCCGGTCTGGGCCCGCGCTCAGAGGCGGTAGCCGCCGTCGACCCCGATGGTCTGGCCCGTGATCGCACCGCCGGCCGGTGACGCCAGCAACACCGCGAGCGGGCCGAGTTCTTCGGGCTCCAGGATGCGGCGCTGGGCCGATTCGGCCTCGGCCGCGGCCCTCGCCTCGACCGGCGTGACGTCTCGGATCCGGGCCAACCGCTCGAAATCGACGAGCGAGGTGTTGGTCCACCCCGGGCAGAGGCAGTTGACCGTGATCCCGTCGGTGCCGGTGATCGCGGCCAGTTGTGACGTGAACCCCACCAGCCCGTGTTTGGCCGCGGTGTAGGCCCACGAGGCTGCGGCTCGGCGTGAGGCGCCCGAACCGATCGAGATCACCCGGCCGTAGCCCTGCGCTCGCATGTGGGGGAGCGCGGCGTGGGGGACCCGGAACGCCGACGTGAGGTTGAGGGTCAGCGTCGCCTCGATGGCATCGAGGTCGTCGCCGTACGGGTGCTGGTCGCCCGGTGCGGTTCCGCCGACGTTGTTGACGAGGATGTCGACGCGCCCGTAGGTGTCGAGCGCGGCCTGCACGGGCCTGACCGCGTCGGTCCGGTCGGTTGCGTCGGCGATCACGGAGGTGGCGCGGCCGCCGTTCTCTGCGATCTCGTCGACCACATGGGCGAGGTCGGTGGCCGTGCGGGCGCTGACGACGACGTCGGCGCCGGCCGACGCCATCGAGTGCGCCAGGGCGCGGCCGATGCCCCGGCCGCCACCGGTGACCACCGCCACTCGTCCGTCGAGCACGGCGGAACTAGCCGCCGTGCGCGGTGGTGACGATGTCGATCGTGTCGCTGTGGAAGACCAGCGGGACGAAGAACGCGGCAGCGGCGATCACGATCGCTGCGGCCAGCACGTTGCGTGACGAGCCGGGGCCGGACGCGATCGTGAGGGCCACCGCGGCGATCAGGCCGATCACGGCCAGCCAGGTCTTGGTGGTCACGGTGTCGCGGTCGAGTCGGTCGCCGTCGGTGTTCGCGGCGATCGTCGCTCGGTCGTCGGGCTGGCAGATCCCGCAGTTGGCCCCGACCCCAGTGGGGTAGAGCTCGGGGTTCGCGGCGACGATCTGCTCGACGATCTCGTCGGCGTCGCGAGCTTCGATCCAGGTGACGACGCCGTCGACCGTCATCAGGGCGAGGACGAGGGAGATCAGGGCGAGGGCCAGGCTGCGTCGTGGGCCGTCGAGCAGCGGCGTCTTGTTGACGGTCGAAGTCATGTCGCCCCAGAGTACGACCCGGGAGGGCGGGGACGGAGGCATTCCCGGACTACGGTCCTCGGGCCGATGGAGTCCCGCACGCCGCCACCCGTTCCCCCGGCTCCGACCGAGGTGACGCGCGAGGCGTGGCTCGCCCTGGCGGTTGCGACGTCGGCGGCCTTCCTCGTGGTGATCGACGTGTCGGTGGTCAACGTCGCCCTGCCCTCGATCGCGGCCGACTTCGAGGCCACCACCACCGAGCTGTCGTGGGTCGTGTCGGGCTACAACATCGCGCTGGCGTCGCTGCTGCTGCTGTCCGGTCGGCTCGCCGACCGCCGGGGTCGACGGCGCATGTTCATGACCGGGGTGGTCGGGTTCCTGGTCGGGTCGGCGCTGTGCGGACTCGCCCCCAACGCCGGCGCGTTGATCGCGGCCCGCGTCGTGCAGGCCGTCGGCGGGGCACTGTTGACCCCGGCCTCCCTCGCCATGGTGCTGCCCCAGTTTCCCCTGGCGAAGCGCGGGGTCGCGATCGGCGTCTGGGGGGCGATGGGCGCGTTGGGTGCGGCGTTCGGGCCCTCGGTCGGCGCCCTGTTGATCGAAGCGTCCGACTGGCGACTGATCTTCCTCATCAACGTGCCGATCGGTGCCCTCGTCGTGGTGGCCGCCACCCGGCTGGTCCCGGAGTCGAAGGACACCACCGCCCGCGGTCCCCTCGACCTCGTCGGCGTGCCCATCGGGATCGTCGGCGTGGCCCTCGCCATGTGGGGCATCGTGCGCTCGGAGGAACAGGGCTGGTCGGACGGCTCCGTCCTGTTGCTCATCGGCGCCGGTCTCGTGTTGATGCCGGTCGTGGTCTGGCGCTCCGCCCGCCACCCGGCACCCCTGTTGGATCTGAGCCTGTTCCGAGCCCGATCCTTCTCCGTCGCTGCGGCGGCCTTCTGGTTCTACTCACTCGGCTTCACCGCCGGCTTCCTGCTCAACAGCTTCATGCTCCAGCGGCTCTGGGGCATGAGCGTGTTGGCCACCGGCTTCGCGCTCACGCCGGGCCCGATCGTCGGTGCGCTCTCGTCGGCTCCGCTCGGCGGTCTCGCCGATCGCGTCGGCCACCGCTGGGTGGTGACGGCCGGCGCAGTCCTGTGCAGCGGCTCGTATCTCTGGATCCGGCTCACGGCCGGCGAGGAGCAGGAGTTCGTCCGCGTCTTCCTTCCCGCCTCGTTGACGCTCGGGCTCGGGGTCGGCGCCACCATCGCCGGCATGCAGAGCGCGGCGATGTCGGAGATCGCGCCGCACCAGTTCGCCAGCGCCAACGCCACCACCCGCACGGTCCAGCAGGTCGGCTACGCGATCGGCATCTCGGTGGTGCTCACCCTCGCCGCCGATCTCGATCTCGCCGGGTTCCGCGCCGGCTACACCTGGGTGGTCGGCGCCTTCGCCCTCGCGGCCGTTGTCGTCGCCGCGTTCTATCCGTCGGGCTCGGCCGCCAGCCGCGCGGATCAGGTGAACACGTAGTCGTCGGGGTTCGGGGCCTTGGTCCACTGCTGGTAGTTGTGGATCGGCCAGGGCGACAGGGTGAAGATCCGGCCGTTGGCGTTCTTGAAGTGGGTGTGCTGGATCGACCAGTGCGACCAGACCATCTCGTGGATCTCCGCGTTCCGGCGGGCCTCGAACTCGTCGTGCACCTCCTGCTTGGGCTCCATCGTCGTGTGTCCACCGCGGATGAGCTGCTCGATGCAGCCCATGATGTAGGTGATCTGGCACTCGGAGTGGAAGATCAGGCTGCCGCCGTGGGCGAGGTTGGTGCCGGGCCCGTACATGCAGAACAGGTTCGGGAACTCCGGCACGGTGATGCCGAGATAGGCCGACGGTTCCTCACCCCAGTGCTCGGCCAGGGTCTTGCCGCCCCGACCGCGGATGTCCATCGGCCACAGGAACCGGTTGTGATGGAAGCCGGTGGCGTAACAGATGATGTCGGCCTCGTGGAGCACGCCGTCGACCGTGCGCACGCCCTCGGGCTCGATGCGCTCGATACCGGTGCGCACCAGGTCGACGTCGTCGCGCGTGAGACACCGCAGCCACGAGCCGTTGTCCTGCAGCGTGCGTTTCCCGGTGGCCGGATAGTCCGGCACGACGTCGTCGATGAGTTCGGGTGCGTCGGCGAGCTGCTCGCGGATCCAGCCTTCGAAGAACCCGCGCGTGGCCGCGTTGCGCTCGCTCACTGCGAGACCGTCGCTGTCGTCGTAGTCGGGGTCGATCCGTGAGCCCGAGAGGTCGCCGCCCGAACCCGGCCAGAACTGGAGGAACCGGAACCAGCGACCGAAGAACGGCAGGTGGCGGATCGCCCACTTCTGCCCTTCCGGGACCTTCTCGTGGTAGTTCGGGTTGGGGAACATCCACTGGGCGGTGCGTTGGAAGACCGTCAGGTGCTCGACGTCGTCGGCGATCGTGGGCGCGATCTGGAACCCGCTCGCCCCGGCCCCGACCAGGGCGAACTTCTTGCCCTCGTAGTCGACGGTGTGGTCCCAACGCGTGGAGTGGAACGAGGGCCCGGCGAAGTCGTCGATGCCCTCGATGTCGGGCATCTTGGCCCGGTTGAGCGAGCCCACCGCGCTGATGACGGCTCGGGCCTCGAGCGTGTCTTCCCTGCCGTCCGCGTCTCGGACGACGACCGACCACCGACCGGTTGCCTCGTCGAGGGTGGCGGCGACCACCTCGGTGTGGAAGCGGCAGTTCGCGTCGATGCCATGGTCCTCCATCACGTTCTGGAAGTAGCGCTGGAGTTCTGGTTGCTGGGAGAAGTACTCGGTCCAGTGGTCGGAGGGTTCGAACGAGTAGCAGTAGAAGTGACTGCCCACGTCGACGCGGGCCCCCGGGTAGCGGTTCTCCCACCACGTGCCGCCCGGTCCGCCGTTCTTCTCGATGATGGTGAACGGGATGCCCGCTTCCTGCAGGCGGATCCCGGCCAGGAGGCCCGACTGGCCGCACCCGATGACGACCACGGGGAAGTCGGCGCGTTCCTCGGGCGCCACGTCGTCGGCCCAGGCGACGCGGTTCACGTCGACGTCGCCGAGTCCCATCTCGTCGAGCATCATCGGGACGACGTCGTCGGGGATCTCGTCGCAGCCGATGAAGTTCATCATCTCGTGGAGGAGTTCGGCATCGGGCTGGGACTCCGGCAGGGTGCACCCGTTGTCGCGGAAGCGGATGATCTCGGGGAGGGCGTGTCGCCGCACCTCGGCCTTCGCCTCCTCGTCCATGAACCCCTGGTACTCGTTGAGGAACAGGCCGGCGGGGCGGAGATCGCCCCTGACCCACCCCGGATCGCCCGTGATGTGGACCATCGTGCACAGCAGGGTCGGGATGCTGACGTCTTCGAGGGCCGCGGCGATGGCGACGTCGTCGTCGTCGAACGGGAGGCCGGCGTGGGGGTGACGCTCGGCGTCGGGGGAGGGAGCCATGGGGCCACTGTGCCCGAAGTCCGGGTGTGCGCCCAATCGAGCGGCCGTTCGGGCCGGGGCACGGCCCGGCTAGCCTCGGCGAGATGCACGAGACGGACGTTCCCGAGTCAGCCGCACCGGTCGGTGAGCCCGTCCCGCCGCAACCGGCGGAGGGCGATGCCGTGCTCGACGGGTTCGAGACCGATCTCGACAACGTGTCCGCTGCGCTCGACGCGCTCGACGCCGACGATCTCGACACCGCCGAAGCCCTGGTCGCCGGACTCGGTGAGGCCGACGGCGCTCCCGACCCTGCGTCCGACGCCGCGCCGAGCTGACGTGAAGCGGGCCATCGGCCTTCTCGGCCTGGCCGGCTTGGCCGGTGTCGTGGCGGCCGTGATCGGTCGCGGCCGGGTGGGCACCGCCCACTCACCGATCACGGCGTTGACCCGCGGGCAGCGGCGGATCGAGATGGGTCGGCTCATGGCCCGACGGGCGGCCGACCGGGGCGTGACCAAGGCCCGATCGCGGCTCGCGTCCGACGAGAGCCGGCGACGGCTCCAGGCCGAACTCGAACGCCGTGAGGCCGACGACGTGGTGCGTTCGTTGGGGGAGATGAAGGGCGCCCTGATGAAGCTCGGCCAGATGGCCAGCTATCTCGACGAGGGCATGCCGGAGCCGATGAGGCAGGCGCTCGCCAGCCTGCGGTCCGACGCCCCACCCATGCCCTCGGACCTCGCGCTCACGGAGATCGAGCGCTCGTTGGGCCGGCCCCTCCACGAGATGTTCGCCGAGATCGACGAGACCCCGGTCGCGGCCGCGTCGATCGGTCAGGTGCATCGAGCGGTGACGGTCGACGGTCGCGAAGTGGCGGTCAAGGTGCAGTACCCGGGCATCGCCGAGGCGATCGCCGCCGACCTCGACAACACCGAGCGGCTCGCCATGTTGCTCGGCCTGGTCTATCCCGGGCTCAACCCCGACGAACTGGTCCAGGAGCTGCGCGACCGGATCAACGAGGAGCTCGACTATCTGAACGAGGCGAAGAACCAGAAGGTGTTCGCCGACTACTACGCGGGCCATCCCCATGTGTGGGTGCCTGCCGTCCACGACGACCTCACCACCGTCAGCGTGCTCACGACCGAGTTCGTGCCCGGTCGCTCCTTCGAGGAGGTCTACGACGCCCCGGAGGAGGAGCGTCAGCGCGTCGCCGAGATCGTCTACCGCTTCGTGTTCCGCAGCCTCAACCGTCAGTACCTGTTCAACGGCGACCCCCACCCCGGCAACTACCGCCTGGCCGACGACGGTCGGGTGGCGTTTCTCGACTTCGGACTGGTGAAGCATTTCGCCGAGGACGAGGTCGACCAGTTCGCGGTGCTCATCCGGGCGATGATCGACCGCGACCCGGCGCTGTTCCGCTCGGCGGCCGAGGAGCAGCTGGTCCTGCGCCCCGGCGCCCCGTTCGAGGACCAGGAGATCTTCGACTGGTTCGCGGCCTACTACGAGCTCATCCTCGACGACGAGCCGGTCACGGTCACCACCGACTACACGGTCGACCTGCTCTACCGGACCTTCGACGCGAAGACGCACGACATCCTGAAGCACACCAACGTCCCACCCACCTTCGCGCTCATCCAGCGCATCAACCTCGGCCTCTTCTCGATCCTCGGCCAGCTCGGGGCGACGGCCAACTGGCGGGCGATCTCCGAGGAACTCTGGGTCTGGACCGACGCGCCACCGAGCACGCCGCTCGGCCACGAGGAAGCGGCCTGGTTGGCGACGAAGGCCGCCTAACCGGCCGCGTCGAGATCGTCGAAGCGATCCATCTCGTCGGCCCCGGCCGTCGGGGCGGGTTCGAGCCGGTCGAGGCGGTCGCTCACCGCCAGGAGGTAGCCGGTGGCCCGTTCGGCCAGTGGGTTGCGGTTGACCAGTGCCTCGAACGCGGGGGAGTGGTCGGCGATCCGGAGATGGGCGAGCTCGTGCACGATCACGTGGTCGAGCACCCACGGCGGCACATCGACCAGGCGGTCGGAGACCCGGATGTGGCCGCTGTGGACCGAACACGACCCCCAGCGTTGGCGTTGGGTCTTCGACCAACGGATCGACTCGGGTCTGGGCAGATCGAACTTGTCGGCGAGAGCGGCGGCCCGCGCCTCGAGGTCGATGGCGTGGGAGCGGCGTTCCTGTTCGATCCGCTCGACGACGTCGGTGACGAACTTCTGCTCGTCGCTCTCCGACATCCATGCCGGGATCCGGACCCGGATCACACCGTCGACGATGCGGGCCGAGACGGTCTTGACCCGTCGCTCGGAGCGGATCACCTCGACGGGATAGCGCGACGACATCATCGAACGGAGCCCATCAGAGGATGTCCTGGTTCTCGATGGTGACGTCGTCGGGGGAGAGTTGCACCCGTTCGCCCAGCCGCCAGCCGCGCTCGTTGTGGTGGAGCCAGCGGGCCCCGAGGTTGGCGATGCGCTCGTGGGGGATGCCGTGGTGGCCTTCGAGGCTGTAGATCACGCCGCCGTGGGAGATGATCAGCACATCGCCCGATCCGATCTCGACGCGGACTCGTTCGAGGCCTTCGGTCACCCGGGCGCGGACGTCGCGGTCGGGCTCCCAACCCGGTGGCCAGATCCCCGCATCGAGGTTGCCGGGGAACCGCGTCTCGATCTCGTCGCGGGTGAGTCCCTGGTATTCGCCGGCGTGGCGTTCGCGGAACGAGGGTTCGACGAGCACCGGGCCGATGCCGAGGTGTTCGGCGATGATCATCGCGGTGGTGAGGGCGCGGTCGAGGTCGCTCGCGATGATGGCATCGAAGGCGCCCAGTTGGGTTGCCGCGCCGGCCGCCTGAGCGCGGCCGAGATCGGACAACGGAGGGTCGGCCTGGCCCTGCCAGCGCCCCGCGGCGTTCCACTCCGACTGCCCGTGACGGGCGACAAGCACGTTCAACATGATCAGCGCCGACCGTACCGGCGCGCACTGACAGTGGCGGGGATGGCGATGGGGCGCGCGAGACCCTCCCGCTACGGTGGTTCTCCATGGCCCAGCTCCGCTTGTTCGCCTCGGCCCGAGAGGCCGCCGGCACGAAGCACGACACCGTTCCCGGCGCGACCGTGGGCGCCGTGCTCGATGCTGCGGTGGCTCGCTACGGATCCGATTTCGCAGGCATCCTCGAAACGGCCGCGGTCTGGTGCAACGGCGACCCCGTCGGTCGCGACCATCCGGTCGGCGACCGGGACGAGGTCGCCGTGTTGCCTCCGGTCTCGGGCGGATCCGACGCGGCGGTTCGCTGCAGGTAGGCTGCCGGGTCCGCCGGACACAACCGAGAAGCCGCGACGAGAAGCAAGGTCGACACAACCCGATGATCCCAGATCTCCAACGAGTGCTGGAGCCCGGCTATCTCGCCGGTCTCGCCGAGTCCGCAACCGATGATCTCCGGCACATGCGTTCCGAGTGCACCGATCTCGAGAACGGCGTCTCCTACGTGCGCCGTCTGGCGCAGGGACGCCTCGACGTGATCGTGGCCGAGACCGAGCGCCGCGCCGAAGGCGGCGGTGGCGACCTCGCCGACCTGGTGGCTCGCCTGCCCGAGCTGTTGAGCGACGGTGTCCGGGCGCCGGGATCGGGTCGGGTCGATCAGGAGCTCGATCCGCCCGACGCCGTGGTCGAACCGCTCAGCGCGGTGCTCGACGGTGTGGTCGGGCCGTCCATCATGACCGAGGTCGCCGATCTGGGCGACGACGAGCTGTCCGCGGCGATCATCGCCCTGCGCAATTTCGAGGAGCGACTGTCGACGAGTCGCCGGTCGCTCCACGACACCATCGACTCGCTCAACGACGAGCTCGCCCGTCGCATCGCCGGCGGAGAAGCGTCCACCACCCCCTCATGATCGTCGGCCCTGCGCTCGTCGGCCGGTCGCCCGCCCGCAGGGTCATGGAATGTTCGGTCGGCTCCCGGCGTTGGGGCCGGTCGTGAGCCGCGTCGCCGTTCTGTCCCTGCACACCTCGCCCCTGGTCCAGCCGGGGCACGGTGACGCGGGCGGGATGAACGTCTACATCCGTGAGCTCGTGTCGTCGTTGGCCCAGGGCGGCACCGACGCCACGGTCTACGTGCGCCGTTGGGCCGATGATCTCCCCGACGTGGTCGAGGTCGAGCCCGGCTTCCGGGTCGTCCACGTCGACGCCGGTCCGATCGGGCTCGCCAAGGAGGCGTTGCCCGACATCGTCGACGAGTTCACCGAGGCCGTGGGGCGGGATCTCGTCGAACGTCCCGTCGACGTCATCCACGCCAACTACTGGCTCTCCGGGGTGGCCGGCCACCGACTGAAGCACCAGCTCGATCTGCCCCTGGTCACCACGTTCCACACACTGGCCCGGGTCAAGGCCGAGACGGGCGACGTCGAGCCGCAGCGCCGTATCGATGCCGAGGCCGAGGTGATCCGCTGCGCCGATGTGATCACCGCCAATTCGGTCACCGAGCTCCACGAGCTCGTCACCCACTACGGGGCCGATGCCGACCGGGTCGAGGTCGTGCCGCCGGGAGTCGACCACGCGTTCTTCTCGCCCGGCGCTCGCGACGGTGCCCGCGCCGCGCTGGGGCTCGATGCGTCGCCCCTCCTGCTCTTCGTCGGTCGCATCCAGCCGCTGAAGGGTGTCGACGTCGCCGTCGAGGCGCTCGCGGAGCTCGACATCGACGATGCCCGACTCCTGATCGTCGGTGGGTCGAGTGGGATCGAGGGCGACGACGAGGTCCGCAAGATCGAGAAGTTGATCGCCGATCGCGGCCTGGCCGACCGGGTGTCGATGGTGCCGCCGCAGCCGCACCACGTGCTGTCGACCTACTACCGCGCCGCCGACGTGTGTCTGGTGCCCTCGCGGAGCGAGTCGTTCGGCCTCGTCGCCCTCGAAGCGGCGGCCTGCGGCACGCCGGTGGTCGCCTCCGATGTCGGCGGGCTTCGCACCCTGGTCGAAGAGGGACGCACCGGATTCCGGATCAGCGGCCGCGACCCCCGCGACTACGCCGCAGCCACCCGACGGATCCTCGACTCGCCCCTGCTGGCCGACGAACTCTCGCGACAGGCGGCCGAGGCTGCCAACAGCTACACGTGGACCACGATGGCCGCTCGGCTCCGCCGGGTCTACACCGACCTCGGTCTGCGCGAACCCGTCGACTGTCTCGCCTGACATCGTGCAGTCACCGCCGGCCACGCCCGCCGAACTCGCCGCGCTGGAGCGGCGGATCGACGAATGGCTCGCGGCCGAGATGGCCGACAACCCGGCGATCGATGCCGTGGAGCGGGCCGAAGGCGACGTGACCCGCTGGTTCATCCGGTTCCTCGGCGAGGAGAAGGACGTGTGGACCGCCTGGTGGACGTTGGGTCAACGCACCCTCGGCTTCGAGACCTTCCTCATGCCGGCGCCGGAGGAGAACCGGGCCGAGGTGTTCGAGCACCTGCTGCGCCGCAACCACAAGCTGACCGGGCTCCACCTCGAGTTGGGTGCCGAGGACGCGGTCTTCCTGCGGGGATCGCTGCCGGTGGCGGCTGTCACCGACGCCGAACTCGACCGCATCCTCGGGTCGATGTGGGCCGCCGTCGAACTGATCTTCCGCCCGGCCATGCGCCTCGGTTTCGCCTCCCGCTTCAAGGATTGACTTTCAGATCATCTCATGTATATTCGCGCATGACCCGGTGGAGGTGCGAAGCGCTCGGGGAAGTGCGCGGGTCCTGCCTCCACCGGGTTTCGCGTACGGTGTCCGGCCGTGACCAAGCTCCAGATGATCGGTGGCGGCAAGATGGCCGAGGCGCTCCTCGGCGGGATGATCGAACAGGGCTGGGCGCAGCCCGACGACCTGCACGTCGTCGAGCCGGTCGCCGCTCGGCGCAATGAGTTGACCGAGCGGTATCCGGGGCTCTCGGTCGGGACCGAACCCGTCGCCGGTGCCGATGCCGTCGTGGCCGTGAAACCCGATGTGGTGTCCGTGGTGCTCACCGGCCTCGCCAGCGCCGGCGTGCGCCGTGTGCTGTCGATCGCCGCCGGCGTCCGCACCGCCGCGATCGAAGCGGCGATGGGCGAAGGCGCGGCCGTGGTGCGCTGCATGCCGAACACCCCGGCGCTGGTCGGTCAGGGCGCGGCCGGCATCGCGGCCGGCGCGCATGCCGACGCCGACGATCTCGAGTGGGCGGCCGGGATCCTCGCCGCCGTCGGCATCGTGGTCACTGTCGACGAGGTCGACCTCGACGCCGTCACCGGACTTTCCGGATCGGGTCCCGCGTACGTCTTCCGGATGGCCGAGGCCCTCATCGCGGCCGGCATCGCCGAAGGACTCGATCCGGCGACCGCCGACGCGCTCGCTCGCCAGACCCTGCTCGGCGCGTCCACACTGCTGTCGACCTCGGGCGAGGACCCGGCGGTGCTGCGCACGAACGTGACCTCGAAGGGCGGCACCACCGCCGCTGGTCTCGCGGTGTTCGACGACGCCGACTTCCTCGGCCTGGTGGCCGATGTCGTCCGTGCCGCCGCCGAGCGATCCCGCGAGCTGGGCGCCGAGTGACCACCGACCCGACCGCACCGGTAGCGTCGCGAGCGTGAACCCGCGTTTCGACACCGTCTCGTTTCTGTCCGACTTCGGACACGGCGACGAATTCGTGGGTGTCGTCCACTCGGTGATCCGTTCGATCGCCCCCCATGTCGCGGTCATCGATGTCACGCACGGCATCGCCCCCCACGACACACGGGCCGGTGGCCTCGCGCTGGCCCGCGCCGCGAACTATCTGTGTCCGGGAGTGGTCGTTGCCGTGGTCGACCCGGGCGTCGGCACGGCGAGGCGTCCGATCGCCATCGAGGTCGGCGACGGTGCCTCGTACCTCGTCGGCCCCGACAACGGTCTCCTCGCCCCGGCCGTCGGGCTCGTCGGTGGAGCGACCCGCGCGGTCGAGCTCGTGTCTCCCGACCATCGCCTCGATGCTGCCGGTGGGTCGACGTTCGACGGCCGCGACGTGTTCGCCCCCGCAGCCGCGCATCTCTGCAACGGCGTGCCCATCACCGACCTCGGTCCCGAGATCGACCCGGCCGGACTCATGCCCGGCATCCTTCCGGTCAGCCAGATCGAGGGCGAGACCCTCGTGTGTGAGGTGCTCTGGGTCGACCGGTTCGGCAACTGCCAGCTCAACGTCGATCCGCTCGAGCTCGCGGCGTTCGGTGAGCTGCTCAGCGTCACGATCAGCGGCGACGAACGGGTCGGCATCCGCGCCGACGCCTACGACGACATCCCGACCGGGCGGGTCGGTCTCGTCGTCGATTCGAGCGGTCTGCTCTCCGTGGCCGCAGCCCGCACCTCGGCCGCCGCCGAGTTCGGTTTGGGCGAGGGTGACGAGGTGCGGATCTCGACCCTCGCCGACGGCACCAACCCTGGCGTCGTCACCCCGGTCGAGCTGGGGAGACGACCCTGATGCGGTCGGGTACCACGCTCGTGATCGCCCTCCTGCTGATGGCCATCCTGGCCGCCGGCGCGCTGCAGTTCTTCCTGCTCGCCCGCTGAGCGCGAGAGCCCTCAGCCGGTTCCGGCCACCCGATCGCGGGTGAAGCGGGCGGCGCCGCGCACCACGAGGGTGAGGGCGATCACCCAGATGACGCCGCCGATGGCGAGCGCCAGTGGGGCATCGACGAGCAGCAGACCGGTCGACTGACCGACCGCGAGGAACACCAGCGGCAGGATCACCGCACCGCCCAGCTGGTTCGCTTCCTGGGTGGTGCGGCAGCGGGCCGAGACCCGCACCATGATCCCGAGACCGAGCGTGGCGATGGCCGGCGCCACCCAGAAGATGACGATCAACCAGAGCGCGTTGGGCACGACGAGGCCGTCGACGATGCCGTAGGACACGGCGTTGGCGACCACGGTGAAGCAGGCGAAGCCGATCCAGGAGACGGCCACCGCGGGCAGGAAGCCCGTCAGGAACTTGGCGATGAAGAGATCGCGGTCGGCGATCGGCAGGTGCAGGAGCGTCTCCATCGTGCGTCGCTCCTTCTCGCCGGCGAATGCGTCGGCGGCCAACACGGCTGACACCATCAGCGGCACGATGAGGAAGAGGGGAGCGAGGAGGAACCCGAGCACGAGGGTCAGCAGCTGCTCCTCCTGAGGGAGGCTCGAGATGGGATCGGCCAGCTGCGAGGGGAGGGAGTCGAGGAACTCGATACGGGCACCGGTTCGGCTCGCTCGGCGCGCCGCGTAACCGACCACCAGCGGCAGCACGACCATCAGGATCACCGGCACGGTGAGCATCGGGATCACGACCGCCTTGCTGCGGCGCACGGCGCGGAGGTCTCGGGCCACGATGGCCCGGATAGCGTGGACGTCGGGGCCGGAGCGGCGGCCGGCCGAGGTGGGTGGCGCGGTGGACGGCGGCGCGGCGGTGGGTGAGGTGGCGGTCATCGCTGCTCCGTGGCGAAGCTCGACTCCAGCGCGAAGTAGACGTCCTCCATCGAGGCCTGGCGGATCGTCGCCCCGAAGACGTCGATCCGGCAACCGGCGAGGGTGGCGAGGACCCTGGCCATCGTGGCCCGGTCGCGGATGGCGATCGTCGCCCCCGTCGCCCGGGCCTCGGTGCGCAACACGCCGTCGACGCTGTCGACGAGATCGAGCACGGCCTGGCTCACGGGGCCGCCGAAGTCGAGATCGGCGGGCACGCCGTCCCACAGTTCGGCCGCGAGGTCGTCCGGCCGCCCGAGGGCCCGGAGCCGTCCACGGTCGAGGACTGCCATGCGGTCGGCGACCCGTCCGGCCTCACCGAGGAAGTGGGTCGCGAGGAGCACCGTGCGGCTATGCTCG
>Ga0213866_10000200_pt1 | contig 50361 bp, 50 predicted proteins | sample PICome_11_FD_160079 | JGI IMG/M metagenome (GOLD analysis project Ga0213866, IMG submission 160079) | Coastal seawater microbial communities near Pivers Island, North Carolina, United States - PICO284 | ecosystem: Environmental > Aquatic > Marine > Coastal | place: USA: North Carolina...
GTATCCATCATGAGTCCCAAACCATCCATTGACCCATAAGTCTAGATCACCAGAAGCTGCTGCTACATAGAAAACCTGAGGCTTCATTGCTTTAGGTTCTGTAACTTTGTAACCCATCCTCTCTAAGGCTGTTTTGTATATCTCTGCTTGAAAATAACCTGTATCCCAATCAGCTTTGGCCATTTTAATATCATTAGCAGATACAACACTACTAATAGATATTGCCGTTATTATAGATACTAAATACTTTAAATATTTCATATGTCCTCCTAATTCCCTCACTTTTAAGTAACATGTATAAGCTAATAATGTAACCGTAGTTCAACTAAAAAGTGAATTTTAGAAGATATGCGGATCTTAAATATTTTTTAGACTATATAAGTATACTTAAAAAAAATTTCAGGTAATAATTTCAGCGAACCTATTTTCTATAAGATCAAGTTTGAGATTATTTTGTTTAGTAAAATCGTTTATTGCTTTTTCAACTTCAGGAATATAGCTTTCTTTACCGTAGTCATCACAAAGAATAATTTTTTTTTTATCCTTCATGCTGCTGTATAAGATTGATAGATCGTTAATTACTGTTTGATAACTGTGGCCCCCATCTAAAAATGTAAAATCAATGGTTTTGAGATCAATTTCCTTTAAAACTTTATTAGTATCTCCTGCTATTAATCGAACATTATCACTGTATTTATTTAAAAGTTTTTTTACGCTTTTAATTGAATTTAAATTTTCTTTTAAAATGTAATTGTAATAAATGTTTTTTAAGGGATTTGAAAATTTTTGATCTTTTAAAAAAGTTGGCTCAATTTCATCTTTGTTTTTGCTTTGGTTATTACCAAATAAATCAATGCCGATATAACTAAATCTATTTCCATTTGTCTTATTTAAAAAATCACAAGTGTTTCTTGCGGTTACGCCACAAAAAACACCAATCTCAAGAACATTTTTTGGATTATGTTTAAAAAGTCTTTCGAGAAAAATATTTCCCCATTTTCCTTTTAAGCCAGTTTTTCTCCAGTAACTTTTGTAATTATGACTCAAAAATTAAGCAAAAACTTCGCCCCAGCTACCTCTTGTAGACGCTTTAGAATATTCAGTTGCTCTACCTTCGAAGAAGTTCATGTGTTCAACTCCGTTTAACATTGTATCTAACCAAGTTAACGGATTTTTTTTAACATCATAGATTGGATTTAAACCAAGTTGCTCTAATCTTCTATTTCCAATAAATCTAATATATTGTTTGACTTCTGCTGCTGTTAAACCTTCCATTGGGCCCATTTGAAAGGCTAAATCGATAAAGGCATCTTCATGAGAAATAATTGTTTTACATGCATCGTAAATTTCTTTTTTTAATTTCTCATTCCAAATTGATGGGTTCTCTTTAACAAAATCTTTAAATAATCTAATCATTGAATTACAATGAAGTGTTTCATCTCTAACAGACCATGTTACAATCTGCCCCATCCCTTTCATCTTATTAAATCTTGGAAAATTTAATAATATCGCAAAGCTTGCAAACAATTGAAGACCTTCTGTGAAAGCTGAGAATACTGCTATTGTTTTTGCAATATCGTGATTAGATTTAACATCAAAGCCTTGCATATAATCGTACTTGTCTTTCATCTCTTTATATTTCATGAAAGCAGAATACTCTGTTTCTGGCATACCGATCGTATCTAACAAGTGAGAATAAGCTGCAATATGAACTGTTTCCATTGAAGCAAATGATGACATCATCATTAGAACTTCTGTTGGTTTAAAAACGTTCATATAATGTCTGATATAACAATTGCTTACTTCAACATCAGCTTGAGTAAAAAATCTAAAAATGTGAGTTAATAAATTCTTTTCTTCAGGTGAGAGATTTTTTTGCCAATCTCTAACATCATCACCTAGTGGAACTTCTTCAGGTAACCAGTGTATTCTTTGTTGGGTTAACCAAGCATCATAACACCATGGGTATCTAAATGGTTTATAAACTGGATTAGCTACTAATAAGCCGTTTTCTTTTGGTTGAATTTTTTCTGCTACTGACATGATAAACACTCCTCGTAATTGTTAGATTCATTATTTGATTCTTGGCCTTGAGAATAAACGTTTTTGGTCACATCTGTGGACGTACCTTTGTTTACATTCTCCGCTCTTTGGATAGATTTAGATCTGCAGTAATAAAGGCTTTTGAGACCCTTTTTCCAGGCTTGGAAATGAAGATCATGTAGATCTTTTTTATGAATATCTGCAGGTATAAATATATTAATCGACTGGGCTTGAGAAATGTGAGGTGTTCTATCCGCGCCCAACTCTACAATCCATCTTTGATCGATTTCGAAAGCAGTTTTAAAAGTATCTTTTTCCTCTGCTGTTAAAAAATCTAAGTGTGATACTGAACCTTGATTAGTAGTAATACTAGACCAAACATCATCGGTGTTTTTATTATATTTTTGTAAAACTTTTTTAAGATATTTATTTCTAACATTAAAGGAGCCTGACAAAGTTTTATGCGTGTAACTATTTGCAGCAATCGGTTCGATGCCAGGTGATGAACCTCCACAAATAATTGATATTGAAGCTGTCGGTGCTATTGCTGTTTTATTTGAAAATCTTTCTTTCATTCCATATTCAGCTGCGTCTGGGCAAGCACCTCTCTCTTCAGCAAGATTTACTGATGCTACGTCTACTTTCTCTTGAATATTTTTAAATATTTTTTTATTCCATACCTTGCTCATAACAGAGCCAAAAGGAATATTTTTTTGTTGGAAGTAAGAATGTAAACCCATAACACCAAGACCAACACTCCTCTCTCTCATTGCAGAATATTTTGCATGAGCAAATTCATCTGGTGCCCTATTAATAAAATCGGTCATTACATTATCTAAAAATCTCATAACATCTTCAATAAATTGAGGGTCTTCTTTCCATTGATCATAAGTATCAATATTTAAAGATGATAAACAACAAACTGCTGTTCTCTGATTTCCATCATTGTCTTGACCGGTTGGTAAAGTAATTTCGCTACAAAGATTTGAAGTTTTAACTTTTAAACCTGCTAACTTATGATGTTGTGGAATTTGTCTATTAACAGTATCAATAAATACAATATATGGTTCACCAGTTTCTATTCGTGCTGTTAACAACCTAATCCATAAATTTCTAGCAGGTATAGTTGATTGAACTGTTCCATCGTAGGGACTTCTTAAGGCCCATTGGTCACCTGTCTCAACGGCTCTCATAAATTCGTCAGTAACCAATACACCATGATGTAAATTCAATGATCTTCTGTTTACATCACCACCAGTTGGTCTTCTCATTTCAATAAACTCTTCGATTTCAGGATGATCAATTTGTAAATAACAAGCTGCAGAACCTCTTCGTAAAGAACCTTGGCTAATCGCTAAGGTCAACGAGTCCATCACTTTGATAAATGGAATAATCCCAGAAGTTTTTCCAACTTTTCCAATTTTCTCACCAATAGATCTCAGATTACCCCAGTAACTTCCGATACCGCCGCCTCTAGCAGCAAGCCATACATTCTCTTCCCAAAGATTTGTAATGCCTTCTAAGCTATCGTTAGCTTCATTCAAAAAACATGAAATGGGCAATCCTCTTTCTGTTCCACCATTTGATAAAACTGGTGTTGCAGGCATAAACCACAAATTGCTTATGTAGTTATAAATTCTTTGTGCATGTAAATTATCATCAGCGTATACACTCGCTACCCTTGCAAACAAATCTTGAAAACTCTCGCTCTGACCTAAGTATCTGTCTTTAAGCGTAGCTTTTCCAAAATCAGTTAAATTCGCGTCTCTAGATCTATCTATTTTAATCGTAATACCTTTTTCATTTTGAAAAAGTTCTGTTTCACCAGATAAAGAAAATAGATCTGGCTTTTTAGGTCCATTAATCTTTTGATCATTTTGGTGCTTATTGCTTATGCTGCCGACAGCTTTCTCTATTGCCAATGATATGTTTTTATTCATATTTATACTTATTTACTTTGATTTATTAACAAAACAACTATATGTTGTGTCACAATATAGTTAATATACCATATAATACCTAAATCAATAGAACATTATAAGAACATTTAAAAAATTTTGCAAGTGGAAAGTTTTGTTAATAAACATTTAATAACAAAAAAGCTTATTCTCTAGTATTTATATCAAATGATAATCAATCCTAACGGTTTTAGAGAGTATGATGCTAGATGGCTTTATGAAAAAGATATCGATTTAGATGGAATCACTGATTTAGGTAAAGGTCTAGGTTCTCAAATAATTAAACATACAGGTAAATCAAATCCTAGAGTAATAGTTGGTCATGACTATAGATCTTATAGTGAAAATATAAAGAAAGCATTAATTAATGGCTTAATTACAACTGGTTGTAATATTGAAGATATTGGTCTATCGTTATCCCCTACAGTTTACTTCGCGCAGTTTAATTTAAATTCTGATGCCATAGCAATGGTGACAGCTAGCCACAATGAAAATGGATGGACTGGGGTAAAAATGGGTATCAAAAAAGGCTTAACCCACGCGCCTGAAGAAATGAGTGAACTGAAAGACATCACCTTAAATAAGAAGTTTATTAATGGAAAAGGTTCATTAAAAAAAATAGATAATTTTAAGAATGTCTATTCAAATGATTTAATAAAAAAAAACAAGATCAATAAAAAAATTAAAGCTGTTGTTGCTTGTGGTAATGGAACAGCAGGAATTTTTGCACCTGAAATCTTAAAAGGTATTGGTTGCGAAGTAATAGAATTAGATTGTAATCTAGACTGGTCTTTTCCAAAATATAACCCTAACCCTGAAGATCTTGAAATGCTTCACGCAATAGCAAAAGCAGTAAAAGAAAACAATGCAGATGTTGGATTTGGTTTTGATGGAGACGGAGATAGATGCGGAGTAATTGATGATAAGGGAAATGAAATATACTCTGACAAAATAGGATTATTAATTGCTAGAAACTTAGCATCTAAACATCAAAACTCAAAATTCGTTGTGGACGTAAAATCAACATGTCTTTACGCAAAAGACAAAGTTCTTTTAGAAAATAATTGTAAGACAATTTATTGGAAGACTGGACACTCGCATATTAAAAGAAAAGTTAATCTAGAAAAGGCTTTAGCAGGATTTGAAAAAAGTGGTCATTTTTTTTTTAATCAACCTTTAGGATACGGATACGATGATGGAATAAATTCAGCGATACAAGTTTGTCATTTATTAACTAATCACAATAAAAAGATGAATGAAATCATTAGTGAGTTACCAAAAACATATCAATCTCCGACTATGGCTCCATTCTGTGAGGATGAAGAGAAATACAAAGTGGTAGAGGAAATGGTTAAAAAGATTGAAAATCTTAAAAAACAGAATATTAAAATAGATAATCAATCGATCACAGAAGTTTTAACAGTTAACGGAGTAAGATTTTCTTTGGCAGATGGATCTTGGGGTTTAATTAGAGCTTCATCAAATAAACCTTCTCTTGTCGTAGTTACTGAAAGCCCTGCTTCAAACGAGAGAAAGAAAAATATTTTTGATTTTATAGATAAATTATTACAAGAAACTGGAAAAATTGGTGGATACGATCAAAAAATTTAAAGATTAAAATACTCGTATAAAAATTTAGAACCAATAACTATTAAAAACAGTCCAAAATACTTTGTCATCTTTTTTTTATTAATTCTATGACTAGCTTTTGCTCCTAACCTTGCCATAAATGCTGTTATTGGAAAGAATATCAAAAATGCTGGGATGTTTAAAAAACCAATACTTAAAGGTAAATTTGCATTCAAATAATTACCTGAAAAAAGAAAACCTAGAGTGCCAAACAAAGCTATTATAAAACCAATTGCTGCTGCGCTTCCTATAGCTTTATTAATTGGATATCCAAAAAACTTTAAAATTGGAACGTTCATTACTGCTCCACCGATGCCCATAGGAGCTGAAACAAAACCAGTAATTATTCCTGAGATTATTTTAGCAGGTAAACCCATCTTAATTGAAAGATCAGACTCTTTTTCTTTTAAAAATAATAAATAGAAAGCAAGAATATAAACAACTACTGTAAAAAATAATATCAAAGGTTTTGTTTTTAAACCTGCAGCTAAAATAGTTCCAAGTATCACTCCAATAATTACAAATACACCGTAACCTTTCACCACATTAAAATCGACTGCTTCATGTTGGTGGTGAGTTAAAACTGAAACAATAGATGTTGGGATAATTATTCCAAATGAAGTCCCTACTGCTAAATGCATTAAATACTCTGGTTCAATTCCTGCAGCACCAAAAATATAAAATAGAATTGGTACTGTTATTAATCCTCCACCAATGCCAAATAAACCTGCAGCAAAACCTGCTGGTATAGCTGTAATGACCATTATAACTATTAAATAAAGTGTTTCCGATTGAAAAAGAATATCCAAAATTATCTTTCTAAAGATACAGGATTAGTTTTTCTAACCTGGTCCATTATATGATTTACTTTTTGAAGATCAGCATCTCTAATGCACATATTTTTAGAAAGATATTGTTTCCATGTTCTAGATCCATTTTGTCCATGAAATAATCCAACAGTATGTCTCATAATATGATTTAATTGAACGCCTTTAGTAGTTTCCTCTTGAATGTATGGAATTAATTTTTCCATGACTTCACTTCTCGTTGGCACATTTTTATTATTAAAAATATCTTTCTCTATATCGGCTAGAAAATAAGGTGAATGATAAATAGCCCTCCCAATCATTGCCCCATCAACTTTTAATAAATGATCTTTAATATCTGCCGTAGTTTTAATTCCACCATTAATAATTATTTCATCGTTTATAAAGTGTTCTTTGAGTTGATATACAAATTCATATTTAAGCGGGGGAATATTTAGGTTTTCTTTTGGGCTTAACTTTTTAAGTAATGCTTTTCTCGCATGAATTATGAATTTTTTTGATCCAGCATCTTTAGTTGTTTGAATAAAAGATTTTAAAAAATCAAAATTTTCAACGTCATTGTAACCAATTCTAGTTTTGATTGTTACTGGTAGTTTTGTAGCTTTAGACATCGCTTCAATGCATTTTGCTACAAGATTTGGTTCTTGCATCAAACATGCGCCAAATTTATTTTTCTGAACTTTTTTACTAGGGCAACCTAAATTTAAATTAATTTCTGTGTAGCCATAATCTTCTGAAATTTTACAAGCTTCAGAGAGTTCATCTGGATTTGAACCACCAATCTGCAAAGTTACTGGATTAGAAATTTTTTTAAATGATAATAATTTATCTCTATTTCCTCTGATAATAGCATTAGCTACAATCATCTCAGTGTATAAATGAATATTTTTACTTATAAGACTTAAAAAATATATTTCATGTTTATCAGTGCAATCCATCATTGGTGCAACCGAAACCGTTTTCTTCATAACTTACTCTGATTTGTTTTCTTCTTCTATTTGAGCTTCTTCACTTAGTTCTAGTGGAGTGTCTTCAGTGTCTAGATTTTCTTCTTTAATTTCAGGCTGTTCAGCTTTGAGTTCTGATAAAGCTTCATCAGCTAAGCTAGGTTTTTTAACTTCTGGAATTCTTCTTGTTCTTTTTGATGGAAGAATTGCCACACCGCTTTTTGAAACTTGACCTTTGTATAAATTTTCAAAATCATCATTAGTTTCCTCTTCCGTCTCTTCTTGTTGTTCTATTTCGTCTGGCTCTTTTCTAAGTCTTTTGATAGCACTAGCCTCAACTTCTTTCACATCAATTTTTCCATCACCAATTTCTCGTAAAGAAATTATAGTTCTCTTGTCGTTATCTTCTTCAACAAGCATTAGGGATCCGGCGTTTAGTTGGACTGTTCGCTCTTTAGCTAACAGCACTAAATCATATTGATTTTCAACTTTTTCTAAACAATCTTCGACGGTAATTCTAGCCATGATGTTCGTTATTTATTCAATTAGCTTAAATAAATCAAGCTTAATTTGACAACCTCACAGGTTCTACTGTTTTTCTAATTAAAATTAATAAAATTAAAGAGATAACGATGTAAGCAGCGCCTACAAAAGCGATATTTTCTATTGTAAATCCTTTATCGATTAAAACGCCAAAGACTGCTGTTCCAAAAGCAGTTGAAAAAACCATAAATGCAGTTGTTAAAGCTTTTATGCTTCCTATATATTTTACTCCGTATATCTCAGCCCAAGTAGAAGAGCCCAGAATGTTTGCCAAGCCGTTTGAAACTCCTATTAATCCAAGAAAAACATAAGCAAATACATCATGATTAAAACAAAATAAAGTAATCATGGCAAATAACAATGGTATGTTCATGTATAAAATAAGTTTTCTACCTGTGAACTTATCAACTAAGAAACCTGATACAATTAACGTTATAATAGAAGTTATTGAGTAAACCATAAAAGCTTTTGGTATAGTATAGGTTTCCCACATTTTAGAGTCCGATATAAAAGATTGATAAACAAAAACACCTGTAGCTATCCATGGCATAGCTAACATATTTAATGAAACAATATAAAACCTGTAATCTTTTATAACATCTCTTCTTCTCCAACTTTTAATTTCAATTTTTTTATTATCATTATTTTTATTTTCTTCTCTAGAGTCTAGTTGAATAGATTTAATAGTATTTAAAATTACAATAGGTAAAAATATTATAACTAATATTGCTATACCTTGCCAAATCGATCTCCATGAATAAATAACTAAAAGATATGTTATGAATATAGGTAAAATAAATTCTGCTGTAGATAAACCAAACCAAGCAGTACTTAATGCTTTTCCTCGTGTCCTCTCAAAAAATCTTGAAATTGTAGTTGTCGATGTATGGCTCATCAGACCTTGGCCAGAAAATCTCATTAAAAATATTCCTAAAGCTAAAAAATAAATACTGTTAATGAATGAAAAAAATAATGCCGACAAAAATAATAAGATGATTACAAAAAAAGAGTAATTTAAAATTTTATAATCATCAATTTTTTTTCCAACCCAAATTAATAGCAGACTAGAAAAAATTGTAGCAATCGCATATATATTTCCAAAGTGTCCGTGGGTAATACCTAGTTCATTTCTAATCGGTGCATTAAATAAACCTAAGAAAAAACTCTGACCAAAACTAGAAAAAAAAGTAAATATAAAGCCAAAAAAAACTACTTTGAAATTTATACTTTTAAACATTTTGATTTTTCTTTTCTTAAAATTAGATTTCAAATATTTATCTAATATGATTTGGTGTCGGCTTTATTAGTTGATCCTTTTATTTTTTCGATATTTCTCTTGGATCCTAAGCTCATCTCTCTTAAGTCTGAACTTATAGTTACAAAATTAAATCCCTTATCAATCATTCTCTGAGCATATTCTGGTGTTCCATTATGTATCCCTGCAAAAATATTATTTTTTTTTGCATGCTCTAATATTCTAAGTATTTCTGAATAAGCTTTGGTGCCTTCAGACTTATCAAAACCTGGCTCTTCACCGAGTGCTAAACTTAAATCTGCTGGACCAATGTAAATACCATCTACTCCTTTAACAGACATAATTTCATCTAATTTTTCTAATGCCTCTTTTGTTTCAATCATAGCAAGTTTTAATATTTCTGTGTCAGCGTGTTTAGTGTAGTCAGGTCCACCATAAATTAATCCTCTTATTGGACCAAAACTTCTATATCCATTTGGAGGATACATGCATGCTTGCACAAATCTTTCTGCTTCTTGTTTGTTGCTTACCATCGGGCATATAACACCGTAACTTCCAGCATCTAAAATTTTCATAATTTGCCCAGGTTCATTCCAATTTACTCTTGTTAAAGGAGTAACTTCTGTGCTTGAAATAGCTTGCAGCATTGGCAGTGCGCTTGAATAATCAGTTAATCCATGTTGAAGATCGATTGTTAAAGAGTCAAAACCTTGCTGTGCCATAGTTTCTGCAGTAACTGCGCCAGGTGCAGAAAGCCAACCATTAACTACTGGCTTACCTGCTCTCATCATTTCTTTAACTTTATTTTTTCTCATTAATTTATTGTGGTATAATAATTTTAATACTAACTATTGTAAACTTAACAAGAATTCAACAAATTAATAATTAGGAGATAAATATGTCAAAAGTTTCATTCATTGGTTTAGGGGTAATGGGTTATCCAATGGCAGGTTACATATCAAAAGCTGGTCATGATGTTACTGTTTATAACCGTACCAAAGCAAAAGCAGAAAAATGGGTTAAAGAATACAAAGGTAAAGCTGCTGATACTCCAATGGCTGCTGCGAAAGATTGTGATTTTATTTTTACATGTGTTGGTAATGACAATGATTTAAGAGAAGTTACTTTAGGAGATAAAGGTTTATTTAAAACTGCAAAAAAAGGTTCTATCTATGTTGATAACACAACTGCATCTGCAAATATCGCAAGAGAACTCTATAAAGAAGCTAAAGCAAAAGGATTTGATTTTTTAGATGCTCCTATATCAGGAGGACAAGCTGGTGCTGAAGGTGGAATTTTAACAGTTATGGTTGGCGGTGATGAAGCTCCATTTAAAAAAGCAGAGCCCGTAATAGATTGCTATAGTAAAAAAATAAAATTACTTGGACCATCAGGCAGTGGTCAATTAACTAAAATGGTTAATCAAATTTGTATTGCAGGATTAGTTCAAGGATTATCAGAAGCAATTAATTTTGGGATGAATGCAGGGCTGAATATGCATGATGTTATAGAAGTTATTTCAAAAGGAGCTGCTCAATCATGGCAAATGGAAAATAGACATAAAACAATGATCGAAGACAAGTTTGATTATGGTTTTGCAGTTGATTGGATGAGAAAAGATTTAAAAATTGCAATGGATGAAGCAAAAAAAAACAATTCACCTCTTCCAATCACAAAGATAATTGATGAATATTATGGTGAAGTACAGAAGATGGGTGGCCAAAGATGGGACACTTCTAGCTTAATCAAAAGATTTAGAAAATAAATCGTGTCGCAAGAAACTGTAAGTTACTACGAAGATTTTTCAGAAATTAATAAAAAGATATGGTCTTTATTAACAAACGCAGTCAAAGACAGATCTTCAGAGTTTAGAACTCCAGTATTTATTTGCGGTAACGACAAAGATTTAGATGGTAGAGTTGTAGTATTAAGAAAAGCTGACCAGCAAAATAATTTCATTCAATACCACAGCGATATTAGGTCATCTAAAATAGAAAAGATTAAAAAAAATCCTAATTGCTCAATTTTATTTTATGGTAAAGAAGAAAAAATTCAGCTTAGAATTAAAGCTGAATGCATTGTTAATCATGATAATGAAATCACAAAAGAGTCTTGGGAAAAAACAGGCCATATAAGTAGAAAGTGTTATCTAGTCACTAATGGACCGGGAACCGAGTCAGATAAGCCTACATCAGGCTTAGATAATAAGTTTGATAATTTTGATTTTACTAAAGAAGAAAGTGAAGCTGGTTATAAAAATTTTTGTGTAATTAGATGTAATATAAAGAGTATAGAATGGCTTTATCTAGCTGCAAAAGGTCATAGAAGAGCTTTATTTGATTTAGAAAATAATAAAAAAAATTGGTTAGTCCCTTAAACATGAAAGGTAAATTCAAAATTGGAATTGATTATGGCGGTACTAAAATCGAAGCCATATTAATGAATAATAAAGGTGATGAAATTAAAAGAGAAAGATCAGAGTATGATAGAAATTATGAGTCAGGGATTTCAACAGTAAAAAAATTCGTAGAAGCTTTTAAAAAAGAATCAAGCAATGAAGCTACAGTTGGTATTGCAATTCCAGGTTATTCTTCAAAAGAAACAGGACTAGTTCATAATGCTAATTCTATTTGGCTTAATAATAAACACTTTAAAAAAGATTTAGAAAAAAATCTTAATTGTGAAGTTAAAATAATGAATGACGCTAACTGTTTTACTTTGTCTGAAGCTATAGATGGAGCAGGAAAAGATTTTAAAAGTGTATTTGGTATAATTATTGGAACAGGCTTTGGGAGTGGATTATCTTATAAAAAAGATGTTATTGAGGGCGCAAATCAAGTAGCCGGTGATTGGGGACATCAACCCTTACCCTACCCAACTGAGGAAGAAATAAACTCAAAAATAAAATGTACTTTGCCAACTTGCGGTAGACCTTTATGTGCTGAACAATTTATATCTGGCGCAGGGTTTGCAAAGAATTTTAATCTTAAGCATAATACTAATTACAAAGCTCCTGAAATTGTTGCTCTAGATAAAAAAGGTGATCCAAAAGCTAATAAAGAATTTGAACTTTATGAAGATAGATTTGCAAGATTAATAGCTGTGATGATTGGAATTTTTGATCCTGAAGCAATTGTTTTAGGTGGGGGGATGTCTAATACAGAACGATTATATAAAAACCTACCAAATATAATTCCTAAATATACTTTTGCAGATAAAGTAAGAACAAAAATTCTAAAGAATAAACATGGTGACTCAAGTGGTGTTCGTGGTGCTGCTTGGTTGTGGGATTAGATATTTATTTGCTTATTGTTGAATAAGTTTAAGAAGTTTTTCTTTTTTATTAGCTCTAAAAAGATTGTCATAATAAATTACTTGGGTTGGGTATTCACCATGAACTTTATCAACCCATCTGCTTACCCAACTATGATATATTCCAAATTTGGTATAATGTTTACCTCCAAAGCTTGTTCTACCTTCAAACACATTATAAAGTTCATCGTTAACATACATTTTCATAAAACCTTTCTTGGGATCTTTTGACATTTTTGTGTGAAAGATAATTGTTGTCCATTTTCCTTTCATATCTTTAATCTTAAGAGCTTTGTGTAACACTCCCGAAGAGTCCATTCCATTAACAGGATAATACCTGGGTGATAATACTCCATATTTTGGCCTTAACATTAATCTTGGACCTTCTCCTTCCTCGAAAATTTGAAAAAAGGAAGTACTTACAGGTTCTACACTTTTAAAATCATTGGGTACAAAAATACTCACTGAGTGCCACTTCTCACCTCTAAATCTTTTTTCGGAAGAATATTCACTTCTTGCTCTATCACCTCCTCCGAACCCAACCACAGGATCTTTTCCATTATTTTTACAATCAGAGTAATCACCTTCTCCTTTTCCACAATCCTTAGGCAACAATGTTATCTTCCAGGCTTCTTTTCCTAATGCTGGAGAGGTAACTGTTTCTCTGAAATCGGATAATTTTTTACCAACAGAAATACTCTTATACCAAGTTAAATTAGAAATTTCTTTAGCTATAGCTTTTGAAGCTAATATAGTAGATGTGATTATTAAAATAAAAAAACTATTTTTTATACTTTTTAAAATTTTCAACATAGTCTCTAGCATTAATTTATTCTGCATATCCTTTTAAAGAATTGGCTTCTTTTTTGTCTACAATAATAGATTTAACGTCAGCCCAAAATTGTTTAGCGCCATATTCTTCATAACCTTGTAGAGTACCTTTATCTATACAATTTTTTCCAAACCACTTTTTCTGATCTTGTTTATATCCTTGTTTCTCTCCATCCCATTCTTTGGTTCCATCTCTTCTTTTAATAGTTTGATGAAGATTTGATTTATAATTTAATGAACATGTTGGAAGGGCATGCATACTTTCAATATCATATTTCGATGGTGGATACATTCTACTTTCAAAGTGATGGCCGCCTGAGTAAGTTAAAAGATGTAAGTTAGGATTATTAGACGAGTCTTTAAGATTTTTACATACCCATGGAGGAGTAGATTCATCTTGTTGACCATTAATTGCATACATTTGAATTTTGTCACTATATTTTACCTCAGACACATCAGGACATGCTGCATTGATCATGAATCCTATAGTAATCAAATTCAAAGAAAGATAATTATTTCTTAAATCCTGCCAGCCTGCTTTAAAAATAGCTAATGAGCCAGTTGAAGAACCAATTAAAATTACTTCTTTAGGTTTGCCAAATTGTTTAGATACTTCATCTATCGTTGCTATAGCGTCATATAAAATCATTGAACTTGTATATGAACCTGTAAATTTTTTCTGATACCTAGGTTCTGCACCATAAACTATTGCAGTTGCATAACCATGTTTACTTACTTGGTTTTCGTAATAAAGCTCGTCATCCATATTTGGGGTGCTTGATGGAACTACAATTATTAATCCGTTAGTAATGGACTTTAGGTTTCTTAGTTCCACTCTTACCTTTTGGTTCTTTCCCTCATTATTCAATAAAGTAATATCGTCATTAGTATTTTTTGAATTTATAGTTATTTCAGTTACTTTCCTGTCATCTTTTGAAACAACTTTTTTTGGCACATCTCCAATTTTTTTAAAATTAATAACACAAGGAGTATAGTCGCTATCTCCTTTGTATCTTCTTTTCATTTTTAAATTTCCGTATTGTTTGTCTCCATAGTACTGTGATTTACCACCTACTTTTCTTTTAAATTGATAAACAGAATATTTTTTTTCATCATTATTTAAGTTGCCTGTAATGATGCTTTTATTGCCTCGTCTTTCACCCTTAATATAAATTTTACCTTTTTCATCTACCTTTGATTTTTTTTCATCAATGGTCCATCTACCAGCTCCCCCTCTATTGTTTGTTACCATTCCATCTCGAATAATAAATTGGCTTCCATCATAGGCGTTACTATTTTTTGATCCTCTGCAGTAATCAGAATATGTATAAGCACCGTCGTATTTAGAAGAAGGCTTACTTACTGCTAATGAAGTGCTTGTAAATAAAATTAGAATAAAGAGACTATATTTTATACTTTTTAAAATTTTCAACATAGTCCCTAGCATTTTCTTTAATGTGTTCTATTTCTTCATCCGTTACTTGTCTAACAACTTTACCAGGGCTACCAAGAACTAAAGATCTCTCAGGAATAACTTTATTTTCTGTAATCAAAGCGTTAGCTCCAATAATACAATTTTTTCCAATTTTAGTTTTGTTTAATATTGTTGAACCAATTCCAATTAAACAGTCATCAGCAATTTCACAGCCATGCAGCATAACCATGTGCCCTATTGTTACGCCTTTACCGACTATTGTTGGGCAACCTGGATCAGTATGAATTACGCTTCCATCTTGAACATTAGAATTTTCTCCAATTATAATTGGTTCAAGATCACCTCTAAGAGTTGTGTTAAACCAAATGTTTGAATTTTTTTTAAGTTCTACCCTGCCAATAATTACAGCATTAGATGCAACCCAACTGCCTGGATCTATTTTTGGTGTATGTCCTTCAAAATCGTAAATCATAATATTGCTGTAATGTATTATTAATTAAATTATAATACATTATGGCTCTAACTAAAACCCCAGTTTGTGACTTTGGAAAAAAAGCTGAAGATTTCAAACTTAAATCAATCAATAATAAATTAGTTTCTTTAAATGATATCAAGGGAGATAAAGCTACTTTGATCATGTTTATTTGTAATCACTGTCCTTATGTTAAAGCGATAATTAAAGATTTAGCTAAAGATTGTAATGAACTGAAAAAAGAAGGAATTAACTCTGTAGCTATTATGTCGAATGATACAAAAAATTACCCAGAAGACTCGTTTGATAATATGATTAAATTTGCAGAAATGAATAATTTTGGTGAGGTGGATTATTTATTTGATGAAACGCAAGAAATTGCAAAGAAATATGAAGCTGTTTGTACTCCTGATTTTTTTGGATACAACAAAGATCTTGAGCTTCAATACAGAGGTAGATTTAGAGAATTGAAAGATTTGAAACCAATTAATAACGGAGAGAGTGATTTAAAAGTGGCTATGAAAATGGTTGCTAAAACTAATAAAGGTCCCAATCAACAAATTCCAAGTATGGGCTGTAACATAAAGTGGTTTAATTAATGTTTTTGGTTGCTACAAGAAACTTTCCTCCTGAAGTTGGAGGAATGCAAAACCTTATGGAAGGACTATCTAATGCTTTATTAAATCACGGACCAGTTAGAGTATTTGCAGAAAATTTTGATAATGCTGAAGAGTACGATCAAAATTCAAAATTAGAAATTGAGAGAATTTCTGGATTTAAATTATTTAGAAAATACAGAAAAGCTAATCGTATTAAAGAGTTTATGGAGTCTAATGAAATTAGAGCCGCTTTTTTCGATCATTGGAAAAGTATTGAAAATATTGAAAGTAGTGTTTTAAAAAAGACTAAGTCGTTTTGCTTAATTCACTCAAAAGAAATTAATCACCCTGTAGGTTCCTCTTTAAATAAAAGAGTTTTAAAATCATTAAGTAAAGCAGATCATATAATAGCTAATTCAAGATTTACAAAGGAACTAGCTTTAAAGCTTGGAGCTAAAGATGTAACTGTGATTAATCCTGGGTGCAACTATCCAATACCAGTAAATGACGAAGCAAAAGAATATGCAAAAAATATTTACGGCGAAGCATCTCCAAAATTAATTACAATTTCAAGGTTGGACGGAAGAAAAAGTCATCACAATGTCATGATGACGGTTAAAAATCTTTTACCTAAGTATCCAAGTTTAAAATATGTCTCTGTTGGAGACGGTGATGAGGGAAATAATCTTTTAAAACTTAGAAAAACACTTGGATTGGAAAAAAATGTTGAATTTATATTTAAATCTACAGAACAAGAAAAAGTAGCACTATTAGAGCATTCAGACATATTTGTAATGCCTTCAGTAGTATATAAAAAATCAGTTGAAGGTTTTGGCATAACTTATATTGAAGCGGCATCATACGGCAAACCTTCTATTGGAGGAATTTATGGTGGTGAAGGAGATGCCATTAAAAGTGGTCAAACAGGTTACCTATGTAATGGAAATGACCTGAATGCAATTTATGATACTCTATTAAAAATTTTAACTAATGATCAATACTTAAAATTAGGTGCCAACGCTTTAGAGTTTTCAAAAGAATTTAGCTGGGAGAAAATAATTAAAAAATATATCAGTTTAATTTAGATCTTACTTCGCTAACAACTGTTTCAACTTTTAGATCTTTTAAATCTTTTACTGAAATAGCTTTAAAATTAAAGTTTTCAATACTAACTTTTTTTGCTGACGTATGACTTCCAAATAAAGCTAGTCCCTTTTTATCCAAATGAGATGCAATATGTGCTGGACCTGTATCGTTCGCGATAATAAATTTTGCACCATGTATCAATGACACTAGGTTTTTAATGTTAACAGGTTGGTTGTTTTCTAAAATAACTTTAGCGTTTAGCTGGTTAGCTTCTTCAACTTCATTTGGCCCTGGTGCAAGAAGAATGGAATACTTATTTTTGAATTCTTGTTTTAATTTTTGAATTAATTCTTTGTAGTAAGGCCATTTTTTTTTGATTAGTTTAGGCGAACAAAAAGGAAATAGAAGAATGTATTCTCTATTTGTATAATATTTTACCAGGTGTGAAGCGTTTTCAGTAGCCCAACTTAAATCAATATTTTTTGTAAATTCAGTATCAATACCACTTTTTTTGAGTTGAATTTCTATTCGATCTAAAACAGGATCTTTGTCGAAATCACTTTTTTTCTGACCTTGTTCTAAAGTTGTTTCAGTGGACGACCATTCGGCATTTTTAATTATAAATTTTTTATAGAATTTTGTCCGTTTGGAATTTTGAAGATCAAAAACTTTACTAAATTCATATTTTGCTAATGTCTTTTTTAAATTATTTAAATAAAATAAGTTCCATCTAGGCAATCTTTTATCAATTAACACTCCATCCAAATAAGGGCATTCTGACATAAAAATTGAATACGGTTGAGTGGTAAGTAGAAAAACTTTTCTATTAGGATAAAATTTCTTAATATCTTTTATTGCTCCATTAGCTTGTATTAAATCTCCTAATGATCCATGTTTGATTATTAATATATTTGACATTATTTATTTCAAGTATATTTATTGGTATACACTTTTAACATCATAATGAAAAATAAATTAGACAAAATATTGGCAGAAATTTCAGCTGGTGAACTTATTGACAAGATCACAATATTAGAAATCAAAAAAGCCAAAATATCAAATAAAGATAAACTAGCTGATATTGAAAAAGAATTGTCATCTTTAAATCAGACAATGCAAAAATTTATCCCCGATCAAGCTTCAATTAAAAAACACATCAATGATTTAAAAGAAATAAATTTAAAACTATGGGATATTGAAGACGGAAAAAGATTAGCAGAAAAAAATAATGATTTTGGAGAAAAGTTTATTTCACTTGCGAGAAATGTTTACAAATTTAATGATGAAAGAGCTAAAATTAAATTAGCTATCAACAACGCACTTGGCTCAAATATTAAAGAAGTTAAATCCTACGAATAATTAATCTGATTTTAAACTAGGTATAATTGATCTTAATTTTTTTGATAAATTTGGATTAATTGATGTTGTAATCACACCTTCTGATTTATTTAATTCTTTTAAGATTTTTCCATCTGGTGAGATGATCATTGAGTGACCAAAAGTTTTTCTACCATTATAATGAGATCCGCCTTGCGCTGGTGCGAAAACATAACAGAAGTTTTCAATAGCTCTTGCTTTTAATAAAGAGTGCCAATGTTTCTTTCCTGTAGTTTCTGTAAAAGCTGAAGGAATTGACAAAAATAATGAGCCTGTTTTAGATAGTTTTCGGTATAAATTTGGAAATCTCAAATCATAACAAATTGAAAGACCTAATTTTCCCCAAGGAAGATTAAAGGATTTTACTTTATTTCCTGCTGTAAAAGTTTTTGTCTCAAAATATTTCTCTTTCTTACTTAATACAACGTCATACATATGGATTTTATCATAGTAGGTTCTAATTTTTCCATTTTTATCAATTAGCACAGATCGATTGACTAATTTATTTTTTGAAATTTTTATTATTAAAGAGCCAATTAAAATCCATTTTTTATATTTTTTTGCTAATAATTTAATTCCATTTAAGTAAATATCTTCTTTCATAGATTTACATATTTTAAGTAATTGTTTTTTATTTAGTGAAAATAAAGAAGAAACTTCTGGAGTTATGATAAAATCTGTTTTTTGTTGAACAGCTTTAATAATAAATTTTTCAGTTTTTTTTAAATTTTGAAGAATATGATTATTAGATCTTAATTGAATGCAAGATACACGAAACATTACTTCATTATAGATGAAGCAAAATTCCAATTACAGTCAAAACTTGGCACGTAGGCACCTGACAGTTTAACGTTTCCAAAGCTATTAGTTAAAACTTTACACCAATTTTCAACTTGTTTAGGCTTTTTGTCATTACTTCCAACTTGAGCGGTGATAACTCCACCTTTTTTAAGAATTCTTTTTAAACCTTTCATATTTTTTTTAGCAAGGTCTATACAATACTGGTCATCATTTAAATCTACGAAGATTTTATCATACTTAGAGTCTTCTATCTCCTTAATGCTTTTAAACGCATCCCCCCAAAAAGTATTTATGACATTGCTTTTTTTAACCTTAGAACAAACTTTTGGTAAATGACGATAACAAGCATCAACTATTTCAGGATCAAGTTCAAACCAGTCTATATAATTTGAGTTATTTTCCAAACATGCTCGAGCTACTCCACCATCACCGCCACCTATAATAGCAACGTTGTTATTTTTTTTACTTAAATCATAACTAGATTTAAAAAAAGTTGAGCTATAAATTTTTTCATCTTTTTCTGCTACTTGTATTTCATGATCTATAAATAAAGCATGTCCGAATTCTTCAATATCCATTACTTCTACAAACTGTCCAACTTTTGAAGTAAACTTTTCTAGCACATTTTTAACTACATAATATTTCTTTTGACCCGGTGTGCTATAAATATCATCGTATAGTCCAATACTGCTTCTATCAAAAGCATTAGTGACTACTCTTTCATGTTCAATCTCATTCCTTAGAATTTTTAAAGCTACTTTTGGATTTACTTTGCCACAAGTGAAAAAGTCAAAACTAATGACACCTCTTTCAGGAAATGTGTGAAAACTAAAATGACTTTCAGACAATAAAGCAACGAGCGTAAAACCTTGTGGTTCAAATCTATGTGAGGCTACATTTAAAATTTCTACTTTTGCAGCTTTTGCTATTTTGTAGATTACCTTTTCATAAAAATCTGGTGAATAATCTTTTTTAACACCAAGGAAATCTAAAGTGATGTGCTCCCCTACTTTAATCATTTAAAATTATCCTTTTTTATAATTTTTAAACTTTCCTAAAACAATTTTCATTTCATTTTTTGAAAGTATTTTAGGTATTCCGATTCTTAGGGCATTTATATATTGATGGCAAATATTTTCGATCTCTTGTGCAAGCTCAAAGGCTTTTTCTAAATTATCTCCAAACGCAACTTGTCCGTGATTTGCAATCAAACATGCTGATCTATTTTTTAATGCTTTAATAATATTTTTTGAAAGTTGCTTGGTTCCAAAAGTTGCATATTTAGTACATTTTAAATCCTCCCCACCTGCAACTGCAACCATGTAGTGAAAAGCTGGAATGTTTTTTTGATGAGAAGATACGGCCGTAGCGCATGTAGAATGGGCATGAACTATAGCTTTAGCTTCTTTTTTATTCACATAAATATCTTGGTGAAACCTCCACTCAGAGGAGGGTTTATTCTTTTTTTTATCAAAGATTCCTTTTAGTGAAACAAAAACAATATCTTTTGTTTTTAATGAAGCATACTTCATTCCAGATGGAGTTATATAAAAACCATCAACGCCCTCCTCTTTAGCTCTAACTGAAATATTTCCTGACCTTAAAGCTGATAAATTAGTAATATTAAGTTTTTTTGAATATCTAATTACATCAGTTTTAAGTTTGCTCACTATAACCTTGAATCAATATATTTGACTATTTCTGGATGATAATAATTAAAGCAGCTGTATGAAATCAAGTAATGTCCCATGGGTTTTTTCTTCATTTCTTTTTTTTGTTTCTTATCTAATGTAATAAACTTATTTTCACTTGTTAGTTTAGTTTTACCTTCAGGCCATTTAATTTCCCAACCACCTTTCATTTTCTCTTTCACATTACATTTTTTACCATTTACAATAATGTTTTTTCCAGTGTGTCCAGGGGTATCAATCATTTTTATACCTGGAATATTTTCTAAATCTTTTTTCATCCATTCGGTATTACTGTGCCAGTCAGGCTCGCCATCCACTGGGCTTGTAAATACCAGCGCATCTATACTTTTAAAACTTTTTAATTCATCAATTTGCATTTTTCTTAAAGGAGTATTGGGTTTAGTATCCCAACAATTAGGCATGAATGAAATAGTTGCGTTAAAATCATTTGGATGTAGGCCTTTATGTCTTAATGTGTCTATTCCACCACAAGATAAACCCGACATAAATATTTGATTTCTTGGAGTTCCATTAGCAACTAATTTTTCGATAAGTTCTTTATTAACATTAACTCTTTTTGGAATTCCCCAATCAGCTATTACGCAATCATACCAATCTTGATGCCATGCTCCTTTAAATTTCCACCCGCAGGCTCCTCCATCAGCTCCTCCGGCCTTATGTAGATTTCCATTCAACATAAAAACTAATTCTTTTCCTTTAATATTTGTTCCAGATAATTGTCCTAATTGTTTTGGTATATGGTCTTTACATTCACCCCACTTACTTTCTACTTTCCATCCACCTTTATTAAAAATCATTATAATTTTATTAGCTGGATCAGGAATATCTGTTCCTTGAATTACTTTTACTTTTTTTCCATCACTATAAATAAATGCATCACCTTTAATATCTCCACTTGTGCAATCTCTTGCTTCAGCAATATTCGCAATTATTAGAAAACTTAAAATTAATAATATTTTTTTCATTTAAATAGTCTTTTCAATCCTTGTTCTGATGCTTCACAAACACCTTTTTCTGTTATCAACCCTGTTACATATTTAGCAGGTGTAACATCAAAAGCTAAGTTCATTCCTTTACTTTTATGTGGATAAATCAAAACCTTTTGTAATTTATTATCTTTATCTAATCCTTCAACATGTGAAAGTTCTTCAGAATTTCTTTCTTCAATAGGTATTTCTTTATGATCTTTTATTTTCCAATCAATTGTTGAGCTCGGTAATGCTACATAGAATGGAACATTATTATCTTTTGCAGCTAGTGCTTTTAAATATGTTCCAATTTTATTGCAAACATCGCCATTAGATAAAGTTCTATCAGTTCCAACAATGCACATATCAACTTGGCCTCTTTGCATTAAAATTCCACCAGTGTTATCTGCAATTATTGTATTAGGAATACCTTCTTCATTTAATTCATAAGAAGTTAAATTAGCTCCTTGATTTCTAGGTCTTGTTTCATCAACCCAAACATGAACATTAATTCCTTTTTGATGAGCATGATAAATTGGCGAAGTAGCTGTCCCCCAATCTATTGTTGCCAACCAACCGGCATTACAATGAGTTAAAATATTTACTGTATCTTTTTTTTTGTTGGCAATGTCTTCAATAATTTTAAGACCATTCAAGCCGATGTTTTTACAAAATTTTTCATCCTCTTTCGTAATAGCCTTTGCTTCTTCTAAAGCAATTTTCAAAATATCTTTATCGTTTACTCCAGATAACTTTTTCATCATTCTATCTACTGCCCACTTAAGATTGATTGCGGTTGGCCTCGATGCAATTAACTCCTCGCTAGATTTCTTTAAAAAAGATAATTCATTTTTTTCAATTAAAGACAAAACTAAACCATAGGCTGCTGTTGCACCAATTAATGGGGCACCTCTCACTTCCATCATTTTAATAGCATTAATTGCATCTTTCACATTTTTTAAATCTTTAATTACAAACAGATGAGGAAGCTTTGTTTGATCTATGATTTTAACTAAATTGTTTTCAAACCAAATTGTTTTGTACGATTTTCCCTCAATTTTCATTTTCTATTTTCCATTTTTTTTAATCTTTTTCTTAAACTCGGCGTCAACGAATTGAACCAGTTTTTTTCGTTTCCCGATTTAGGCAACACTTCTCCATATTCAATCATTTGATCTGGCAACAAGTCTTCTAAATAAACCCAGACAAAGTCTTTTTTTAATTTAGTATTTTTAATTAAAATTTTTCTTAACCCTAAAATTAATTTTTTTTTTACTTTTAAAGTACGTCCTGATCTTATTTGTCCATTCAAAAAAATTTCTTTGGTCATAACTAATTTACCTCCCATGAAGTGAGAGTTTTTCTCATTTTTCTGAAATATTACTTGAGCAAAAAAAGTATTTGCTCCCGTAAATTTACTATGTGTATTAGAGATATCTTTAGCTAATGAATTTTTTTGTTTTTGAGAGAGATTAAAGTTAGAGTATTTTACTGTATATGTTGGCATTACTGATTATTTTTTTTTAAAACTCTTCCAGCTATATTAATTAATTTCTTTATTGTTTTTTTTGTTCTTAACTTTGGTTCTGTGATTATTGCGACATCTAAACATTTATTAGCAGGATCTTTTTCTACAGAAAAATCTTTAAAAGTTTTTATAACTTCCTTAATCATATTTTGTGCATTAGATGCATTTTTTATTAAAGTTTGAATTACCATATTCACATCAACTTCATCATGATCAGGATGCCAACAATCGTAGTCTGTAACCATTGCAACAGTGCTGTATCTAATTTCTGCCTCTCTTGCTAATTTAGCCTCAGGCATATTAGTCATACCAATTACATCGGCACCCCAAGATCTATATAAATTTGACTCCGCTAAGGTAGAAAATTGAGGACCTTCCATAACAATGTAAGTACCTCCAACTTGATGACTAATATTTAACTTCTTTAATGCCGTCGTACAGCAATTAGAAAGGCCCGGGCTAGTTGGTTTAGCCATTGAAACGTGGGCTACGATTTCATCATCAAAAAACGTTTTTATTCTTGAAAATGTACGATCTATAAATTGATCAACTATAACAAATTTTCCTGGCTCTAAATTTTCTTTTAGTGATCCAACAGCTGATACTGAAATTATATCTGTAACTCCAAGTTGTTTCATTGCATCGATATTTGCTCTGAAATTAATATTTGTTGGGTTTATTTTATGTCCTCTAGAGTGCCTCGGTATAAAACAAATTTCTTCATTTCCGATACTTGCTAATAAAATTTCATCAGAAGGTTTGCCCCATGGGGTATTAATCTTCTTCCATTTAGTTTTTTCAAAACCTTCCATTTTGTATAATCCACTTCCACCAATTATCCCGAGCTTTCTTTTTTTCATCATTTAATTATTAAAGCTTTTTTGTTAGAACTTGAAGCAAATTATGGATTTAAAAAAACATATTAGATCAATACCTGATTATCCCAAAAAAGGAATTTTATTTAGAGATATTACAACTTTAATAAAAAATGCTAAGGCCTTTAAGTATACCAATGATAAAATAATCGAATTAGCAAAAAAAATAGAATTTGACAAAGTAGCTGCAATAGAATCAAGAGGATTTGTTTTTGCATCCACTGCTTCTTACCAATTAGAAAAACCTTTTATACTTTTAAGAAAAAAAAATAAACTTCCAGCAGAGGTACACTCTGTTGATTTTGAGTTAGAATACGGAACGGCGACTATTGAAGTTCATAAAGACTCAATAGAAAAAGGAGAGAAAATTTTAATAATAGATGACTTAATTGCCACCGGTGGCACTGCTGAAGCTGCTGCAAAAATAGTAGAAATATCAGGAGGTAAGGTGGCTGGTTTTATTTTCGTTATTAACTTATTTGACCTTCCAGGAAATGACCTTCTTAAAAAAAAAGGTTACAAAACAGAGAGCTTAATTGAATTCCCCGGGCATTAATTAATTATTTTTTTTAAACTCTTTTATGTAGTCTTTTAATTGTATTTTTCCAAAATGTTTATAAATTTTATTGGATAAATTTTTATTTATGATCGCTGAGGCATATCTCTCACCAGGTCTTTTTGACAAAAACTTAATTTTTGATTTAAACATTTTTGCAACGTCAAGGAGTGAATAAGACTTTTTATTAGCTATACTATAATGTCTACAAAGATTCTTTTTCCATGCTATGTAACAAATATTAACTGTGTCATCTATATGCGTAAAACGTCTTGTTTGAGTTCCGGGTTTAACAACTGGTAAAGGCTTGCCTTTTTTATAGTAATCTTCAAATATACCTATAACAGTAGACATTTGTCCTTTGCATATCTGGTGAGGTCCATAAACGTTATAAAAATAAATAACTTCATATTTAAAGCTGAACCATCTTTTTAAATTTTCTAATAATTCTAAATTTTTTGATTTTGTAAATGCATACGGAGATAAGTTTTTATCATTTCCTTTGTTGCCTAAAGATGCTGAAGTTGCGGAATAAATAAGCTTAATATTATATTTTAAACAAAAATTAAAGACTGCATTAGACCCGACTGAATTAGATTCAATGCACTCGTTCATTTTAAGGAAGCTTTGATAAATTCTTGCAAATTCACCAAAATGAAAAATAGTTTTTATTTTTGAAGGATTTTTAATCAAAAAATTAATATTTGCAGTTTTTCCTTTTAAATATCTTACTCTAGAACACTTAACATGATTTATTTTATAACCTGACGAATAATCATCTAAACTAATAATGCTATAATTAGTTTTTTTAATTAATAATTTAATGAGATTTGTTCCAACAAAACCTGCACCTCCTGTAACTAGAATTATATTTTTTTTAGACATTTTGATCTTCTATCTTTTTAAATTAAATAAATCAATCTATTGATGGCCTATACCAAGATTTGTTTCCAGCTATTGAATTCAAAATTCCACTTAGTCTGCAAAAATAAATATCTCTTTTATCTTTATTAAATAATATCGAATAAATTAAAATTTTTGTTAATGCTGATAATAATTTGGGAAAAATATTTATTAATGCTAGAAAAAAACCGTTATATTTTTTATTAAAATAAAATGTTGACCACATCCAATGCCAGTTTCTATTTTTTTCTAGTTCAAGTTTGTTGAAACTATTTACTGATTGTGAGCCTTGATGATTTATCTTTATTAATCGATCTAAATAAATCTTTCCATTTTTATTTTCAACTTTTTTACAAAGATCAATTTCTTCAAAATATAAGAAAAAATTTTCATCAAAAAAATCATTGTTAAATTTTGACAAATTTAAAAAGATTGCAAAACCTTTTAAATTTTTAACCTCTATTAAATTATTTACACCAAATTCTAATTGAACCTTTTGATCATTCCCTGGTCCCATCAGCCAAAATTCTTTTATTTCATTTGCTCTATCTAAGAATTTTTGAATAGCATTTTTATCTAAAATTGTATCAGGGTTTAAAACTAACGCAAATTTTGTTTTAACTTGTTTAAGACCAATATTATTTGCTGCTGCATAACCCAAGTTATCACCTGTGAGAATACATTTTAAATTTGGGAATTTACTCTCAAGATCTTTTTTAAATTCACTATTTTTTGAATTTTCAACCACTAGAATATTGACTTGATTGTCGATTGACCTTAAGCAATTTAATATTTTTTCTTCACTTTTAAACGTAACTATAACGACAGTAAGTTGTTTTAAATCCATAGCATAATATTAATTGATTTTGATAGATAATTCTTTTACTAATTTAACACACAAAGCTAAAATTCTTTACAAAAATGAAAAAAATCATTGTTACAGGTGGATCAGGTTTTATAGGAACCAATTTAGTCAATTTTTTAATTAAAAAAAAATACTACGTAATCAATTTAGATAAACTCACTTATTCTTCTAATAGACAAAATACTGGAAATAAAAGCAAAAAAAATTATAAATTAATAAAGGTTGATATAAATAATAAAAAGAAATTAATAAATATAATAAAAAAAAATAAACCTAGAGCAATTTTTAATTTAGCGGCAGAAACTCATGTAGATAGATCAATAGATGGGCCTAAAAATTTTATCCTAACAAATATTAATGGAACGTTTAATCTATTAGAGTCTTTAAGATTTTTAAGCAAAAAAGGAATTTCTCCTAAATTGATTCATGTTTCTACAGATGAAGTTTATGGTGACATAAAAAAAGGTAGAGTTAATGAAAATTTTAAATATGAGCCAAGTTCTCCTTATTCTGCTTCTAAAGCAGGTGCAGATCATTTAGTAAAATCCTATATTAGAACCTACAATTTAAATGCAGTAATATCTAACTGTTGCAACAATTATGGACCATATCAATTTCCTGAAAAGTTAATTCCAAAAATGATAATAAATATATTTCAAAATAGAGAGTTACCCATTTATGCTAAAGGTCAAAACTCAAGAGAATGGATACATGTTGACGACCATTGTGAAGCCTTATTCAGGCTATATTTAAAAGGTAAAACAGGAGAAAGCTACAATGTGGGAACTAACAAAAATTTAAAAAATTTAGATCTAGTAATGAAGATTTTAAAAATTTGTAAATCAATGAACATAAATATTGGAAAGAAAACCAAAATTAAATTTGTAAAAGATAGACCAGGACATGATTTTAGATATGCTTTAAATAATAATAAAATTAAAACAAGATTAAAATGGAAATCAAAAATAAATTTCGATAAAGGTCTACAACAGACAATTAAATGGTATTTAAATAATAAAGACTTTCTTAAAAATATATCAAAAAAAAATTATCAAAATAGATTAGGTTTAAATAAATGATAAAAAAAGGAATTATTTTGGCGGGAGGTACTGGGTCTCGAATGAGTCCTCTAACCAAATCTGTAAATAAACAATTGCTTCCTTTATACGATAAGCCTTTAATTTTTTATCCTCTATCTGTTCTAATGTTAGCTGGAATAAAAAAAATACTTATAATTGTTAACAAAGGACAACTAAGTCAATTTAGGAAAATTCTACCTGAAAAGAATAATTTGGGTATATCAATTGAGTATAAGGAGCAATTAAAACCAGCAGGGTTACCACAAGCATTTACATTAGGAGAAAAATTTATTGGTAAAGATAATGTGTCATTAATTCTTGGAGATAATTTTTTTTACGGTCAGAGTCTAACAAAGAACTTAAAAAAAAATATTAATTTAAAATCCGGAGCAAAAATTTTTATACACCCCGTGAAAAACCCGCAATTATATGGTGTAGCAACTATAGATAAAAATAATAAAGTAATTAATTTAATTGAAAAACCGAAAAAATCTAAATCAAATTTTGCAGTAACGGGACTATACTTTTTTGATAATAAAGTTATTCAATTTACAAAAAAACTTAAACCTTCAAAAAGAGGTGAATTAGAAATTATAGATCTTCTCAAAATGTACAAAAAAAATAAAAGATTAAAAGCAGAGTTTATTGGTAGAGGAGCAACCTGGCTTGACACAGGAAACATAAATGATTTTTACGACGCTTCAAATTTTATTTCAACTATTGAAAATAGACAGGGGCTTAAAATTGCTTGTTTAGAAGAAATAGCCTTAAACAATAATTGGATAAGCGAGAAACAGTTGAGAAATGCAATAGATTTCTATGGTAAATGCGATTACTCAAATTATTTAAAATCACTAAGAAATTAATGGCAAAAATTATAGTTACAGGATCTGACGGAAGATTTGGAAAAATACTTCAAAAATTAAATAAAAAATTTATTTTTAGAAGTAAAACTCAATTAAATATTTTATCAACAAATTCAATTTTAAAAAATTTAAATAAATACAAACCAACGCATATTCTCCATTTAGCAGGATTATCTAGGCCGATGAAAATACACGATAAAGATATAATCAAAAGCATCGATTTAAATATAATTGGTACTTGTAACTTAGTTAAAGAAGCATGTAAAAAAGGCATCAAAATAATCTATCTATCAACAAGTTATGTCTATCCAGGAAATAAAGGAAACTATAAAGAAGAGGATCCTTTAAAACCATGGAATAATTACTCGTGGTCAAAACTTGGTGGTGAATGTTCTGTCCAAATGTATAAAAATTCACTTATTATAAGATTATGTATGACAGAAAAACCATTCATTCATAACAAAGCATATGCAAATGTGAAATCTAATTTTATTTTTCAAGAAGATGCCGCAAAAATAATTTTAAGGATCTTAAACAAAAAAGGGATTATAAATGTAGGGGGTCCAAGCCAAACAATTTATAATTTTGCAAAATTACATAACAGAAAAATAAAAAAAATTTTCTCAAAAGGAGAGTTTCCAAAAAAAACTGACATGAATTTAAATAAATTAAAGAAAATTTTAAATTATGATAGTTAAAAAAACAAAATTTAAGGGCTTACTAATTGTTAAACAAAAAAACAATATCGACAGACGAGGAAATTTGCGGGAAACTTTTAATGATAAAATCCTAAAAAAAAAATTCATTTTCGAATATTGTACAACCTCAAAAAATAATGTTCTAAGGGGTTTTCATTTTCAAACAAAGTTCAAACAATCTAAATATGTTAATGTTTTAAAAGGCAAAATATTGGATATTGTAATTGATTTAAGAAAAAAATCTAAAACGTTTGGAAAAGTATTCAGTATTATTCTATCAAAAGAAAATGCATTAGGACTATATATTCCTGCTGGATTTGCTCACGCATACTATAGCTATGATAAACAAAATATAATTTATTATAAACTTGATAATTATTATGCTCCAAAATATGAAAGCGGGATTTTATATAGTGATCCTATAGTAAAAATTAAATGGCCAAGTAAAAAAATGCTTATTTCGGTGAAAGATAAAAAATTACTCTCTTTTAATGAGTTTAAAAGAAAATTTGGTGGTCTTTAATTTAATTCAGATATGTCATTAAATATAATTGGTAAGGTAGTATATTTTGTGTATTTTTTAAACCAATATGACATATATCTTTCAGCTAGGAAGCCATAAATTCTTTTTAAACCATAACCTTTAAGGTCAAAGCCAAAAACTTTTTCGCATCTTTCTAACCAAGGAAATACAGACTCATAGTATTTATTAAGTATTATATTTGATTTACAAATAAACATATTATGTGGATTAAAAGAAACTTCATTGTTAATAAAGTGTCTAAAATCAAACTTTTCATCATGATCAAGTAAATTGATTGCTTTATCTAAATTTCCATCGCCATGCATCATGTCAAAATGGAATTTTATGTTTCTTTTGTTTTTATCAAGAAATAAAACTGGGTTTAAAATCATTTTTTTTAAATTTTTTTTAATAAATTTAGAAAATCTAAACTGATTAATAAATAAAGGTTCACCTATAATACTTTCTTTATTTGCAATTTTTTGAGAAACATCTTTTAATATACATTTATTTAGATCGTTTAGATTATAAATATTTTCTTCAATTATATCTTTCGCCCAAAATTTTCTATACTGACAAAAACCAATCCAAGTATTATTCAATTCAGCTAATTTATTTCTCCAAAGCCAATAGTGAAAAGTGTACTCTCCATAAAATGCATTCTTCTTTGAAATATTATTTTTTGTATCATCTGTTATGAATTCCTGAGATTGAATATTATTACCTAATCCTACGGGAATATAACCTAAACTTTTTATTTTGTTTAAATGATTGTTTTGCATAGTCAAACAATACATTTTTAAATTATTCATAAATTTTGGTAGCGAGGGGCGGATTCGAACCGCCGACCCCAGGCTTATGAGTCCTGTGCTCTAACCAACTGAGCTACCTCGCCGAGTAAATTTTAAAAGTAATATAAATATAAATTAAATATTAACAAGCGATTTAATGAAACAAAATTATTGGTAATTTAGTCTTTCTATTGCAAAGCAATACTTTGAAAATCTTATCCTTTGAATTGGAAACTCTTCTATTAAATTATCTATATCTTTGTTAATTGAAGTTTTTAGTTCAGCGATGACCCTGTCATCATTTATTTGATTATTAGTTTTAAAATTCCTATAGGTGATATTTTTATCAATAGAAATTCTAACATCTCCTAAAATTAAATACTCTCTTAAATATTTTACATGCAAAATGGGAAAGCAAGTACCGTATTGTTGGTCAAAAATACCATTATTAATAAATTTTTTAAACTTTTTTTCTTCAATTATTTCTCTAGTTTTAAACCTGCCCTCCAAAGAAGAGTTTTTAATTTCAAGGTAAAATTTTTTATCTTCTGTTTCTGGATAATTTCTTACTCTTATTTTTTTTCTAGGAACAAGTCCCTCTACAGAGTCGTTGTAGATTTGAAAATTTGTGTTATCAAAATATAAACTTTCGATTATTCTAGGTTGATGAATTTTTTTTGCTTTTTTTTGAAGCAAGAACTCTTTAAAATCAATTAAGTTTTTGTTTTCGATATGAAGTTTATCTTCTATTCTAAAGCTCAATTAAACCTCTGTAATTAATTAAAAATAGTATTAATTTGTTCAATATTTTTAACATTTTGTAATTTATCTTTAAATTTTTGCAAAGAGGATTTATTATTAAAATTTAATTTATAAGTATATTGATCAATTTCTAAATCACTAAAATGGTTTATTAAATGCTCATCTTGCTCGATTAATTCAACCTTTCCTTTTGAGATTACTTCTAAAGTATTGCTTTGATTTCCTTCCGTAAAAGATAGATTATAAAAACTCTTGCCATTTTTTTTAAAAATAAATTGTATTCCCTTAACAGCTAATATTATTAAAATTAAACTTATAGTAAGCTGAATTGCCCATTTGGTTCTTACACTTGTAGCAATACCTACAGTTATTAAAGCAAAATAAACTACTAACTCTAATGCACCTTTAACAGGATGTCTGAAACGAACAATCGAAAGAGCTCCAATCATTCCTAAAGAAAGAGCGATGTTACCAGATATAGTTTTGGTAATTATATAAGTTATGACTGGCAATAACATAAATGTAACTGTTTGAGCATGAGATTTAGCCCATGATTGCCCTGTGTAAGTCAGGGACATTCTTATTAATATTCCAGCAGATAATAATAAAATAATTGATTTAAATTCTTCCACAGTAAAATTTATATACTTTGTTTGTTATAAATATCAACATTAATAACCTACTTATAGAAAGGAGAAATATCAGCAGATTTTTCTATCTCTTGTCCCATAATTTTAAAAACTATTCTCTGATTATCAATTTTGCTTTTCTTACAGAGGTTTTTATATTCACAATTAATTTCGATTTCTTTAGTTTCTATTGGTAAAAAAGGTTTTCTTCCACTTAAAGATATTTTATTGCTCAACCTTATTCTGGTGCCATCATTGAAATTTATACCCAAAATTTGAATTGGTAATCTTTGTAAATTAGATAAATTTAATTTTAATTTTCCATCCTCATAATTAGAAAAATAAACATTAAGACCCTGAACAGGATTTAAGTAATTAATAATTCTTAATCTAGTAATTTCTAAATGTTCTTCTGAAAAAACTTTTTTTGTCGGGTAATTCATTTTTAGCATATTTAAATATGATTTAAATTCTTTTGAATTTTCTTCAATCAGTTTTTTATAGAAATTATTATTAGAATAATAGTTTAATTGTTTTAAATACTTTTCATAAAATTTTTTATCTTTATACAAATCATCAACAAAAAAATCTTTATTTTTCTCATAGTCAGGTCTATTGATGTAACTATCAATCCACCATGTAGGATAATAAACTTTGTAATTGTGATTTAAATCTACATGTATCTCTTTTGAAATTGGCTCTAGTAATTTAGTTCTTGGATTATAATAAAATTTAGTGTCGAGCCAATCAAATTGATATGAGCCTAGAAGAGCTCTTAATGCCATTACTTTTGCCAAGTGATCGGCATCAAATGCATCTGATGTTTTGATTTTTCCTTGTCTAAATGACTCTAATAAATTTATTGCTTGTTTCAAATCATTAAGATTGCTTTCTTTTTCTGAAAACTGAATAGGGTTAATTTTTACTCTGTAATATACATCCTCAGCACCATTCTCTTTTTTTACAACACCTTTGGAGTTTAGTTCACTTGAAAGCATTTGTTCTTTAATCCAAAGTTCAGAGTCAAAACCAATTATTGGAGCAATTTTTTTATTATTTTTCTTTATTACTTCTTTAGAAATTTGACCAATTAGCATATACGCACCTAAGTTTTTGTCATTTATATTCACATCTATAAAATCAGCTCCAAGACTAAATAGATTTTCTTTTTCCAAAGCTTTCATGAACAACCATTCATAGATATAGCTAGTAGTTTTAGGAGATTGTAACGCAAATCTTTTATATCCATTAAAAGATTTCGACTTGTCTTTTATTTTTACCTTAAATGACCATTGATTTTTATCAATCCAATGGTCAGGAAAAACACCTTTTAATCTAATTTGAATATCGTGCTCATGATCTTTTGAGTAAAGTTTTCCTTTTGACCACTTCTCAAGATCTTTGGTGAGCTTTGTTTGAATAATGCTTTTTTCTCTAATCTCAATTATTTTCTTATATTCTTTAGGAGCAATTATTATTGATATTTCTTCGCGAGGAAGTAAAGTATATATTAACCTAAAAAAATTATCATAAGTATTTTTAAAGCTATTTGATAATTTATTGTCTAATTGAAATCTTTCAGTCAGAAGTCCTGCAAAAAAAATTATGATTATGAAGAATAAATTAATGTAAATTTTTTTAAATTTTATCATTTTAAATAGTTATACATTAAATTTAAGATAATATTTATATTTTCAAGCTTTGTTATAGAACTTATTATATTCTTTCACACAATATAAATATAGAAAAGTTGTAAATTTAACCTTATATGGTAAGTAGAAAATAATGACTGTAATGGATAAAAAGTATAATTTTTAAAACCACTTAAAAATCCAAATTTAATAAGATTGGGTCGAGATCATGATGGTGGTTATATTGCGGAAAGTTCGATTGTAGAGAAATGTAATACATTGATTACTTTTGGGTTAGGGCCAGATTGGTCTTTTGAATTGGATATAATAAAAAGAAATTCAGATATTAAAATTTACATGTATGATTACACTGTCAGTAGCAAGCATTACATTAAAGAAGTTTTAAAATACTTAAGAAGATTTTTAACTTTTCGGGCAAACTACAAATCTGTTTCTGATAGAATAGAATATTTAAAAGAGTATCTTAATTTTTTTAAATTAAAAAATGTCTCTTTTTTTAGTGAAAAAATTACTTTCCCAATTAAAAACAAAATCGATACAGATATAGATAAGGTTTTCTCTAGAATTCCTGAAAATGAACAAGTTATTTTAAAAAGTGATATAGAGGGCAGCGAGTATGAAGTAATAGATGAAATAGTTAAATACTCAGAAAGAATTGAAATGATGATTTTTGAATTTCATTGGATTGATAAAAATGAGCAAGTATTTTTGGACTCCGTAAAAAAATTACAGAAAAACTTTGATATTATTCATATCCATGGAAATAACCATTTTGATAAATTGCCTACTGGTCTTCCAGTAATAATAGAAATGACTTTATTAAATAAAAAATATAATAAAAATAATGTTTCTGAATATGTAACAGAATTTCCTATAAAAAATTTAGACAAGTCGAACAACCCTTATAAAGAGGACTTAGTTTTTTCTTTTTCTGATAATTAATTCCTCAATAGAATTTGAGATCTTGAGTCAGTATCAATTTTTTTATTAGAATTGTTACATTGTAAATTTTCAGTTTCAATAACAGCTCCATCAAACTCTTGCTTTTTATTGTAGGCGGCTAAACAAATATTTAGATTATCGAATACCGCATCTTGTAATAATGCTAATGAACTATCTTTTGAAGCAACACCGAAATTTGAATTCTTTGCAAAAATATAATTTGTTTTCACTATAGACTTTTCTCCAATTGACAAGGCCTTGTCACCGCAGTTTTGAAGATTCATATTAATCAAATTATAATTTCCTGAAGAAAAATCTGTACAGTCATTTCTTGAGTTCGTAATTTCGATATTTGAAATTTTAACATTAGAAAAATCTATATCTAGAGCATCACTAAATGAATTTTTAATATTTATATCTTTAATTGAACCAAATACATTGACAAAATTTATTGTGTCTTCACAGCTTGAGTCCATTGCTTTTATATTAATGCCCTGTAATTCTAAATTTGAAAATGTTACACACCCTGTTAATCCATTAATATCAATTGGAAAATCATCAGCCGAAAGATCGTTGACTCTCTTTTCATAATTCTCAGTATTTATGCCTCGAAATGTAATTTGTGTGTCCTTTAAAAAACCATTTAAAAAATGAATTCTTGCTCCAGGAACTATTTGTTGAATTTCTATTCTGTTATTTATCTCATCAATTGAAATACTTATTCCTTCCTCGTAAAAGATTCTTGTGTCTTTAAATTTTAGCTCATTTTTAAAATTCTTATTTTTAAATTCATCAAAATTTATCTTTTTCCCTAAATACTGATAGGCTTTATCATCCAACACAAGATTACCGCCCAATAAACTAGCTAAATATGCGTCGCTTAATTCAAAAAATTCACAATTTTCTAAAAAAACCTCACACTTATTGAATTTGTTTTCAGATAGATTGTAATTAACTAAAAATAAGTCGATTTCTGATTTTTTTAAATTTTGATTATAATTATCCAACAAATTTTTATCATTGTTAAAATTATTATGTGTAATTATTTGTTCATCAAGATTAAGATAATTTTTTTCTAATTGATCAATGTTAAATTTAATCTTATTTATTTTTGAATTAATGAAGTTTTGGTCTATTTCTAATCCTGAGAGTTTTAAATTTTTTTCCAGATTATCAATGTCTAAATTGTCTAACTTATTTTTTATTGAAAAAAAAGAATCATAAAATTGCTCACTTATTGGAAGTCTTACTAAGTTAGGTGTTATATCATTAGATATATTTGAGTTAGAGTCATAGTTTATAGGTTCAAAATAATTTTCAATTGCGTTCCAAAAAAATTTTCGATTATTAATAGCTAGTCCGTGTTGACCATTTACAGCTTGAATAAATATATTATATTCATCAAGTTTTCTTGTTTTTTCATTATTGAAAAGAGCTAATAAATTATTATCCAAATCATATTCCATATAATTATATTTATTTATTTTATCCTGAAATCTGCTGGCAAAATAAAGATATACGTTATTTAATTTTGATGTTGCCTCCAAAGAAGTTTGTTTTTGTCCGTTGCTCCTTGTAGCGATAAATGAATTAACTTGTTTTGCTAACATGTACTTAACGTTCTGATTCATTAAATCAACAATTCCAATAGACCAACCGCTTACCTGATTATCTTCGACGTTATCTACATCTTTAAAAAAAAATCTTTCATCTCCTTCAAATATTGGTCCTTCTCTTCTATTATTAAATTCCAACATTTCCTTTGCCGCTTTTTCTTGAAATAACATTGTAGTAGTAAGAGTATTTACCCTTGCATTAACTTTAATTGTTCTGGGAGCTATAAAGTTTATGTTTCTTAAGATTTCTGTAATAAAAATTTCATCTTCGAGTATACCCCTCGCTTTTGGTCTTAAAAGTTTAAATTTAGTAATACCTCTTATGTGTCCATTTTTAAGATGAATATCTAGGCTTTGAGTAATTGCATTATCTAATAGAGCAATATGATCTTTTTCGTCTCCGCTATGTCTAATTCTTGCATCAAAAAAACATTTTGTGCCATCTCCGTAAGTTACTGTAACTTTTCCTTTAAATCTTTTTTTGTACTTTTGATCTACGTACCTGTATCTATTAGTTAGTATCCTAATTCCGTTTACTGTCCAGTTTCTATATTTATTTACATCAACTTCTATCAGACTAATTGGTATTTGATCTTGATTAATTAAAAAGTTTTTACTTATGCTGCCAACACAACCAGACAATTTTTTATTTGAGTCTTTTTCAGACTGATTAGTATTAGATAATTTTTCAATTGCTAATAAAGAATTAAAAATAAGAAATAAAAAAATTGAGAAAATTGTAATTTTTTTCATTTTTACATTTAGTTATAAATAATATTTATTTTTTCAATATCTTTTTCATTCAAATTATTTTTAAAATTTTTTAGTTCATCTTTATTTTCAAAACTAAGTCTATAGATAATATTTTTTTCCGAGTTATTGTCGAATGAACTTACTAAAAAATTACTATCTTCCACTAATGAGATTTTATTTCTAGCTACTATTTCAATTGTATTAGTAGATGATCCTTCATTAAAAGAAGAGCTATAAAAAGTTTTGCCGTATTTTTTTAAAAAATTTTGAAAAATTTTAACAAAAAATATTATTAAAACAGCTGCGACTATTAACTGGATGGCCCACTTTATCTTAACACTCGTGGCTATTCCGATTGTAATTAGAGCAAAATAAATCACTAATTCTAGAGCGCTTTTAACAGGATGTCGAAATCTTACAATAGATAAAGCTCCGATCATTCCTAAAGATAAGGCAATATTTCCTGAGATTGTTTTAGTTATCACGTAAGTGATGATTGGAAGGATCATGAAAGTAACTGTTTGAGCATGTGACTTGGCCCAAGCCTGTCCTGTAAAGATAAGTGAAAATCTCATAAGAATTCCACTTCCAATAAGTAATAATATCGGTTTTAGTTCATCCACAATATTGATTTTTATACTTTTTTTCCATCAAATAGCAATGATAATCATTTTTTTCTTTAAAAACTGGTGAAGAATTAGAATTATGAAAAACTAAACACTTATTTTCTTTTTTAATTCTTCCAAATTAATTTTTATGTCACCTGCTTGATTATTATAGTTTATCGTTTTTGGTTTAGCGCTTATGTCGTAGTAATTTAGATCAATTTTTAATGCTAAATTTTTTATTACATCTCCAGCTGTATTAGGCCTTATCTCAATTATTTTACAATTTTTTTTACAAAATATTATATTTGCAAATCCAGCACCATGTAACCCAATAACTTCCTCTGCATTATGAAAAATTGCTACTTGATCAACAAAGTTCAGATTGCTCAGTGTCAAACTTTCATAACCGTGTTTACTTAATGTATTTTCAACTTCATTTAAATTGATTATATATCTCAACGATGTTGAGTCCTGCCTATTTATATATAATTTTTTTGGAAAAGATTTTATTTTTGTATTTTTAATTGCATTTTCTAAAAATAAAAACTTTAAATAGTTCGTTATCCATAAAGGTATATTTAATGAATCTAAGCTTGGATCGTTGAGTATCGTGTAGGGATGAGATGCAACAATTATATCATCAGCACATAAATGACGAAACTTTTTACTTGAAAGCCTTTTATGTTGAGGAATATTCATTAGATCTAGAGTTTGAATTTGAAATTTTTTTTCTAAATTAGGAAATAAATAATAATCAATTGAAGATTTAAGGTTTAATTTTTCAATCATGTTAATTCTTGGCAAAACATCAAATAACCAATGCCAATAATTAAAATTTCCCCCTCCTCCAGTAAGCAAAGAAAAGACCATTCCTTTAATTTTTCTTTTTAACCGCGGTGTTCCTTTGGTTAAAACAGAGTTCAATTCGCAATTCACATTTTTATTTAATCTGTATTGAAAGGATGGACCTTTGATTATTTGACGATTTTTAATTATCGCGGTGTCATGAATTGTGTCAGTATATAAACTGCTATTTCTACAAATATATATCTTATAATTAATTTCATCTAAATCGAGATTTTTTACAATTATATCTTTTTGATTCTTAGGTTCTAATACGGTTTTAATTCTTCCGTAGATAATCTTAAATATCATTTGAATGGCAGTTTTATAATATTTGATAAATAGATTTTTAAAAAATTTCATTTGAGTTTAATTTTTATCAGCTAAAAATTTAAATTTTTCTTCAAAGTGAGATTGAAAAAAAAAACTAAATGCATTCGCACCATGCGGTTGAGCTGCTGGGAATGCTGGACAAGACTCTAATAATCTTGGAACTTGTAAGCCTTCGGCTATAGGAAAAGTAATTGATGAGTTAGCTAAAACAAATTTTGATGATTTAACAATACTAGCCATGTCCAAGAAGTCTTCACACTCATAAAAATTTAAATTTTTAACAATATTTTTTAGATCATTATATTCTTCATAAGTTCCTACAAAAAAAAGATCATTATAATTATTTAAAAAATGGTAATTAATTAGATCATTTCTATATCTAAATGTTCTTTGGATGATAATTTTATTTTTTTTTTCTTTATGATTATCAGCCTCTAAAAAAGTTTCTTGATAATTTGGATTAACACCAGTCAAAACTGATGCGTAAGTTACATTATCAAATAAAAGATTTATGGGTAAACTTCTTAATAAATCAAAATTTATATCAATATTTTGATTAGTATATCTTTCAACTTTTTTTAAATAAGATTGATTTTCTAATAATGGAAAAATCATTTTAAAAATTTTATCGTTCAAATAATATTTTCCTGCGGGATGTTTAAAATATTTCTTTATTGGTTTGTTAACATTAATGAAAAAATTACACTCGTGTTTTTCAGATAATTTTTTTACAACCGGAAGAACATTTATTATGTCTGCAGCATGACCTGAGTGTAAAAAATTAAGCTCCTTTTTACTTTTTATTTTTTCTCTAATACTAATTAATTCTTTTTCGTGTAATTTTCTAAATTTAAGAATAATTTTTTCTCTTATTTGGATATTTCTTTTATTAAGATAGTCATGATTATTTGTTAATTTTAGCCAAAAATTTTTTAAAAACATAAAAATTGATTATTAAATTTTTCACCATTCTTAATAGAGATATGGTAATAAATTTCTATAAGATAAAAATTCATATGTCAAAAATTGCACTAATATCAGGAATAACTGGTCAAGATGGTTCTTATTTAGCAGAGTTACTTCTTGATAAAGGCTACAAAGTCCATGGTCTTGTAAGAAAGAAATCAACTAAAAATGTTAATAATAATTGGCGTTTAAAAAATGTATTAAAAAAAATTAAATTACATAAAATTGATTTTAATAATTATCGTTTACTAGAAAATAGGATAAAGTTGATAAAACCTAATGAAGTTTATCATTTAGCAGCTCAAGCTTACGACGGTTATTCTTTTAAAGATGAATTTTACACATTCGATATAAATTTAAATTTCACACATAAATTATTGGCGACTGTAAGAAAAGTTAATCCAAAAGCTAGTTTTTTTTTTGCTGGATCTTCAGAAATGTACGACAAAAATATAAATAAGAAGATAAACGAAAAAACAAATTTTAATCCTAGTTCTGCTTATGGAATCGCAAAAGTTGCCAGCTATTATTTAGTGAAAAATTATAGAGAAAATTTTAATTTTAAAGCATCAACTGGCATCTTATTCAATCATGAGTCTCCAAGAAAAGATGATATATTTGTATTAAAAAAAATTGCAAAATCGGTAGCTAGAATAAAATTTGGATTACAGAAGAAAATTTACTTAGGAGATATAAAGTCAAAAAGAGACTGGGGGCATGCAAAAGATTATGTTTATGCAATGTGGTTAATTAACAAAAATAATAAGGCTGGAGATTATATTATTGGGACTGGCAAACTAAATAGCGTAGAAGATTTTACTAAAAAATCTTTTAAATATGTTGGACTAGACTATAAAAAATATTTAAAGATTGATAAAAGACTAATAAGAAGTAAAGATAGCAAAGCAAGATTAGCAAATTCATCAAAATTGATTAAAAAGCTCAAATGGAAAAAACAATTTACATTTAATACTCTAATCTTTGATATGGTAAACTATGAAATCAAAAAGTTAAATTCAAAATTTTAAGAAAAAAATGAATAGCAAAATTAAAGATCTAGAAAAGTGTAAAATCTGCGGTAGTACTGACTTAACCAAAGTCTTGTCTTTAAATGAACAATATCTCTCACCTACTTTTGTAAAAACAAATAAAAATAATAATTTAGCTAAAATTAAATCACCTCTCACTTTATTGCTTTGTGATAAAAAGAAAAATGAAAAAAACTGTGGTTTGTTACAACTCAAAGAAATTACAGAACCTGATCTTCTATATAAGCAATATTTCTATAGAACAGCTACAAATGATACAATGCGTAAAGATCTTTATGATTTAGTTAATGAAGTTTTGAGCATAGCTAATCCTAAAGCTGATGATATAATTGTAGATATTGGCGCAAATGACTGCACTATGCTTAATTTTTATGATGATAAATTTAGGCTTGTAGCATTTGAACCAGCAGAAAATATTAAGTTTTTTAATACAGAAAAAAATATAAAGGTTATCAATAATTATTTTAATTTTAAAAATTTTAAAGAAAATTACTCTAATGAAAAAGCAAAAATTATTACTTCTTGTGCAATGTTTTATGATTTGGAGGATCCTATTAAATTTGTTGCAGATATTGAAAAAATTTTACATGATGATGGTGTTTGGTGCTGTCAAATCAGTTACCTAGACTCCATGATAAGAAATAACAATTTTTATGATATCTGTCATGAACATCTATCTTATTACTCTATAGAAAGTTTTGAATTTTTGATAAATAAATTAAATTTGAAATTATTTTATGCCGAAACAAATGATGTTAACGGTGGAAGTATAAGACTATTTGTGTGCAAAAAAGAAAGTGCACTCTATGATAAAAAAGAATATTTTGAAAAACTTAATCTATTAAAAAATCGAGAAAAAGAACTTAAACTAACTGACTCTGAAACATTCTTAAATTTTGGAGAGACTATAGAGGATTTAAAATCAAAAACTGTTAAATTTGTTACAAGTATATTAAAAGAAAAAAAAGTAGTCCTTGGGCTAGGAGCTAGTACTAAAGGAAATATAATTTTACAACACTTCGGGTTAACTAAAGACAGAATACCTTTTATAAGTGAGAGAAATCCCGAAAAAACTGGGCTCAGATGTCTTGGTTCCGATATAGAGTTAATTTCTGAAGAACAAGCTAGAAAGATAAATCCTGAAGCATTTATTGTTTTGCCCTGGAATTTTAAAAAAGAAATAGTTGAGAGAGAAAAAGAGTATTTAAATAAGGGTGGTAAATTAATGTTTGTAATGCCTTATCCTCATGTTATCACCAAAAATGGTGAGGTTAAACTTTAAATAGATGGAAAAAAATGAATATAATTTTTTAGTAAGTCTAATTAAAAAATATAATAAATCTAAAAATAAAAAATTTTACTCCCTTGTTGGTGAGCCATTTATTGAAGACGATATAATTGCTGGTATTGAGACATTATTAAGCGGAAAGATTACAATGTCTTCAATTACAAAGAAATTTGAAAATCAATTTTCACGTTTTATTGGTTCTAAATATGCCTTAATGGTTAACTCTGGATCTTCAGCAAACCTTCTTGCTTTTTTTTCTGCCATTAATCCTAAAAATAAAAATAAGCTTAATATTAACGATGAATGTTTAATACCTGCCTTGTGTTGGTCTACGTCTTTATGGCCAATTGTTCAAAGTGGTTTAAAGCCTAAGTTTGTTGATGTGGATATTAAAAATTTCAACTTTGACATAAAAAAACTTGAAAAAAAAATTACAAAAAAAACTAAAGCTATTATGGCAGTTCATGTATTAGGCAATTCGTCAAATATGACTAAAATAATGAAATTAGTAAGAAAATATAATCTTACCTTGATAGAAGACACTTGCGAGTCTTTAGGTTCTTCTTACAAAAATAAATATTTAGGAACTTTTGGTAAATTTGGAACTTTCTCTTTCTATATTTCACACCAATTAATTGCTGGAGAAGGAGGGATGCTAGTTTGTAATAATTATAATGATTATCAAATAGCACACTCTTTAAGGGCTCATGGATGGGATCGAGGTTTAGATGGAAAGAAAAATACTGATTTTAATTTTATCAATTCAGGATTTAATTTAAGACCTTTAGATTTAACAGCCTCTATTGGACTTAATCAATTACGAAGATTAAATAAATCAATTAATATAAAAAGTTTAAATAGAAATAAGATTATTAGTTCAATCACAAATTCTGATAAATGGAATAACCAATTAACTTTTTTAGAACCTGAAAAAAATCTCAAACCTAGCTGGTTTGGTATACCAATACTATTAAATAAAAAATTAGTTAAATATAAAAAAAATTATTTAAATAAATTAAACAAAAATGGAATAGATACAAGGCCAATAATAAGTGGAAATTTTATTAATCAACCAAGTGTAAATTTATATAAACTAAATACGTCTAAAGAAAAATTTCCAACTGCACAAGAAATAGAAAATAGAGGTTTCTTTATCGGATTGCACGCAAAAAATCTTAAAAAAAAAGATATTATTAAATTAACTAATAATTTGTTAAGTATAAAGTAATAATATATTAATTAAAAATATGCCAAAAAAAACTGCTTTGATTACTGGTGTAACAGGACAAGATGGTTCCTATTTAACAGATTATTTATTAAAAAAAGGTTATAAAATCATTGGAGTTAAAAGAAGATCATCAAGTTTTAACACGAAAAGAATTGATCACATATATAATGATATTAAACAATCAAAAAACTTCATACCTTTTTATGGAGATCTAACTGACTCCAGTAATATTTTAAGAATAATACAATCAACTAAACCAGATGAAATTTATAATCTTGGAGCTCAATCTCACGTGCATACAAGTTTTGAAATACCTGAATATTCTGCTAACGCTGATGCGTTAGGAACACTAAGAATTTTAGAAGCAATAAGAGTTTTGAAACTTCAAAAAAAAACAAAATTTTATCAAGCATCTACTTCTGAAATTTTTGGGAATACTGAAATTCCGCAAAATGAAAAAACGCCTTTCAGACCAAGAAGTCCTTACGCTATTTCAAAATTATATGCATATTGGACTACAGTTAACTACAGAGAAGCTTATGGAATTTTTGCTGTTAATGGAATTTTATTTAATCATGAAGGTCCTAGAAGAGGAGAAACATTTGTCTCAAGAAAAATAACACGAGCTGTAGCAGAAATTTTTAGAAACAAACGAAGTTTTTTTACATTAGGTAATTTAAATGCAAAAAGAGATTGGGGATCTTCTCAAGATTATGTTGAAAGCATGTGGTTGATGCTAAAGGCAAAAAAACCTTCGGATTATGTTATTGCAACTGGAAAGAGTTATTCAGTTAAAAATTTTGTTGAGGAAGCTTTTAAATTTATAAATGTAAAAATTATCTGGAGAGGAAAAGGTTTAAAAGAAGTGGGTATTGATAAAAGATCAGGAAAAGTTAGAATTAAAATTGACCCGGTTTACTTCAGGCCAACTGATGTTGATGAACTTAGAGGCGACTCTACAAAAGCTAGGAGAGAACTAAAATGGAAGCCAAAAACAAGTTTTAAAAAATTAGTTAGCGAAATGATGAAATCTGATTTAGAGGAAATTAGATGAAAAACTAAATAGTTAGGATTATTCCAAAAACTGTCACCGCTGACACAGCTGCAACTCCTAAAGCAAAGTTTCTTTTTTTTTCGATTTTCTTTTCTTCATTCAATCTTGACAAAAGATCAGTTACCCTTACTTTACCTTGTGATCTATGAAGGTTTTGATTGTTTTCATGTGTTTTAAACTGTGAAGACATATTTGGAATATATTTAAGCAGAAAAATAAATTTTTAAAATGTACTAAACGAGCTAAATGGGTCTCATATTATTTAAGACCCATCTAAATGGGTCTCATATTATTTAAGACCCATAATGAATTATCTACGTAAATTTACAGCCTTAGGATCGTGTATTGGAACCTTTTCATGTTTAAGTAAATATCTTTTACCTTCGACTTCTATAAACAAATTATCATTATTTTTAAGACCTCTTCTTATATAAGCTAAACATATATTTTTTTTGTAACAAAAAGAAAAATTTGAACTAGTAGTGCTTCCGACGATTTCAGTGTTAAGGAATATAGGTTCATCGTGTAAAAGTAACGGTTTAGCTGGTAAAAAACTATTCTTTAAAGAAAAAAGCTCCAATTTTTTTTCAGGTTCAATGTTTTTTAATTTTTCTAAAGCTCTTCTACCAATAAAATCAGTATCTTTTTTAAAATTTACCGCAAATGTTAAACCGGCCTCAAATGGATTATTTTCTGATGTTATATCGTGTCCCCAGTGTAAAAATTTTTTTTCTAGTCGTAAAATATCAAGTGCATGCATGCCTGCATAAGTCAAATTAAACTTTTTACCAAATTTATTTATTTTATTAAAAATTAGATTTGCTTTTTTAATTGGAATATAAATTTCCCAACCTAATTCTCCAATAAATGATAATCTTTGAAACCAAACTTTAGTATTAAATACATTAAGGTATTTTCCTCTAGAAAAAGGGAAATTTTCATTAGAAAAAAAATCACCAAATAAAAGAGATAAGAATTTTCTACTATTAGGACCAAAAATTCCTATGCAGGAAAAATCATCCGTCACATCTTTAAATTTAACATCTTTAACTAAGTTTTTTAAAATATGAGATTTGTTATGACTTCTAGCTAAAGCTGGGCAAATAATTCTAAAGTAATTTTCTTTTAGACATGCAACAGTTAAATCAGCTTCTATACCACCTGAGGGATTTAACATTTGAGTATAAGTAGTTTTTCCCTCTATATTTTTTATATTATTAGCACAAAGATACTGCAATTGATCATGTGAATTTTTTCCATACAAATCAAATTTGACAAAAGGAGTTAAATCAAAAAAACCTAAATTATTTCTTGTGTTCAAGCATTCGTTTTTAGCCGATTGAAACCAATTTTGATGTCCATAACTATATTTATATTTTGGATTAGTTTTTTTTGAGTACCACATTGGTCTTTCAAATCCAGCCATTTGACCAAAACAGGCTCCTAGTTTTTTTAAATTGTTATGATATGGAAGTAATTTAATATTTCTAGATGTCTCTAACTGTTTGTATGGCCAATGCATTTTAAATAAATTACCGAGAGTCTCAGTTGTTCTCTCTTTAATAAATTTTAATGAAGAATTAAATTTTTCAAATCTTTTTATATCTAAACTTAAAAGATCTTCTGTTGTATGGCCTTTAATCATCCACTCAGCAATAGTTTTACCTGCACCACCACCTGAGCCAATTCCAATACTATTAAAGCCACAACAAACGTAGAAATTTTTAATTTCTTCTGTTTCCCCTAATAAAAAATTGCTATCTGGCGTGAAAGACTCGGGACCTGAAAAATATTTCTCAATATTCAATTTTTCAATATTTGGAATACGTTTTGTAGCTAGTTGATGTAGCATTTTGGAATACTTTTTATCTACTTTGAATTCACCAAAAGAAAAATCATTAGGTACTTTTCCTGTTTTTTTAAATGCATTTTTTGCGTTAGGTTCAAAAATTCCTATCATAATTTTTTTATGATATTCTCGTATATAAAGATAAGTATCTGGATCTCTAAACGTTGGTAAAATTTCAGGAAGATTTTTATATTCTTCAGTAATCATATAAAAGTGTTCGTTAGGATAAAGAGGAATACTTACACCTGCAGCCTCACCTATTTGTCTTGACCACATACCAGCACACAAAACTATATATTCACAATTAATTATTCCTAAACTTGTTTTTACTCCTCTTATTTGATTATTCCTTTTAAGAATTTTTTGAAGTTTACATTTTTCAAATATTTTTACTCCCTCTAATTTAGCAGCTTCTGCAATATTTTTAGTTAGGATATCTGGATCTGCTTGACCATCCTCTGGTATAAATAACCCACCCAAAACATCATTGTTTTTTGCAATAGGGTAAAGAGAGCTAAATTTTTTTTTATCAATTAAATCAATGTCTAAGTCAAATAATTTAGACATAGTTTTTTGTCTTAAGTATTCCTGATATCTTGGTTTGGTGGTTGCAATGTTTATGGTTCCTGTTTTTTTGAAACTTGTATCAAAACCTGTAATACTTTTTAATTCTTTATAAAATTTAACAGAATTTTTTCTTATTTTTGTTATTTGCGGTGTAGTTCCAAGTTGGGTTATCATACCAGCTGCATGCCACGTGGTACCGGATGTAAGTACATCTCTTTCAATTAAAACAGTATTCCAACCATTTTTTGCTAAATGATAAGCTGTTGAGCAACCTGCTATTCCACCACCTATAACCACTACCTTTGCTTCATTCGGCAAAGATTTCATTATTAACTAGCTAATAAATCTGATGGTGAGAAATAATCTAAATTAAAAGCATCTGACACGCCTTTAAAAGTGATCTTACCTCTGTAAACGTTTAAACCAGCCAGATAATTTTTGTTTTCTTGAAGAGTTTTTTTATAACCTTGGTCAGCTAATTTTATAAGCAATGGTAGAGTTGCTTTATTAAGAGCCATTGTTGAAGTTCTTGGAACACCTCCTGGCATATTTGCTACACAATAATGAACAACATCGTTAACTAGGTAGGTTGGGTTTGCGTGAGTTGTTGGTTTACTAGTTTCTACGCAACCACCTTGATCAATAGCAACATCAACAATAACTGAACCTCGTTTCATTGATTTCACCATTTCTTTTGTAACTAATTTGGGTGCTTCCGCTCCGGGAATTAATACGCCACCAACTAATAAATCACATTCTGAAATTAATTTATTTAAATCTACTTTTGAACTATCTGTTGGAATAATTTTATCACCAAACTGTTTATGTAATTCTTCTAATCTTTTTTCAGATTTATCAACTACAAATACTTTACCTCTCATTCCTGTTGCAATTATTGCAGCGTTCTCACCAACTACTCCCCCGCCAAGAATAACAACGTTAGCGGACTCAACGCCAGGAGCTCCTCCAATTAATAACCCTCTTCCCTTTTGATTTTTTTCTAAAGCATGCGCACCAGCTTGAATTGACATTCTACCAGCTACTGCGCTCATGGGAGCTAATAATGGTAACCGTCCCGTATCATCTGTTACTGTTTCATATGCAATACACACTGATTTAGATTTCATTAAACCTAACGTTAATTCTTTTGCAGCAGCTAAATGAAGATAAGTATAAATTATCTGATCTTCTCTTATCATTTCAACTTCATTCATCTGAGGTTCTTTTACTTTAACAATTAATTCTGCAGTTTTAAAAATTTCCTCAGGCGTTTTTACAATCTTAGCTCCTGCTTTAATGTAATCTTCGTTAGTAAAGCCAGCTTCAAAGCCACCATTGTCCTGAACTAAAACTTGATGTTTTTTATCCGTAAGCGCCTTAACGCTTTCTGGTGTTAGACCAATTCTATGCTCTTGAAGTTTGATCTCTTTTGGAACCCCGACGATCATTTATGACTTAGCGTAATTTGATATACCTGTTCTTAATTTTTCAATAATTTCATCTATATGTTTTTTTTCACATATAAATTGAGGAGCGATGATTAGAGTGTCTCCAGTATTTTTAAAATTTACACCTGCATCGTAACAATGTTTAAATGTTTGAAAGCCAGATTTACCTGGTTTATCTCTCATTTTCATTTCTATTCCACCCATCATTCCATAACCTCTTATGCTCACAACTTCTTTAAGATCTTTCAATGAGTGTAGACCATCTTGAAAATAAGGTGACATTTCTTTCGCTCTATTAAATATATCTTCTTTGTCAAAAATATCTTGAACGGCTAAACCAGCTGCAACAGCTGCGGGTATTCCAGAATAAGTATAACCGTGGAATAGTTCAGGTGTACCCTCTGGATTTGATGATGAAGAATCTAAAACTGCGTCATACATTTCTTCTTTAACAGCAACAACACCCATAGGTATAACACCGTTTGTTGTAGCTTTAGCCATTGTAATCATATCTGGTGTAACTCCAAATTCTTGCGCAGCAAAAGCTGAACCTGTTCTACCCCATCCAGTGATTACTTCATCAAATATTAAAAGGATACCGTGCTTATCACAAATTTCTCTTATTCTTTTTAAATAACCTTTAGGAGGAACTAAAGTTCCTGTTGATCCTGCAATTGGTTCAACAATACAAGCTGCTATATTCTCTCCTCCAAAGTTCATTGCTATTCTCTCTAAATCTTCTGCCATCTCAACACCGGTTTCGGGTTGACCTTTAACAAATTTATGTTCAGGTAAATGAGTGTGTCTCATATGTTGAACGCCTGGCATTAAAACACTTGCGAAAGTTTTAACATTATTAATCATCCCACCAACTGTAGTCGCTCCAATATTCATACCGTGATAACCTCTTTCACGACCAACAAATCTAAATCGCTTCGAGTCACCTTTTGCTCTATGATAAGCAATTGCTATTTTGATTGCTGTCTCAACTGCAGTTGATCCACAAATTGTATAAAAAATTCTATTAATTCCTTCTGGAGTTTTCTTCGCTATTTTTGTAGCAAGCTCAAATGAACCTCCGTAACCTTGATTGAATGGTTGACAGTAATCTAATTTTTCTAATTGTTTTGAAACAGCTTCTGTAATTTCTTTTCTACCATGCCCAAGTGGATTACAAAATAATCCTGAACTTGCATCAATCATTTTTTTTCCCTGATGATTAGTTAAGTAAACACCTTTAGCATCAGTTATTAATCTTGGATTTTTTTTGAAAGTTTTATTATCTGTAAATGGCATCCAATGCTCATTTAAAGAATTCGGAATGTTTGTTCTGCTTGATGAACTCATAAATCGATTTGTAGACTATTGTTAAAGTTTGACAAGAAATATCGTATACACCTAAAAGTTGTATTAATTTTACCAGTTTTTTTAATTAATGAGTTGTTTACATAAGCTTAAATTTAATTTTAAATCTTAATAATTAACAAACCATATGGGAGAACTATGAAAAAAATAATTAGTACAGTTCTTGGGATTTTATTTGCGTTTACTCTAACTGCTACAGTAGCTAACTCAGCTGCAAAAGAAGTAAGAGTTGCGTACTTTTTGGAGTGGCCATCTCCAAATCTTGAGGACATGAACAAAAAAGCATATTCAAAAGCTCTTGGTGTACCGGTTAAGTGGACTAATTTCACTAACGGTGTAGCAATGACTGATGCTATGTTAGCAGGAGATATCGATATCTCTTACTCACAAGGTTTAATGCCTTACATAAATGCTGTTAAGGCAAAAGCACCGATAAGTTTAGTAGACGTTGCAATGGAATACGGAATGGGAGGAACAACATGTGTTACTTCTAAAAAGTCTGGTATTACAAAAGCAAATGCTTCTGAACTTGAAGGTAAGAAAGTTGCAGTTCCTCTAGGAACTATGGCTGAATACGTTTTCACAGAAAGTATGAAAATAGTTGGTGCTGACAGAAAAAAAATGGAAATCATTGCAATGGACCCTGAAGAAGGTGCTGCTGCATTAGTTAGTGGCGATGTTGTAATGGCATGTTTATTTGGAGGTAACTCTATTAAATCTGCTACATCTGTAGGATCAAGACTTCTTACAGTTGATGAAGCTCGTGCTGGAGGTATCATGGGAATAGATATCGTTTCTGTAACGAATAAATTTATGAAAGAAAATCCTGGTATGTTGAAATCTTTCGTAGAATTAACTCATGAAGCTAATGAGAGATACAGAAAAGGTGGAAGTGATATGAAAGCTATGTCTAAAGAGTCAGAAATGAAA
>Ga0213866_10000201_pt1 | contig 50052 bp, 42 predicted proteins | sample PICome_11_FD_160079 | JGI IMG/M metagenome (GOLD analysis project Ga0213866, IMG submission 160079) | Coastal seawater microbial communities near Pivers Island, North Carolina, United States - PICO284 | ecosystem: Environmental > Aquatic > Marine > Coastal | place: USA: North Carolina...
TGGGAATTTCTTGTCAAATATCATCGCAGGTCTTATTGCATATAGCTTTTTACCTAAAAAACCGTCTATTAAATATCAAACAATTAATTCAAATCAACTTGTTGCTTTTTAATCGAACTCAGGTTTATAGTATGTTTGTAAAAGGCGGAACACTTTCTGAAGAAGTTCGTGTGCTTACCAATTGGGCAGATTATGTTTTTGAAAAAGAGTATACACTTTTATCTATTCAGGAAGTGGCTGATTTTATTGAAGAAAACGGGCATTTACCAAACATTCCTTCTGCGGCAACTGTGGAAATAGAAGGTTTAGAATTGGGAGATATCACGACAAAACAACAAGAAAAAATTGAAGAATTAACCTTGTATGTAATTCATCTTCAAAAGCAATTGAATGTATTGAAAGAGAAATTAAAAGAAGAATAAGGATTTACAATTCTAAAGACTTTAAATTATAGTGTGAAATAGCGACTTATACCAGTTTTGCTTTAAAATTACTCCATAAAAAGGCAGTTATTTTTTCTTTAGGCAAAAAAGAAAATGCAAGCATAGCCATAGCTACGGTTACATTTTATTTTGAAGAATAAAGGAAAAAGCCCAAGTTTTTGTGAGTAATTTTAAGGTGAAAATGGTATTATAAGTCGCTATTTTTTTTAGCAACACACATGCTTCTGTTGTTATTCCAAAACTCCACTAAAGGTTTTACTTTGCGAGTATACGTTGATTCCGAACAAATGCCAATGCATTAATCCATTTACTTTATACGAAAAAGAGCCGTTTTCTAATGCATCAATATCAGCATATTTATATTCCCACTGATAGCCACTCACAAATCCATTAATATTAGCGTGGCTACTACTTGGTACTAATTTGCCTGTCTCGTTTTCTTTAAAACTAACCGATAATAAGATATCAAAAGGAAAATTTTCTTCTAGGGTAGCACTCATCATTTTCACATGGTGTCCTTTTATATCTTTTGCTCCATGAAACAAATAGGTATTGTCAAAATCTCCTTCTTTTGCGCCCAACATTCCCATAACACCCAACACAAACACGACTATAATTGCATTGCCGTATTTATTGTTAAATAGCTCCTTTCCTTTGGTAAAAAGCGCCAACACCAATCCGAAAAAGAAGATGACATACGCTGCGTTTATGAGTGCCCAAATGAGATACATAGTTATTTATTTTAATTACGTTTTTTCTTCTTTTTAGAAACCTCTTCCGCCATGAGTAATGCGTTGTAGGCATTGACTATTTTGCCTGATTTGGAGAGAGAACTGAAAGGAACTAATTCTTTTTCTTCGCTTGCAGAAGGTTTATTAACTTCCCAATTAATATCTACTCCTGAGTTTAAAATAATAGTTTTAACCTCTGATGCGGAAAGATTGGGGTAGTAGGAACGAATTAAAGCGGCAATTCCAGATACTATTGGAGCTGAAAAAGAAGTTCCGCTACTGAATCCATAAGTATTGTTAGGGTGCGTAGTGTAAATATCTTTGCCAGGCGCAAAAATATCGACGCTCTCTTTTCCATAATTAGAAGTATAGTGAACTATATTTTCATTTGGTTCATAAGTTGACGCTCCAACTTTTATAAAGTTTTTTAAAATTTCATTATTTCTTATGTCCGTATCGTTAGGGTAATTTTGTTTTTTATCTAAATTTTCAGCTTCATTGCCCGCAGAAGTAATTATCAAAACATCCTTTTGTTCAGCATATTTTAATGCGTCCATGACCCACTCTTTATGTAAAGATAAATTTTTACTTGAACTAATATTTATAATTTTAGCTCCATTATCTACAGCATATCGAATTCCTAATGCTACATCTTTATCTTGTTCATCTCCATATGGCGAAATTGCCACAGGCATTATTTTAACGCTATTCGTAATTCCTTTAATTCCTAGCTCATTATTTCTATTAGCAGCTATGATTCCAGCAACCTTTATTGAATGTGTATGTGAACCTTCTGAATTATCAGAAGTGATAATATTATTTCCATAATGAATATCATTTATATCGCTAACATCATCACCTATAACAGCCCTTTCTTTATAATCAACATTCATATAAATATCTAAGTAACGCTGCTGTAATAGAAAGTCAGCAGCATTATTGGTGCTATCTTTTTTTAATCCAATAAGTGATTGAATATTTTTTTCAACTATGCTATTAGTTGGTTTGAGATTTTGTAGAACTTCTATTGTAAGTTTTGTATTTGGATATATTTTCCCAAGTTGTTTATCTAAGAAGTCTTTTCTTATTTTTTGATAATTCAATGATCTTAATCTGCTTCTGACATACTCTATTTCTTCTGAGTATTCTCGTTTTGCTTTTAGATATAAATTAAAATTTAGTGTATCCTTTATCTCATCAATACGTTTATTCTTGAATTGGTCATCAAATTTTCGAATAATTCTAACATATTCAAAATTAGCTCTATATGCTTGTCCTCCTTTAGAATTCCCTAAAAAATTCCAACCATTGATATCATCGATATAACCATTATTATCATCATCAATATTATTATTAGGAATTTCATTGTTATTCTTCCAAATGAAGTTTTCTATATCTTCATGATTTTTATGAATACGCATATCAAGAACCGCAACGATGATGGTGTCTGGATTTCTATGAAGTCGTTCTAGTTCTTGATAAGCTCTATTCAAACTGATACCTGCAATTGTATCTTTAATAATATCTTTGTCCTGCCATGTATTTTTTTCTATTTCTGTTAATGGATTCAACTTCTTGATCTTATTTGAAATAGAAACTAGCATAGACTTATCTATGGCATTTAGATCAGTAACTAATGAACTACAACTATATAAAATACATATTATGAAAATGAATGTGATTATTTTGAAGTTCATATATTTAGTTATGTTGATATATTATTTTTTTAGCAATTTGAAATACTGACAGCTATTGAAGGGCAGACCTTTTCACAAGATAAGGAAAATGTAAGACCACTATTTCCAGCTGGAGTGCATATTTTTTTAGAGTCTCCATCTGTTCCAGGATCTCCTGGATCTCCACCATTACAATTATTATCAGTACCTGTTCCTCCTTTTACAGAATTTAATGTGCTTAAATCTGCAATTTTTACTTTTTTTAATCTTAGTGTAATTTCTCTTTTTTTCTTCATTTTACAAAAATTTTAAATCATTAATTTTGTTGTAAAACTACTTAATTGATTTTTAAAATTCAACTTATTACTTAGACCTATAAGTATAAATTCCATGAATTCATACTTTGTTTTTTCATCGTAATATTTTGATTTTAAAATATTTACGTTTAATTTTTTTTCTTTTCCATTTCTTTTATGAAATAGGATGGTTTTAAGCCCGTTTCTTTGTAAAATGCATTTGAAAAAGCTTGATGATTAGCATAGCCTACTTCGTTGGCAATTGATTTTATGGTATATTTTCTGAAAGTAGCATCGTTTTTTATACGCTCAATAGCATAATTTATTCGTAAATCATTGAGGTAGTTTGTAGTACTCTTTTGTTTGTAAAAATTAATAATTTTTGATAAATATTTAGGGTTAGTATTTACTTTTTTAGACAATGATTTTACTGTAATATTTGGTTTCAAAAACCCCTCTTTTTCTTCAAAAAGATTAAGGTTTTCTAATACTTTCTTTATTATATCTTCACTAATTTCCGCAATAGGTTCACTTTGTTGCGTATTTTGTGAAGCTTCTTTTTTTATATTTTGATTACCCTCAATGAGTTTAGTGAATTTTTTATAATCTTTTTTTCTTTTTATATAGTTGTACAATAATCCAAAAAATATAAAAACAGCTATAATAATTGATAAAATTACATAGTTCATTATAGTTTTATTTTTCTCACCTAACTTCTTAATGAGTTCAACTTTATCCTTGACCAACTCAACAGATTCAAACTCTTTATAAATCGCTGAGTTGAGGTGTTTGTAATTTGTATCTAATATACTATCTAACCTTAATAATTGATTCGTATAGTAGAGTTGCTCCTCTAAATTATTTTTCTTTTTTGAATGTCTAATCAAATCCTTGAATCCATCCCTAGTAAAAGGAAGTAAGTGCCCAACTTTGTTAAAGATTGAATCCATTTTTTTTAAGTAACGGATTCCTTCTTTTTCTTTATTCAAAAAAATATAGGATTTCCCGATATACATATAAGAGGCTGCTACATTTTTTGTCAGTTCATCTTTTTTAAGCTGAGGAATAGCTTTTTTTAAACTATCTATTGAAACTGCATAGTTCTTTTTAAAATACTGATTGACTCCTTCTAAAAGAATAAACTTAGCATAGTAACTTTCATTTTTTATTCTCTTGGAGAGCATAACTCCTTGCTGGTTATATTCAGTTGCTTCATCTAAATAATTTGCAAAGCTATGTGTTACGGATAATAAAAACAATGAAGATAGGTATACTGTATTAAGCTTTTTATTTTTCACATAATCCCATCTATCTTTAGCGTAATCAAGAGCTTCTTCATATTCCCCTATTCTATTTTTTAACACTCCTAAATCATACTTAACCTGACTAACTAAACCTGAGTTTCTTCCTTTAACAGCTGCTTCATGCGCTAACAAAAGATAATCTAACTGTTCTTTAAAATTGTTTTTTTCAGATTTGATTCCTGCTTTAATGTAATATGCCATAGCAGGCATAAAGTATCCTTTTAAGTTTTTGCTATAAGCGATAGCTTTGTCAATATAATATTCCTCTTTGGGTTCTAGGAATACAGTATAAGATAAGAATTCATAACCTTCTGCAATAAGTAAACTATCATTAGCTTCAATAGCTTTTTTAAAGTAAGTATAAGCATAAGTTTTTAGTTCAGTAGATTTTCTTTTAAAATACCACTCATTAACTTTATTTCTTAATTTTAAAAATGAATACGTTTTTAAAGAATCAGGAATATTAAAATTTTCTTCTTGTGCTGATAGTGGTGTAAAAATTATGCAAATATTAATAATTAATACCGTTATTACGAATGACTTAAATCTATTTTCAAAAAAAACAATCATACCCATTTAACTTTTTGTATTTCAGTTATTTAAATTCACTATTTTATTTAAATTCATTAGTATAAATTCAAGGAATTCATACTGCTTTTACTTGTTTATTGATATAATCACTGCTTACATTTACCACATCAAAAAAATCTGACCACTAAAATAGCAGTTTAATTTTAACAAGCGAAATCTTAAATTAAAAATTGCTGCTGACTACAAAACTCAGATTTGTAAAACAACGTATAATTCTTAATAAAAAAAAAGTATGGCACTAGAAAATTTAATTAGTATCGAATTTACTACCGAAGAACTCACGGCACTCGACACACACTTACAAGGCATCCAACAAGTACTCGCCGGAAAAACAATTAACCTTACGCCCGACCAACGCCAACAATACGGACGTATTGCCAACCAAAACAAACTGATAGTAGATAAGGCTAAAGCACACATGGAACAACACCCAAACTGGGTACCAAATTTTATTGACAAAGCCGAGTTTGACAAAGACTACAACGCACGTGTGCAAATAGAAGGACGTGTACAACTCCTAGAAAACCTAGCACAACAATTAGTAGATACCAAAACACTCCTAGATCACGATAATTATACCAACACCCTTAGCTTTTACAGAACCATGCGTTACTTAGCTCGTGAAAACGAAGCAGGTGCTAAAACGGTATATGAAGACATGAAAATACTATTTAAAAAGGTTGCAAGAACCAACACCACCGATGAAAGCAACACTTTAGGCACTTAAAACAACTCTTTGAAGCCTTATTTAATCATTATACCTATTAAAGCAAGGCTTCGAAGCCATAAAATACCCTTTATAACCATTAAAGTAATGCTTAAAAGCCACAAAGTAACCCTTATAGCCATTAAAGTGACGCTTAAAAGCCATAAAGTAACCCTTATAACCATTAAAGTAACGCTTAAAAGCCACAAAGTAACCCTTATAAATAGTAAAGTAACGCTTATAAATACTTCGGTAACCCTTAAAAAGCTCTTGGTATGGGGGCAACCCCTTACCGCAAGGGGTACTACCCTTACCGCAATGGGGTAAAACATAAAAAAAACAAGCAAAACCATAGGCATGATACACAAAGAACAACGCAAAAAGCTGAAAGAAATACTAGGCTATCATTATACCGCAGGTGTGCTACAAATTTTAAAAGAGAAAAAGGTAACCAATAGAAGAGGCACAGCCTATGGAACCTCTATGATACGGAATGTGTTTACAGGCTTAAATGAAAACAAAGCTATTGAAGATGCTATTATGGAACTTTGTATAAGAACCCTAGCAGAAACTAAAAAAACGGTTGAAACAAGAAATGAAATATTGGGTATTGAAATGAAAGACTCCGTTCTACAACGGAGTTAGTTCAACGTACACTATTGTGTTCGTCTTGCAGACTTCTCAATAGTGAGTTTTACGAATAAAAAACTCCCACCAAAGCGGGAGTTTAGTAAACAAATAAACATTTGCCTACGATCTGCATATCAAAGATACATATTTTTTTAATACGTATTACGGCAAATGTTTTTTGTAAAGGAATGCTTCCTTTTTATAGTAGTAAGGTATCAGTATTGAGTAGTGAGATTTCAAAACTTAATACTCACAACTCAATACTCACTACTTGTAACAAAAGCCGTGGAAACCGAAAAACGAACGAGTAGGTGTATTTAAAATAATGACCAAAATGAAAAGAGTAAGAAATGTATGTAGAACTTTATGTATCTTAACGCTTATATTAGCGTTGACCAATTGTCAAAATGATACTGTAACAGAAATGCAACAAGAAGCAAGCACGCAAAAGGAATTTCCTTTTACATCAAGTTTAATTTCCAAACAAGAAGTAGAAGCCAATACAAAACTGAGTACCCAAATGAGAAGTTTAACTACTTTACAGAATAGCAGTATGGCGGAAAGCACATATACTGAAACGTATAACTTTACGGTACATACCAATGCGGTTAAATTTATAGAAAGTACGGAGAACAATTCACATTCGTATACGTTTCCTATAAGTCGTGAAAACAATACAGGAACTGCCTTAGAGAATTTAGTGTTTTCATACAACACTACTACGGATGATTATGAAGCTAGTTTAGTAACCTATCATTTTAATGCTGCGCAACAACAAGAATTTTTACTAACACAACATGTTGCGACACCACATGAAATTACATCCATGCCTATTGCTGTAAACTTATCAGATGTAGTAGGAGAAAATTTATTGCAGCCATGTACTACCAATTTTACGGTATACCATATTACACCCGATACAGGAGAAACTTTTTTATATTCATCTACTATTGGAAATGTGCAAAATACCTGCCAACATGAAAATGATGATGACCCATGTCAAACTTACACACAAATAACCTATGATTGTCCTGATGGTGGAAGTACATCGGGAAGCGGTACTAATGATAACACAAGTACATATCCTTATGGAAGTTCAAACAATACAACTAGTGGTGGCGGAAATAATACAAGTAGTGGAACTACAACATCTACAAATTTTGATAATAATAACGATAACATTGTAACATCTCCAATCACAAGGCTAGAAATTCAAGAATTAACTTCGCAATTAAATACCGTTTTAAATGGTAATGACACATGGGAGTTCAATAGTGAAATTAATCCAGATAATGCTATTTACTTTGATAGTGTCGAAGAGTTTGAAGCTATGCTTGAAGCAGAATCTTTTGAATCAGCAAACGAAGATAATTACGAAGATCAAGACGGAAATACGCATAGCACAATTAAAGTAAAACTGGGTCTTTTTGCAACTTTAAGGATTGATATTGGTCAAAAATTAAGAAACTCATCAACAAACCAAGCATATCAAGTAGAAAGTATTGAAACTAACTATAGTGGAATTACTATTGGGAGCGAATGGGAACAAAATGACTTTAGTCCTAATGATGTTTCTGTTAATAACGGTTTTGCAACAATTGATGTAAAAGGAAATTTAGAATTTCTAGTATTTTTTGAAGGTATAGGTGGTATTGCGGCAGATTTTAAACATTATCGATTTGTAATCAATATTGACACAGGGGAAATAGTTTCAATGCAAATTTTAGACTAATAATTAAATAATAATAATAATAATGGAAAAAGAACTCACTGATATAAGTATAGGTTTAGTAATATGGCAATTTTTTTTAGTTATAGCTGTAATTCTAATAGTATTCTACCTAGTAAAGATGTATACGATGATAAAGTATATCAAGAAACGCCTAGACGAAGAATAAAATTCCTTTTTTTTTCATAAATACCTTAAAAAAGCCATGCCGTAAAAAGCATAGCCTGCTATACGCATGGCTTTTTTAAAAGTTATTCAGCAAAGCCGAAACACCTTATTTAGTGCTGTTAATAGCCATTAACGTTATAAAAATAAGTAATGGATAGTAACACAAAACTTCTCATCGGAATCATTGTGGTAGAAATAATTGTCATCATCGTTTTTGTAATGCTATATGTTTCTGCAAAATCAAAAATAGATGCCACAGCTACTAAAATAAACGAGGTGGATGATGAAATTGAAAAAGAATTGGAAAATAATTCAGAATTCTAAATTCATAATTAAATTAAAAAAACATGAAAATCACCTATGTAATCTTATGGTTAGCGTGCTGTTGTATGCCTAATTATGGATATACAATGACCACACAAACGCAGGAAACACAAAAGGAATTAGTAGCAACTTTGCTAGAAAAGCAAGAAGCTTTTGAACTGCGCGTATATGTATTAGAAGGAATTATATTGCTGTTAGTTTTGCTATTTGGTATATTCTGTTTTTTAAGTAAACGAGGTGATAAACGCCTAAAAAATATTATGGCATTGCTAGAAAAAAGCAAGCTTCCCAAAGATTCCCACCAACACGGGAACGAGACAAACACAGAGCAGTTTCAACTCGATATTGACGAAACTATTGTGGACGCAATTTTAGAAAACTTGCAAGCGTTTGAAAACGAACGAGGATTTTTAGTCTCAAAAATAACCCTACATTCCTTTGCGAAACAATTGCAAACGAATACGAAGTATTTATCGAGAGTGATTAATACGTACAAATTAAAATCGTTTCGAAATTACATCAATGATTTGCGCATTCAGTACAGCATTCAAAAGTTAGAAGATACTGCGAGTTACCGAAAGTACACGGTAAAAGCCATGGCACAAGAAGCTGGCTTTACAACCGCCGAATCGTTCACCAAAGCATTTCAAAAGAAAACAGGCAAAACGGTTTCTGGGTTTTTAGATCATACTCAGTAACTGTAAGCGAATAAAAAGAGGCTGTGTTAAAAGCTTTAAAAGCCGTCATTCTGAACGATGTGATGAACTTGATTCAGAATCTTATTACACTGATTTTCAATGATAATGAGAAACCGAATCAAGTTCGGTTTGACGAAATTTTGACTGGCACTAGCCCATAAACTGTGTGAGTTTTAAAAAAATGATTAGAAGCTGTTGCCTACTTCTCATACGTAAACTACTGTTTGCACAGGAACTGAAGTCCTATTCTTTTGTCTTTAAGAATTTGATATTTCTTATCAATCCTGAATATTTTGTGCGCTTGACAGCCGATTTTTTAAAGAGGTCACTAAATACTTCTTGCGTGATTTCTTCCCACTCTTTTTTACTCATCGATAATAATTCTGGATGCGGATTGAATAAAGGTTCGTTATGCGGTTTGGAAAATCGATTCCACGGACATACATCTTGGCAGATATCACAACCAAACATCCAATCGTCAAATTGTCCTTGAAGATGTGTTGGAATTTCATTTTTTAGTTCAATGGTAAAATAGGAAATACATTTGCTTCCATCCACTATGTATGGATCTACAATGGCTTGCGTGGGACAGGCATCTATACACGCGGTACAACTTCCGCAATGATCTGTATCAGGCGAATCGTACTCCAATTCCAAATCGATAATGAGTTCAGCAATGAAATAGAACGAACCTACTTTTTGCGTGAGCAAATTGCTGTGTTTCCCTATCCAACCGAGTCCACTTTTTGCCGCCCAAGCTTTGTCTAATACAGGCGCAGAATCAACAAAAGCGCGTCCAGAAACGTCTCCGATTGCTGAATGAATAAAGTGTAATAAGTCTTTTAGTTTGTCTTTGATGACAAAATGATAATCATTTCCGTACGCATATTTTGAAATTTTTGGCGCAGTGATATCTTTTTGTGTTTCGGACGGATAGTAATTTAACAGTAACGAGACTACTGATTTTGAATCGTCTACTAATTTTGCTGGATCCAATCGCTTGTCGAAGTGATTTTCCATGTATTGCATTTCGCCGTGCATATTCTTGTTCAGCCAAGCTTCCAATCGTGGTGCTTCAGCTTCTAAAAATTCGGCTTTGGAAATTCCACACGACAAAAAACCTAAGCGTTTTGCTTCAGCTTTGATAAGTGCTGTATGTTTTGCTTTTGCATTCACGCAGTTCGCTTTGTAAATTTCAACGTTACATCAATAGGTTTTAACGTAATTAATGGCGCAATTTTTACCGTTTTTTGATCCGTTTCGATGCGATATTTTTTTAAAACCACATATACCGATAACATCATTTCGTAGAGTGCAAACCCATTTCCGATACACATTCTGGGTCCAGCGCCAAATGGAAAGTAATAGCCTGCGGTTTCTTTTCGGTTTTCCTCCGAGAAACGTTCGGGCATAAAATCATTCGGATTTTTCCAGTAGGTTGAATTTCGATGCAATTCGTAAAACGAAATTCCGATCATTGTTCCTTTTTGAATATTGAAATCTGCAAAGGAATCGTCTTCAATGGCAACTCTGTCCGTAATCCACGCTGGCGGATATAAACGCATGGTTTCTTCCACACAGTTTTTTATATAGTTGAGTTGTGCCAATTTTTCCATGGGCGGCAAATGATCATCTATTGCGTCTACTTCTGCAACTGCTTTTTTGAGTATTTCTGGATACTTGGCTAAAAGATGAAATGTAAATGTAAGTGCGTTTGCCGTGGTTTCGTGTCCTGCGACAAAGAAGATTAGGATTTCGTCAATCAATTGTTCGTTCGTCATTGAAGTTCCATCTTCTTCATATTTTGCTTTGAGCAACATGTCTAATAAATCATCATGTTCTTGGTCAGAAAGTCTACGTTCGTCAATTATTTTGTTAATAATGTCTCTGCTTTCTCGAACTAACTCCATGTGTTTTGCCACCAATCCGCTTACTTTATACCACCATTTTTTGTGTGGCTGACGAATTTCTCTGATGATAAAATCTTGTAGTTTTTCGATGATTTCTTGCAAACGATGCATCGTGTGATCGTCCGAAGAATAATTAAATAATGATTTCGCTACGACATGAAACGCCAATTGATTCATCATGGAATACAAATCTACTTTTGTGTCTGTTGGAAGATTTTCTAATTGCTTTTCAATAGTAATTTCCATGATCGTTACTAGTTTTTGTAACTTTTCTTTATGGAATGCAGGTTGAATGAGTCTGCGTTGTTTTAACCAATAATCGCCACTTGATGTCAATAATCCTTTCCCAACGTATTTGGATAAGAATTTTGTTTGAATTTTAGATTTGTTGTAATTCCGATGATTTTTGCGCAATATATGCATCGTAATTTCTGCATCGCGCGTAAGCATGACTCTTTTTGCAAATGGTGGCGCAATGGAGAACGAATCGCCATGCTTGTCAAACCCTTCTTTGTGAAACGGAATTGGATTTCGCGTGATTGTAGACGACTTTAACAACAACTTAAAAAACGGAATGGAGTTTGGGTATTTGTACATTTTTTTAGCTTTTAGCTGCTAGCCGTTGGGTTTTTGGTTTTCATCTCGACTGCGCTCGATGTTCGTTGTTTTGTTTATACTTAGTGGAGTCGAAGTGTTGATTTGTTTGTTCGTCGATTTGTTATTTTGTTTGTAAAATCTAACTTTTTTCTTGCCACGAATTCACGAATGTTTCTTTGTTGTTAGCTGTTGGGTTTTACTTTAACTTGGTTATTCGTTATTCGTTATTCATTATTTTGTTGATTTGCTGATTCGGTTATTTGTTGATTTTTCAAATACGTAAACTGAGCGGAGTCAAAGTTTAAAAAAGTCCGCCTTGTATTGATCCTTTTATTTTTCCTAAATGTTTGTATGCGAGTTCTGTGACTTCTCTTCCTCTCGGCGTTCGCATGATGAATCCTTGTTGAATGAGAAAGGGTTCGTATACTTCTTCAATAGTTTCGCTACTTTCAGAAACAGCCGTTGCAATGGTGGTGATTCCGACAGGTCCGCCTTTGAATTTGTCTATGATCGTTGATAGTATTTTATTGTCCATTTCGTCCAAACCATACGCATCTACATTAAGTGCTTTTAGACTGAATCGTGCAATTTCAATATCAATAGTTCCGTTTCCTTTGATTTGTGCAAAGTCACGCACTCTACGTAGTAATGCATTTGCAATACGTGGCGTTCCTCTGCTTCTTCCTGCAATTTCTATGGCGGCTTCCATACCTATCGGTACGTTGAGTATTTGCGCGCTTCGCTGTATGATGGTTGCTAGTAATTCTGTAGAGTAATATTGTAATCGACTTGCAATTCCGAAACGTGCACGCATCGGCGCAGTTAGCAGTCCTGAACGTGTTGTGGCACCGATTAATGTAAATGGATTGAGGTTGATTTGAACCGTTCTGGCATTGGGTCCAGATTCAATCATAATGTCGATTTTGTAATCTTCCATGGCAGAATAGAGATATTCTTCTACGATGGGACTTAATCGATGGATTTCGTCTATAAATAATACATCACGTTCTTCCAAGTTTGTGAGCAAACCTGCTAAATCACCGGGTTTGTCTAATACAGGCCCAGAAGTTACTTTGATGTTTGCGCCCAATTCGTTGGCTAAAATGTGTGCAAGCGTTGTTTTCCCTAATCCTGGAGGACCGTGAAAAAGGGTATGATCGAGTGCTTCATTACGAAAGTTTGCTGCTTGCACAAATATTTGAAGATTTTCTAATACTTGATCTTGCCCAGTAAAGTCTTCAAAAGATAGCGGTCGTAATGCCTTTTCAACATCTAATTCTTCAGATGAGAAGTGCTCGTTTGTAGGGTTTAAGTTGTCATTCATTAACACAAAGATAAGGGAAAAAGCTCATAATGACATGATTAAAATAAGGTTGCTTTTATCATTAGTAGTAAATGTGATATTATATTTTTTCTCACAATTAACATTTTATTTTTCCTTTTATCTTACATTATGTGTACTATTAACTGTATAACCAAAAAATTATTTAATCATGTTAAAAAACATTTTAAAGTTAGATGGTGTTGAATCATTATCTAAAAAAGAACAACAAGAAATTAACGGAGGAATTGGATTTCCTGTACCACAAAACTGCAATGGTGTGTATTGCCCAAGTTATTGCTATTGTGTAAGTGCTTACAATTCGTATTGTGTATTTAGTAGTGGCCCGAGACAAGGGCAATATTGCTATGCGCTGTAAATTGTTTTAAAAGAAAAGAGTCGCTTTATATTTTAAAGCGACTCTTTGTATATGTGAATTTTTGTGAAGTTTCAGTTTTTATGAGATCTCCGTTTACATGAGATCTCCGTTTACACGGAGATTTTAGTGATGCATTTCTTCTTCACCGTCCTTCATAGGAACGTTTTGAGGAACAAAATCATCATCATGACCTGGTTTACTGTAATCATACGCCCAGCGGTGAACATGAGGAATTTCCCCTGGCCAGTTTCCGTGCATGTGTTCTACTGGTGCTGTCCATTCTAATGTGTTTGATCTCCATGGGTTTTGAGGTGCTTTCTTTCCAAAGAATATGCTACTAAAGAAGTTGTATAAGAATACTAACTGGAATGCTCCACCAACTATTGCAAATAATGTAATGATTACGTTTACATCTGCTAAATCATCGAATAACGGGAATTCAGAGTTTGTATAGTAACGTCTTGGCAATCCAGCCATTCCAATAAAGTGCATTGGGAAGAATACTCCATACGCACAAATCGCCGTTACCCAGAAGTGAACATATCCTAAGTTTTTGTTCATCATTCTACCAAACATTCTAGGGAACCAATGATAGACTCCTGCAAACATTCCATAGAGTGCAGATATTCCCATTACTAAGTGGAAATGCGCTACTACGAAGTAGGTATCATGTACGTTGATATCTAGTGTACTATCTCCTAAAATAATTCCTGTTAAACCACCCGTAATGAACGTTGATACTAATCCGATAGAGAATAACATTGCTGGGTTGAGTTGTAAATTCCCTTTCCAGAGTGTCGTAATATAGTTAAATGCTTTTACCGCTGAAGGTATTGCAATTAATAGTGTTGTAAATGTAAATACAGATCCTAAGAATGGATTCATTCCTGAGATAAACATGTGGTGACCCCAAACAATTGTTGATAAGAATGCAATTGCTAAGATAGACGCAACCATGGCTCGATATCCAAAGATAGGTTTTCGAGAGTTTGTGGCGATAACTTCTGAGGTGATACCTAATGCTGGAAGCAATACAATATATACTTCTGGATGTCCTAAGAACCAGAATAAGTGTTCAAATAATACTGGTGAACCACCTTGATAGTGTAATACTTCTCCTTGTATGAATATGTCTGATAAGTAGAACGATGTTCCAAAACTTCTATCAAATATCAATAGTAATGCTGCTGATAGTAATACCGGGAACGAAACTACACCAATGATAGCTGTTACAAAGAATGCCCATATAGTTAATGGTAATCTTGTCATAGACATTCCTTTTGTACGAAGGTTGATGACCGTAACAATATAGTTTAATGAACCAAGTAATGAGGATGCAATGAATATTGCCATGGATACTAACCAAAGCGTCATTCCGAGTCCTGAACCAGAGATTGCTTGTGGCAAAGCACTTAATGGTGGATAGATTGTCCAACCTGAAGAAGCTGCTCCACCTTCCACAAATAGAGATACAACCATGATTACACTTGAAAGAAAGAATAACCAGTATGATACCATGTTTAAGAAGCCAGAAGCCATGTCTCGTGCACCAATTTGCAATGGAATTAGCAAGTTACTGAACGTACCACTTAATCCTGCTGTTAATACAAAGAATACCATGATGGTACCATGAATAGTTACTAATGCTAAGTATTTATCTGGACTTAACACTCCATCAGGCGCCCAGTTTCCTAAGAATATTTCAAAGATGGTGAACGATTCTTTTGGCCATGCAATTTGCATACGGAAAAATATAGACATCATGATTCCGATAACTCCCATGATGGTACCTGTAATTAGGTACTGCTTGGCAATCATTTTGTGATCTTGACTAAAGATGTATTTAGTCATGAAGGTTTCTTTATGATGATGTCCGTGATCGTCGTGTCCGTGATCTTCTGCGTGTACTGCTGTTGCTGACATATCTTATGTATTGTATCTTTTAATTATTTTTTTATTTCTTTTTTCCGAAAGTTTCTTGTGCTGCTATCCACGTATCGTAATCTTCTTGACTTTCTACGATGACTTTCATTTGCATGTTGTAGTGAGATGCACCACAGATTTTATTACACAATAAAAGGTAATCAAACTCATAAGCTTCTAACGGTTCTTTACCTTCTGCTATCAGTTTTTCGCTTTTTACGGCTCTGATATCGTTAATACGTCTTACTTTGTTTGTGATTTTTTGTGTTTCACGCATTTGCTGCGTAGTTTTTGTTGGCGTCATTGCAAATTCAGTAATCATACCAGGAACACAGTTCATTTGCATTCTAAAGTGTGGCATGTATGCAGAGTGCAACACGTCTTGTGAACGCATTTTGAATACTACTTTTCGACCAACAGGTAAGTGTAGTTCTTGTGTGATAATATCATCTTGCGCATACGCATCTTCTCGGTCTAACCCTAAGATGTTTGGATTGTCTCCTAAGTCAATCAAACGAACATTTGCTTTTCCTAAGACATTATCTTTTCCAGCGTATCTAGCTTTCCAGTTAAATTGTTGTGCATATAATTCAACGACAATTGGATCATCATCCATGTTTACGTCCATGATTTCATTCCAAGTGAATAATCCATAAAGTATTAAACCTGCTAATGTAATCACTGGAATGATTGTCCAAATAAATTCAAGTTTGTCATTATCTGCGTAGTACAATGCTTTTCTTCCTTCTTTTCCTCTGTACTTGAAGGCAAAGTAGTGAAGTAATGCTTGTGTAAGTGTTTGTACAAAGAAGATCAGTATCATCGATATGATCATTAATGTATCTACACTAGATCCGTGTTCGGAAGCGGCATTACCAATTAAAGGTAAATCGCCCCATTTTACGAAACATACGATTGTGATAACGTATATGAACATCAAGAATCCCATCATGAGGTATCCATTGATATTGTTATCCTTGTCATTCGCTACTTGAGTGTTATCAGCTTTTGCTTGTGATAAATCAAATATCTTTGTCAGCTGCCAAATTGCGATTGCAATGAGGATAAGTACTATAATCGTTAGTAAACCAGTAGTCATCTTATTTTATACTGTTTTGAAATTAATTAATAATGAAATTGTTTACTTTCTTCAATAAACGGATTTCTTTTTGCCAATAATGGTGCTTTTGTGAGTGTTGTAAATACTACAAAAATGAATATTCCTAAGAAGAATAAGATTGCTCCTATTTCTGCCATTCCAAGTGACCAATGTGGCCCAACGGTTGCAGGCATCACCATATTGAATACATCTATATAGTGACCAAATAAGATCACGATTCCAGCAATTACAATGATCCAATTTAATCGTTTGTAATCACTATTCATTAAGATTAGTAATGGGAATATTAAGTTTAATGCAAGCATTCCAAAGAATGGCAAGTTGTAATCTTCAATTCTTGTGATAAAGTACGTTACTTCTTCTGGAATGTTTGAATACCAAATTAACATGAATTGAGAGAACCATAAGTATGTCCAAAAAATACTGATTCCAAACATGAATTTAGCTAAATCGTGTAAGTGACTATCGTTTACATATTCCAATAATCCTTTTGATTTAAGATAGATGGTTACTAAAGCAATCACCGTAATTCCAGAGACAAACATACTTGCGAAAACGTACCAACCGAATAGCGTACTAAACCAGTGGTGATCGAAAGACATGATCCAATCCCAAGACATCATTGATTCTGAGATTAAGAATAATACTAAGAATATTGCAGCTAATCTGAAATTTTTCTTGAAGTTACTGTTATCAGTTGATTCATCTTGACGTAAAGATAAACGACGTGATATTTGACGGTATGCAATCCAGATAGTACTGAATATGACTGCTCTGATTAGGAACCAAGGCACATTTAACCATGCTTGCTTACCAACTGTTAATTTGTCGTATGTTGGACTACCTTCTCTAACTAATTCTGGATCCATCCAATGAAATAAGTGATTCCAATGCATTCCAGAGATAAATAGCAATGCAATGATACTAATTGTTCCAGGAATAATATATGCTGTAATTCCTTCCATCACTCTGAATAATACTGGAGACCAACCTGCTTGTGCCGCACGTTGTATCGCATAAAATGCAAGTACTCCAAGTGATATCATCATAAAGAAGAATGCTGCAATATATATTGCTGCCCAAGGCTTGTTTTGTAGTTGTGATAATTTGTGTTCATCATGCTTTGCTGAATCGTGGTGGCCAGCATCTGCCCCATGACTTGCTGTTGTAGCATGTTCGGCTTTTTCACCGTGATGATCTGCTGCATCTGCCTTGTGATCATCGTGATGAGCCGTTTTGCTATCATCATGTGTTGCTTCTCCATAACTCGAACCATGTCCATGATCGTTCTGAGCAGCTTCCATTGCTTTCATATCTCCTACCGAACTTGGCACATTAAGAAAACTAATTCCTACCATGATAGCTCCAAGTACAAAGGAAATAATTGCAAAAAGTCTTAATCTATTTGAAAACGTATACATTGTATATAATTCTATATCGTTATTGGTCTATTTTAATTCTGCTTTCAATTTTAAAACGTACTGTACTACTTGCCAGCGTTCTTTGGTATCTAATTGACTTGCATGTGATCCCATGTTGTTTTTACCGTACATTAATACATGGTAAATACTTCCTTCGGTAATCGCTCTCGCTGGATCGTCATATCTAGGAATCCCTAGAAATTTTTCACGCTTTACAAGAACTCCTTGTCCGTCTCCTTTGTTTCCATGACATACAGCACAGTATATCGTGTACAATTGTTCTCCAGCAGCTAAGTTTTCTTCTGTCGTTTCTAATGAAGATTGTAATTCAGCTTTTGCAGCTTCATATCCTTCATTTGTATTGTCATACTCATAAGGCAACCAACCTCTTTTTACACTTCCTTCCGCTGGAATTTGTGCTTCCATTCCATTTTTTTTAAATCCTCCGTAAGGAACTCCGTTTACCTCTTGGTAAGCTTCGTACCCTACAGGCTCATACATATTTGGAAAATATTGATAGTTTGGCTGCGATTTATTAAAGCATGAAGTCATTAGCAACGCTGCTCCAAAAACGACTCCTATTTTTATAAGGCTTTTCATAATTCTTCTTAGTGCTTTTCAGTGACTTTAATTTCTGTAGCTCCTGTTTCTAATAACAGCGCTTTTAGTTCTTCTTCGTTTCCATGAACTGATACTTCCATTAAGAAGTGATCGTCCGTTGTTCTTGGATCAGGATTTTCAGCTTCTTTAAATGGCCATAATCTACTTCTGAGGTAGAAAGTAATTACCATTAAATGCGCTGCAAAGAATACGGTAAGTTCAAACATAATTGGCACGAATGCTGGCATGTTTTCTAAGAAACTAAAACTTGGTTTCCCACCTATGTTTTGTGGCCAATCAACAATCATGATATAATACATCATTGTAATGGCAACTCCCAATCCTACACATCCATACATGAATGCTGTGATAGCAAGTCGTGTAGGCGCTAATCCCATTGCTTTATCTAGTCCATGTACAGGAAATGGTGTAAACACTTCCTCGATATGATGATTTTCTTGACGTACTTTTTTGACTGCTGCCATTAGCACATCATCATCGATATACATTGCTTGTATTACTTTACTACTCATGGTTACCGTCTCTTAGTTTTTTATATTTTTCTCCTGATGATTTTAAGATTGATTTTACTTCTGCCTGTGCAATTACAGGGAATGTTCTAGAGTAAAGTAAGAACAATACAAAGAAGAATCCGATCGTACCTATAAATATTCCTATGTCTACAAACGTTGGCGAGAACATTGTCCATGATGATGGAAGGTAATCTCTGTGTAGTGATGTTACGATAATTACGAAACGCTCAAACCACATTCCAATGTTTACAACGATAGAGATAATGAAAGAGAACATAATACTTGTTCTTAATTTTTTAGACCACATAAATTGTGGAGAGAACACGTTACATGTCATCATTGCCCAATATGCCCACCAATAAGGTCCTGTTGCTCTGTTTAAGAATGCATATTGTTCGTATTCTACTCCAGAATACCAAGCGATGAATAACTCTGTTATGTATGCACATCCAACAATAGAACCCGTAATCATGATGACGATGTTCATTAATTCGATGTGTTGTAATGTAATATAATCTTCCATATTACATACTTTTCTCATGATGATTAATAGTGTATTTACCATGGCAAATCCTGAGAAAATCGCTCCTGCCACAAAGTAAGGAGGAAAGATTGTTGTATGCCATCCTGGTATCACAGACGTTGCGAAGTCAAAGGATACAATGGTGTGTACAGAAAGTACTAATGGTGTTGCCAAACCAGCTAATACCAATGATACTTCTTCAAAACGTTGCCAATCTTTAGCACGTCCACTCCAACCAAAACTTACCAAACTGTATATTTTCTTTTGGAATGGTTTTACAGCTCTATCTCTAATCATAGCGAAATCAGGCAATAATCCTGTCCACCAGAATACTAGTGATACTGATAAATAAGTTGAGATTGCAAATACATCCCAAAGTAGTGGTGAGTTAAAGTTGACCCATAATGAGCCGAACTGGTTTGGAATTGGTAATACCCAATATGCCAACCAAGGACGTCCCATGTGAATAATTGGGAACAATCCAGCTTGAACTACCGAGAAAATGGTCATTGCTTCCGCAGAACGGTTAATTGCCATTCTCCATTTTTGGCGGAAGAGTAATAATACAGCAGAAATCAGTGTTCCTGCGTGACCAATACCAACCCACCAAACAAAGTTTGTGATATCCCAAGCCCAACCAACTGTTTTGTTAAGACCCCAAACTCCAATTCCGGTAGAGATTGTATAAATAATACATCCAATTCCCCAAAGGAATGCTACCAAAGCAATTGAGAATACTATCCACCATTGCTTATTTGCTTTTCCTTCTACTGGAGCGACGATATCAAGAGTTACATCATGATATGATTTGTCTCCCGTTACTAAGGGTTTTCTTATAGGTGCTTCGTAGTGCGACGCCATAATCCGTTTATAATTGTTTCTTATTAATTCTTTTTTATGCTTCTGTTGTATTTCTAACCTTCACGTGATACTGTACGTTTGGCTTCGTTCCTACATGCTCAAGTAAGTGATACATACGATCATCTTCTAATAATTCAGCTACTTTGCTTTCCTTATCGTTGATATCTCCGAATGTCATTGCACCTGAACTACATGCTGCGGAACAAGCCGTTTGGAATTCACCATCTTTGATTTGTCTTCCATCACGTTTTGCATCAAGGATTGTTTTTTGTGTTTTTTGAATACACATAGAACATTTTTCCATGACACCACGCGAACGTACAACTACATCAGGATTTAATACCATTCGACCTAAATCATCATTCATGTGATAGTCAAATTCATCATTCTTATTATATAAGAACCAGTTGAATCGACGCACTTTGTACGGACAGTTGTTTGCACAGTAACGTGTTCCTACACAACGGTTATACGCCATGTGGTTTTGACCTTGACGACCGTGTGATGTTGCTGCAACAGGACAAACCGTTTCACATGGAGCGTGGTTACAGTGTTGACACATTACAGGTTGGAATGCTACTTGTGGATTGTCCGCTGGATTTTCCAATTCTAAGAATCCTCCTAACGAACCATTGTCTCCAAATAATCCACTGAATTCTTCTTTCTTTTTGTCATCTTCCGAGAATGTTTCCTCAGAAGAATAGTATCTATCAATACGCAACCAGTGCATATCTCTACTTCTTCTTACTTCTGTTTTCCCAACTACTGGCACGTTGTTTTCAGCGTGACAAGCAATGACACATGCGCCACATCCTGTACAAGCGTTTAAGTCAATAGCTAAGTTAAAATGATGTCCGATAGAACGATCAAATTCAGTCCACATATCCGCACCCGGATCAGTTGCGTCAATCATTTCATGATTTTTCGATACATGTGGCATTTCATTCCATACGTGATGATCTTTCGTATTGAATATTTCCAATGTGGTTTCTTTCACGATATCACCTCTACCCATTAAGGTATTGTGCAACTGTACACAAGCAAATTCGTGTTCTCCGCCAGCCGAAGCTACTGAAACATTTTGAACCGTATTGAAATTGTTGTAAACTTTATACGCGTTTACACCCGTTTGCATTTCTTCTTTGATTCCTGCTTTTTTACCATACCCAAGTGCCAAACCAACGGTTCCTTGCGCTTGTCCTGGCTGAATAATTACAGGAACTTTTATCGCTTCGCCACCATTTACCGTAATGTTTGCATACGTACCATTTAATCCACCATTGGCAACATTCCAGTTTTTTAATTCTAGTTTTTCTGCATCAGCTTGCGAAACAGTTAAGTAGTTATCCCAAGAAGCTCTTGTGATTGGATCTGGAAATTCTTGCAACCAAGGGTTGTTTGCTTGTTGTCCGTCTCCCATTCCTGTTTTAGCATATAATACTAATTCCATTCCTGAAGCCGCTGGCGTTCCTGCTAAGTTTCTGGCTTGTGCATTGGCGTCCACACCAACAATAGCTTCTGTTTCTTCTTCCGTTTCAGAAGCTTCAATAGCGTCCGTAGCTTCTTCGGCTAAACCGATAGTCATGCTCGTTTTATACACACCATCATGAACCGCTTTGTTCCATGAAGTTCCCAAACTTAAAATGCTGGTAGACCAAACATCTTTGATGTAATCATAGTATGTTTTTTCACTTCCTGTCCACTTTAATAAAGCATCTTGAAATTGTCTTGTATCAAATAATGGACGAATGGTAGGTTGCATTACACTGTAATGACCTTTTTTCATTTCCACATCTCCCCAAGATTCTAAGTAATGTGGAGCTGCAGCGATGTATTTTGTGTGGATTGCTGTTTCATCCTCTTTTGTGGTGAATGTAACCGCTAATTCTACTGTTTTTAAGCTTTCGGCAAATTCGTCTCCGTTAGCCAATGTATATACTGGATTTACTCCAGCCATGATGATTCCGCCAACAGCACCAGCTTTCATATCGCTGATTAATTTTGCTACGGCTTTATCATTTCCTTGTCTTATTTTTCGTGGTGCATTTTTATCAAACGCTTCACTGCGCAATGTTTCATTGATTGCTAAAACTACACTTTGTGCAGCTACATCATTTATTCCAGATACAACAACTGCTTTTGAGCCTGCTTGTTTGATTTGACCAACTGCTTTTGCAATAGCATCTTCTACATTGTCCGCTAATTCTCTACCTGAAACACTGTTTCCAGTAACTCCTGCGTAAATTTTTGCTAAGGCAACTTTTTGATCAGATGGTGATAGAGGCACACGCTTGTCAGCATTTGCACCAGATAATGTCATGTTTGATTCAAATTGAATGTGTCTTGACATTTTTTTAGCACCATGCTTTCCAGCAGGAATTCTACCTTTTGCATAGCCATCATCATATCCACCACCTTGCCAATCACCTAAGAAATCAGCTCCAACAGATACAATTACTTCTGCTTTTGAAAAATCATAATCCGCTAATGCTCTTTCGCCGTATTTCGCTTCAAAAGCATCTAAAGCAGTAGATTCTGAGATTGCATCATATACTACATGTGTTACATTTCCATATTTTGCTTTGAATTCTCCAACTAGTTTAGCCGTTGAAGGACTTGCAAACGTTTGTGTTAGTAATACAATTTGCTTTTGAGCAGCACTTAACTGATTTAATTTTTGTCCGACTTCCGCATCTAATGTTTCCCAAGAAGCATCAACACCCGCTATTTTTGGCTGTTTTACTCGTAAGCTATCATATAAAGATAGTACAGATGCGTGAACTCTTGCATTTGCACTTCCTTTTACAGCGGCGTCTTTGTTGTTTTCAACTTTGATTGGACGACCTTCTCTTGTTTTAATTAAGATACTTGCAAAATCATATCCATCTGCAATTGTTGTTGCGTAGTAGTCTGCAACACCAGGAATAATAGTTTCTGGCTGTACTACATAAGGAATCGATTTGATTACTGGTCCTTCACAGGCTGCTAATGTAGCCGCTGCTGTACTGAAACCAACATATTTAAGAAAGTCTCTACGAGAAGTTGATGAAGACGCTAAGGTTTCTTTATCTCCTAAGAATTCATCTACAGGAATCGCTTCCACAAACTCATTCTGTCTAAGTGCGTCAACAATGGAGCTATTCTCATTTAACTCCTCAACACTTTTCCAGTATTTTTTGTTTGATGCCATGTTATATTTATAAAATTAGCTTCTTAATTAATATTAATAGTGACATTTTCCACATTCTAAAGCTCCCATTTGAGACGCTTTGAATGATTCAACACCATATTTTTCTTTTAATTGCTCGTGAATTTTTTCGTAATACGCATTGTCTTTTGTATTCACGTCAGTTTGTCTGTGACAGTTGATACACCATCCCATTGTTAATGGCGAATACTGCTCTACAATTTCCATTTCTTGTATTTGCCCGTGACATGTTTGACAGTCTACTCCTGCCACCGAAACGTGTTGTGAGTGATTGAAATATACAAAGTCTGGTAAGTTATGAATGCGCACCCATTTTACTGGTTTTTGCTCATTTACATAATCTTGCTTTGCCGCATCCCAACCTGTTGCTTCATATATTTTTTGAATTTCCTTGTCATAGAACGCTTTTGAGTATTTCGCAGAGGTTTCTCCGTTGTACTCATTAATATTCTTATGACAGTTCATACAGATGTTTAATGAAGGAATTCCCGAGTGCTTACTTACTCTCGCTGAAGAGTGACAGTATTTACAATCTATTTTATTGTCTCCTGCGTGAATTTTGTGCGAGAAGTGAATTGGCTGAATTGGCTGATATCCTTGATCGATTCCTACTTGCATTAGATACCCATACGCAAAGTATGCAGAACCTAGCAAGAAAAAGATTGTCGTTACAATCACCAAGAATTGGTTTTGCGCAAATGCTTTCCAGATTGGCGTTCCTTTTGTTTCTTCTTCCACCAAAGTTCCGTTTGCTACCGCAAATTTACGAAGTGTTTTGTTTACTAAGAACAATCCTAATGCTAGCAAACCAAATAAAACGATTAATGCCCAAAGCACCATTTGATTTGAGAAACCTCCAGGAGCAACTGGTGGATTATCAGAGTCCGGCCCTTTGTCTGGCGGCGGAGGTGGAGTTGAAGCTGTATACGCTAAGATATTATCTATTTGCTCATTACTCAACTGAGGAAAAGCTGTCATGACACTCTTGTTGTTAGCCTCATATACTTTTACAGCATATTTATCTCCTGATTTGATTAAGGCAGAGCTGTTTTTAATCCACTTGTACAACCACTCACGATCCAAACCTTCTTGCTCCGCCAAACGCGCCTCGATGTTTCGCAACATCGGCCCGGTTGACTTTGAGTCTAGCTTGTGACAAGCAGCACAATTGGCATTGAACAACTCTTTTCCAGCAGTCACATCTCCTTCTTGAGCAAAGAGTGAGGTTGAAAATGCTAGCGTCAGCGCTAGCGCGATTCCTAAAATTCTTGAAATTGAATTACGGCGATTCACCTTTTTCATATTTTAAAGTCTTCTTAATTTGGCATGGTTTTTTATGAGTTAATTTTGACCTTAACTATTCATGCTTGTTCCAAATTTGAGCAAAAATACGAATAGCGTTTAATTTGAGAAATGTTACTGAACTGTTAATTTGTAATTTATAGTTATTCTAAATAACATTTCTAGTTTAAAGTTCGTTAGTATATTTTACATTTGTACAAAATTGTATTCATTATGAGATTTTTAGCTTTAGAAAAGATCACCATTTTAGCCATTACGGCATTTTTTTACTCTGGAGTTGTGAGTGCACAACAAGGAGAAATTAACATTTCAAAAGACCCGAAATTAGACAAATTACTTACATATCAGAAAGAAATTAACCAAGAAACCGATAATGATAAGCGATTTAAAATTCAAATTTTTAATGGAAACCTTAAAAATGCGGAACGATCGAAGTCAAAATTTGAATCTGTGTACAGTGATATTTCCGTAACAATTAAGTTTGAAACACCTAATTATAAAGTTTGGGTAGGCGATTTTAGAACAAGTTTAGAAGCAGATCGCTATTTGTTAGAAGTGAGAGAAACGTTTCCTAATGCCTTTATTTTTTCACCATTGAAGAAGAAACAAAAATAGTTTTTCAAAAAATTATTTTTGTTGTTTAGATCGCTGCGCTATTAAATCAGAACATAGAGTGAAAATATACTAATTTTCTTTAGCAATAGCGATAAATAAAAGTAAGGTGATTTTATAAAAATGTCTTAGACAGCCTTTCAGAGCAACACATTCAAAAGAATTGAGCAAATTTTATTGGACATTAATGAAAAAAGGTATAAACAAAAAAGGATCGCTGATTGCGATCCTTTTTTTGTTTGATTGTATAAAGTATTTATTTTAATTTTTTCTTTACCGCTACTTCTTGGAAAGCTTCTACAATGTCACCTTCTTTGATGTCATTGTAATTTTTCACTTGCAGTCCACAATCGTATCCTTTGCTGACTTCTTTTACGTCATCTTTGAAACGTTTTAGCGACGATAACTCTCCTGTATAGATTACCACTCCATCACGGATTAATCGAATGTTAGAGTTTCTGAATATTTTACCATCCGTTACCATACATCCTGCAATGGTACCAATTTTAGAGATTTTGAAGGTTTCTCTAATTTCAGCATTCCCTGTGATTTCTTCTTTCATTTCAGGAGATAATAGTCCTTCCATGGCATCTTTTACATCATTGATAGCGTCATAGATGATAGAATACATACGGATGTCAATTTCTTCTTTATCAGCAACCATTCTTGCATTTCCTGCAGGTCGCACGTTAAATCCGATGATAATTGCATCTGAAGCACTTGCTAGTAATACATCACTTTCTGTGATAGCTCCCACACCTTTGTGGATGATTTTTACTTCAATTTCTTCTGTTGATAGTTTTTGGAATGAATCTGTTAAAGCTTCTACCGAACCATCCACATCTCCTTTTAGAATGATGTTTAGTTCTTTAAAGTCTCCAATTTTGATTCTTCTACCAATGTCTTTTAATGTGGTACGACGCGTTGTACGAACAGATTGTTCACGAAGTAATTGCGTACGTTTTGCAGCAATTTGTTTTGCGTCTTTTTCATCATCAAATACATTGAATTTGTCACCAGCTTGTGGCGCTCCATCTAATCCAAGAATTGATACTGGCGTTGATGGATTTGCTTTTTTGACTTTTTTTCCACGCTCATCAAACATGGCTTTTATTTTACCACTTTGCTTTCCTGCTAATAGGTAATCGCCAATTTTTAAGGTTCCGTTTTGCACCAAAATTGTGGATACATATCCTCGTCCTTTGTCTAGGAATGCTTCTACAACGGTTCCAACTGCATTTTTATCTGGGTTTGCTTTTAGCTCTAATAATTCAGCTTCGAGCAATACTTTTTCAAGTAATTCACCCACACCTAAACCTGTTTTTGCAGAGATATCATGTGATTGGATTTTTCCTCCCCAATCTTCAACTAGTAAATTCATATTTGCTAGTTTCTCTTTGATTTTTTCAGGATTTGCCGTTGGTCTATCTATTTTGTTGATTGCAAATATGATAGGAACTCCTGCGGCTTGTGCGTGACTGATAGCTTCTTTTGTTTGTGGCATTACATCGTCATCCGCTGCAATTACAATGATGGCAATATCCGTTACTTGCGCTCCACGTGCACGCATTGCCGTAAAGGCTTCGTGACCTGGTGTATCAAGGAATGTGATTCGTTGTCCACCTTCTAACATTACTGCATAGGCTCCAATATGTTGTGTGATTCCACCTGATTCTCCCGCAATTACATTTTCTTCACGAATGTAATCTAATAACGAAGTTTTACCATGATCCACGTGTCCCATTACGGTTACAATTGGCGCTCTTGGTTTTAAATCTTCTGGTGCATCTTCATCTTCTTGTACTGCTTCTTCAATATCTGCTGCAACGAAGTCTACGGTAAATCCGAATTCTTCTGCTACGATAGTTAGTGTATCTGCATCTAAACGCTGGTTCATGGTAACCATGATTCCCAACATCATACATTTAGAGATGATTTCGTTGATTCCAACATCCATCATGGTTGCAAGTTCACCAACCGTTACAAATTCTGTAGCTTTTAATACTTTACTTTCAGCTGCTTGTTGCTCTAAATCTTCTTCATTTTTTAGTCGACGAACATCTCTTTTATCTCTACGATATTTAGAACCTTTCGATTTACTACTTTTTCCTTGAAGTTTTTCAAGTGTTTCACGCACTTGTTTTTGCACTTCTTCTTCCGTTGGCTCAACTTTAGATAAAGGCGCTTTGCGAACGACAGGTCCGCGACGATTTGCTCCTCCACGATTTCCTCCTGGAGTTCTGTTGCCTGCACCTGGCGCTTTGTTTGGCCCACCCGTATTTGTGCGATTATTGTTGTTTCCTCCTGCTCCCGTTTTTGAAATACGTTTACGTTTTTTTCTTTTGTCGGCTTCGGATTCTTTTTTACTGTCTTCTTTTTTCTTTTTCGCTTTGTTGAACTGCGTCAAGTCAATTTTTTGACCTGTCATTTTTGGTCCCGAAAGCTTTTGGTATTTTGTTTCTAGCGTTTTTGTTTCAGGTTCAGAATTTTCTTCTGGTTTTGTTTCTGCTACTGGAGCGGCAGGAACAACTGGTTTTGGCGTAGGAACAGATTTTTTAGGGTTTAAATCTATCTTCTGAACTTGCTTAGGTTTTGAGAATGAAGGTCTGTTAGAAACAGTAGAACTTTCTTTTTCTGTTTTAGCTGGCGCTTCAACTTTTTTAGGTTCTTCCTTTTTTTCTACAGTTTTGGGTTCTTCTTTCTTAGGTGTTTCTTGCACGGCTTTAACAGGTGCTTCTGGTGCTTTTGCAACTTCTTCTTTTTCCGATTCCGATTTGTCTTTTTGAGGGTTTAAATCTATTTTACCAATCGTTTTCGGTCCAGATAAGTTTGCTTTTGCACGCACTACTTTTTCACGCTCTTCTTTTATCCGTTGCGCTTCTTCTTGTTCTTTAACAAGTTGTTCTCTTAATGCTTCTTTTTCTTTCCTTTTCTCTTCTCCTAGTTCTTTAGAAGCCACTTTTTTACTCTTGTCGGTTTGAAAACCATCCAAGAGCACATTATACACTTCTTGCGATATTTTGGTTGTTGGTCTTTTATCTACAGAATGTCCATTCTGCGATAAAAAATCGACAGCTCTATCGATCGAAATATTTAATTCGCGTAGTACTTTACTAAGCCTTATTTTGTTCTGTTCAGCCATAAGCTATTTTAAATTTTACCCTCTTTTTGTATAAAAAATTGCTTTTTTATTAATCTTCAAATTCTTCTTTTAGAATTCGTATTACTTCCCCAACGGTTTCTTCCTCTAAATCAGTTTGTTTTACAAGGAAGTCCAATTCTTGATCTAATACACTTTTTGCCGTGTCTAAACCAATTTTCTTAAATTCCTCAATGACCCAAGCTTCAATTTCATCTGAGAATTCAGTTAATTCAACATCTTCTTCAGCACCTTCACGATATACATCTATTTCATATCCTGTAAGTTGCCCTGCAAGTCGAATGTTAAATCCGCCTTTTCCGATTGCTTTTGAAACTTCTTCTGGTTTTAAGAATACTTCAACTCGCTTTGTTTCTTCATTAATTTTTAATGAACTCACTCTTGCTGGACTTAAGGCACGTGTGATATAGAGTTGTAAATTCGTTGTGTAATTAATTACATCTATATTTTCGTTCCCTAATTCTCTAACGATTCCGTGAATACGAGAACCTTTCATTCCCACACATGCACCCACAGGATCAATTCTGTCATCATAAGAATCTACAGCTACTTTTGCTTTTTCACCTGGAATTCTGACTACTTTTTTCACGGTTATAAGTCCGTCAAAAACTTCTGGAATTTCTTGTTCAAATAATTTTTCCAAGAATTCTGGCGCTGTTCTCGACATGACAATCATAGGCTTGTTTCCTTTAAGCTCTACTTTATCGATAATTCCTCGTACGTTTTCTCCTTTACGGAAAAAATCGGAAGGAATTTGGTTTTCTTTTGGCAACACGATCTCGTTTCCTTCATCATCAAGTAATATGACAGCTCTGTGTCTTATGTGATGTACCTCAGCGGTGTATATTTCGCCTACTAAGTCCTTGAACTGTTTGTAAACCGTTGTATTGTCGTGTTCGTGTATTTTAGAAATTAAGTTTTGACGAAGTGCTAAGATAGCTCTTCTTCCTAAATGAATCAACTTTACTTCTTCAGACACATCTTCTCCAACTTCAAAATCTGGCTCAATTTTTCGTGCTGCTGTCAGTTCTATTTCTTGATTTGGCTCTTCTACTTCCCCATCAGCTACTACGATTCTATTTCTCCAAATTTCTAAATCCCCTTTATCAGGATTTATAATGATGTCAAAATTATCATCTGATCCAAATTTCTTTTTTAATGCATTTCTAAAAACATCTTCTAAGATCGCCATTAGCGTTACACGATCTATAAGCTTGTCGTCTTTAAATTCCGAAAACGACTCAATCAATGCTATATTCTCCATGACATGTCTTTAAATTAAAATGTTACCATAACTTTAGCTTTTATAATATCTTTATAAGGTATTTCTTGTTCTTTTTCAACAGTTATTTTACCTTTTCCAACGGGTTTTGGCTCGCGCGCTTTCCATTGTAATTTTATTTTCTCATCATCAGTATCAACCAAAGTACCTTCTAGTTTTTGGTTGTCTGTTGTAATTACTTCCAACGTTCTGCCAATATTTTTTTTATATTGACGAATGTGGGTAATTCCTTCTGAAATTCCAGCAGAATAGACTTCTAACGAAAAATCTTCTTCTTCCCTATCTAAGTTGTGCTCTATGTTACGACTCACCTTCATACAGTCACTTAATGTAACTCCATTATCTCCGTCAATCACAATCACAATCTTGTTTCCCGCTGTAATTTCCTTAGAGATAAGAAACAGTGATTGGTCTTCGTCAAGCACTTCTTGCAATAAAGTATTTACCTTTTCTTTTAACATTTTTCAGTATGAAAAGAGGGGACTTATGTCCCCTCATTTTTAATCTTTTCGTCTTATAACGGTGCAAATATACACATTTTTTCTAATCTTAAAAACTATTCATCTAAAGGATTTTTATTTGTAACTTTACTTATGATATTAAAACTCAATAGTTCTATGAAAAAAATTCTCCTTCCAACCGATTTTTCTGAGCAAGCAGCCTACGCTTTAAAAGTTGCTGCTTCCATTGCCAAACATAATGATGCAACTATTTATTTGATGCACATGTTGGAACTTCCTACCCATTTTTTGTCCGGAGATACCAATTTGGATGTTCCTGAACAATTATTATTTATGAAGATTGCTCATGAACGTTTTGAAAAAACGATGGATCAAGATTTTATGAAAGATATTAATGTAGAAATTACTGTAGAAACGCACAAAGCTTTTGATGGAATTACACAAGCAATTCGTCAACACGAAATTGATTTGGTTATTATGGGATCTAGCGGTGTTTCGGGTATTAAAGAAATGTTTATTGGATCTAACACTGAGAAAGTCGTACGTACTTCTGACGCACCAGTGTTGGTGATAAAGAATGCTATTGATGATTTTACTGTTCGTAATTTTGTGTTTGCATCCGATTTTACAAATGATCAGAAATTAGTGTTTGAGCAAGCGATCGATTTTGCAAATATTTTTAATGCAAAGCTTCATTTATTGTTTGTGAATACACCTAGTCGATTTGTAACAACACCTGTTGCCGAAAAGAAAATGAAAGAATTTATTGTTGGTTTTAAAGATTTGGGAGCATACGAATTACATGTTTATAATGACGACACCATTGAACATGGAATTTTGAATTTTTCTGAATCTATTGAGGCTGATTTGATAGGAATGAGCACACATGGAAGACAAGGCTTAGCACATTTTTTTAATGGAAGTATTAGCGAAGATTTAGTGAATCATGCGTTGCGACCTGTGATTACTTTTAAGATTTAAAGATTCAAAAAATTAAAGATTATTATAAAAAAATCCCAATCTGCTCGATTGGGATTTTATTTTCTCCTTTTCCCTTTTTCATATCCTTACAACATATTCGCCATAATATTGAATAAGTTGGCTTTGGTTGTAAAGTATTTGTTTTCTAAATCAATGGCTTTGATTTTGTTTTCTATGAGTTTCGCTTCTCGCGAATTGACTAAGAATAACGAACTTTCTCCCAGAAAAAATTTACGCTCTTCCGCTTGAAGCATCACTTCATAATCATCTACCAATTCTTGCGTGAGTCGGTTTTGTACTTCATACGAAGTAATTTCTTGAGTGACTGCGTTGATTTTGTTTTTGAGCGTTACACGGGTTGTATTTCGTTCAAATTCTAAATCTTGCAATTTTAGTTTTGCCAAGCGTAAATCGCCACGTTCTTTTCGCAAGAATAATGGAAAACTTATGTACAAACCCGCTTTATAATTTTGTGTGTTAAACGTTCCTGCAACATCGGGTGTTTGCGACAAAAAGTTGTATTGCAAATCAATTTGTGGCAGTAACATATTTTGCTTTAATCGTTTGTTGAGTTGTAAACTTTCATATTTTAAGTTGAGCGATTGTATTTTTGGATGCGCTTCTACATCAAAATCTTCGTTATCGAAAGCCGTTACATTCAAAATTTCATCAATGCGTTCAAAAGTGTTCGTGTCTGGCTGAATACTTTCTTTTAATTCAACCGGTGTGTTATCATTCAACCATAAAAAATTAGACAATTCCAACGATGATTTTATATACGTAATTCGTGCTTTTTCAAGATCTAATTTTCGTGTGTTTAAGGTCAATCGTGCTTCTAAAGTGTCAATAGCCGCTCTTTCGCCTTCTTGAAAACTTTTTTTGATTCCGTCAAAACGCAATTCGGCATTCGATAAAAAAGACTCGTATACTTCTTTATTTCGATAGGATTTTAACCATTTAAAATATGTGATTGAAGCTTCATATAAGATTTCATTGACTAGTAATTGTTGATCTGCTTGGGCTTGCTGCGTGAACAGTTTGGCTTGTTTTAACATTGCCATCCGCTCGTTGATTAAAAAACCTCTTGCCAGTGAAACCGAGACTCCTGCGCTATACAAACCATCGGTTGGCACATTGAATTCAGGATTTAAAAATTCGCCTGTATTTTCTTCAAAATTGGCTTTTAGTTCAATTCCATACCATGTTGGAATTTTGAAAGTAGCGTTGAGTTTGTCAAAATATTCTGTGTTTTTGAATTTTTTCCGATTGTAATCTACTTCCAGTTTAGGATCAAATGCACCACGTGCTTTGAGCAATTTTGCTTCACTTTCGTTGATAATCAAATTGGCTTGTTTCACGATTGGATGATACGTTTTTACATAGCCAAGATATTCATCTAGCGACATGACAGAATCCAGCGGATTTTCAATTTGAGCAGTGACATTTCCACTGAAAAGAAATACAAGTAAAATAAGAATGTATCTCATGATTATTTGTCCTTAGCTGTTTTTTGTTTGGCATTTTTCTCGTCTGGCTGATAGTAATTTGGCGGAAAACTGTTGAGTTGTCGCCAAAGTTCATACCAAATTGGCACATCTTTGAGCAATGCTATTGTTTTTGCTCCAGAACCTACCCGAATGGCTGTTGGCCACGCATGATCGTTTTCGTCAGGTGCTAAAAGTATTCTGTATTTTCCGTTATCGCTAATGAAATTTTCAATGGCAACCACTTTTGCACCATACGTTCCGTAAGAAACATTTGGCCAACCACTGAATATAATTGCTGGCCAACCATCAAATTGCACGCGTACTTTTTCACCGATGTGAATTAAAGGTAAATCAATTGGTCGCACATAACTTTCTACGGCTAATTCATAGCCTGCGGGCATAATTCCGACCAGTTCTTCGCCTTCTTTGAAGGTTTCTCCAATTCCGCCTTTGATGGCTTTGTTGATGAAACCATCTTGCGGCGCCGTAATGTACAACAAACCATTTCTGACTTGATAGTTGGTGTATTCGTTTTCCAATTTCGTCACTTGCGCTTCTGTGTCAAATTGACTTGATTGCGCCGTAAACATATCACTTTGTGCTTTTGAAATTTTATCTGCGTACGTAGCTCGTGTTCTTGATAATTCTATTTTGGCGTTGAGCAATTCATTTTTGTTGGCTAAGTATTTGTTTTCTGCCGAAATTAATTTTGCCTGTGTTTCTTGCAGTTTTAGGCGTTTTTCTTCTACATCTTTTACCGCTTTTAAACCTTCTTTCTCCAATGTTGCGGTTCGATCATATTGACGCTGCGCAATGTTTTCATTGATACGTGCTGCTTCCACCTCAATACTGTCACCTTTTATTTTTAGTTTTGCTTGTAACAGCTTGTTTTCTGTTTGTTCTAATTTTAAACTTAGTTCGTTTTGCAATGCGGAAACTTGACGCTCTAAGGCATTAATTTTTCCTTTGTAGGCAACTACGGAAGATGATTTTGATTTGATTTGATCGCCAGTTCGTTCTACCAATCGATCGTCAAAATATTCACTTTTTACTTCTGATATTTTAAGAATGGTATCGCCTTTTTGTACCGAATCACCTTCACGAACAAACCATTGTTCTATACGTCCAGGAATTTGAGATTGAATCGTTTGCGGGCGTTGATCTGGTCGTAAAGTAGTAACTAAACCTTGTCCCGAAATATTTTGTGTCCATGGGAGAAATAGCACAATAATTCCGACTATGGCAAACACAAATAAAAATTTGTTGAGTTGTTTGTAATAGTTTTTATTAAAAATAAGTTTTCCCGACGTAAACTTCGTAAGATCGACCTTTTTATTGACTTGATTATGTGAAATGTTTAACATGATTTTCGGCTTTTAATTTCTCCATTTTCTAGTGTTATCAATGCTCCGCAACCTGTTTTCCAACGTTCGTTGCTACTGACCACAATAAGTGCCCAAGGATTTGATGCGTCTGTTAAAAATTCGATGATAGCATTGCTTTCATCTTGATTAAATTGATCGAGTGGATCTTCTAAAATCAGTACTTGCGGCTTTTTAATGATGGCTCTTGCTAGTACTATTTTTTTAGAGATGTTATACGAAATTTGTTTTCCTTCGGGATGTAAGATGGTTTTCAATCCTTTGGGCTGTTCTTTTATAAATTGTGTCAATCCAACTTTTTCCAACGCCCAAAATATTGTGTCATCTGAAATAGCTTCATTTCCAAATGTTAAGTTTTCTCGAAGAGTTCCTTCAAAAGGTGTTTCTTCTGAAAGTGATAATCCTAAGTGCGATCGGTAATGATTTAGATGCAAACTTTCTATGGAATATTTATTTACGTAAATGTTTCCTGATGTGGGCGCTACAACTGCCGCAATGAGTCGCAATAAACTTGATTTCCCAGAACCGCTTTCTCCCTGAACTAAAATTCTACTTTTGGGAGCTATTGCTAAGGAAATATTTTTTAGTATTGGTTTTTCTCTATTTTTTACTTTGTAAGATATATTGTCAAGCTGAATCATCATTTCGTCAGTAAAATCAGGTGTTTCGCCTTCTTGCGCCTCCAAACCTTTGTCAACTACTTGCCCAAGTTTTTCAATAGATGTTAATACATCGTAGAAAGATTCTAACCCAACGATTAGTTTTTCTACCGAACCAATGACTAATAATATGATAATTTCTGCCGCCACAAACTGTCCAATATTCATTTCTTGATTTAGCACCAACGCACCTCCAATTAATAACAATGAAGCTGTTACCAATACTTTAAATGAAATCATTTGTATGAATTGTAACACCAATACGCGGAAATGACTTTCTCGTGCTTTTAAATATTCTGCAACTAAGGTATCATTCTTTTTTATTGCCAAACTTGTATTTCCTGAAAGTTTAAAGCTAACCATCGTTCTTGCCACTTCCTGAATCCAATGCGCTACTTTATATTTGTTTTTGGACTCGTCTAAGCTCGTTTGCAACCCTTTTTGTGCTGTAAATTTGAATACGATGTAAATTAAAGCCAGCAATAAGATTCCGAAAATGATAAAAAACGGATGGTAAAATGATAGAAGAATTAGTGCAAATAATATCTGCAATAAGGCAGAAGGCACATCTATCAATATTTTTGACAATCCTTTTTGAATGGTTAAGGTGTCAAAAAATCGATTTGCCAATTCTGGTGGATAATAGTTTCGTAACTCATCCATTCGAATTTTTGGAAAACGATAGCTTAATTCAAAGGAAGCACGTGTAAAAATACGTTGCTGTATGGTTTCTATAATGCGAAGTTGCATCAATTGCAAAGCGCCAGAAAACACAACTCCTAAAGTAACTAATACAACCAATACCACCCATGAAGTTGACATTTGCGCACCTTGTATCAAGTTGATAATAGACTGAATTCCAAGAGGTAAAGACAATGCCACAATTCCTGCGAAAATGGCATAGTATAGAATTTGTAAAATATCTTTTTTCTCTAACTGAAGCAAGCCAACAAAACGCTGCCAAGGTGATAATTGATTTTTTGCCATTTTTTTTACATTAAAAACGTTCACATCTGTGTTTTGCAAATATCGTGATAAAACCGTGTAAAATTTTATCATTTTTTGATATTTATGAACGCAAATATAATAGCAATACTATTAATATTGCAAACATCTATATTAATATTAACATTTTAACAACATAAATATCTGATTTTCTTTTAATTGAAAAAATATTTATACTTAAAATTTTAACAAATGAAGTGTTTATCAAAATCAGTTTTTAACAATTTTTATGTAATTCGTTTCCTGTAGAATGCACAAAAACCTCAAAAAGTACTAGATTAAGTAAGCTGAATATATTTCGTTTGATTGATTTTTAATGTTTTGGAAATAAAAAAGCTCCTTTCGTAATTGAAAGGAGCTTTCCGTTGGCCTACTAGGGCTTATTTCGACTGCGCTCAATATAAACTTCTCGCCCTAAATTCGGATCATTCTTAGAATATTCAGAAATAAAAAAAGCTCCTTTCGTAATTGAAAGGAGCTTTCCGTTGGCCTACTAGGGCTCGAACCTAGACTCTTCTGGACCAAAACCAGACGTGTTGCCAGTTACACCATAGGCCAATACTGTAATGCGGATGCAAATTTAAAACAAAGTTTGAAACGACCAAACATTTTTTTTAATTATTTCAAATAAAATGATTCTTAACGTTTTCTAAAAAAACACTCTACATATATTATAAATTCTTAAATTCGCCGTTAGTCTTATTAAAAGCAAATACATGACTTCTTTAGATTTTAAAAAATGGAACACCATCTTAGGATGGATAGTTTTTTTTATAGCATTAATCACTTTTAGTTTAACAGTAGAACCTACTGCAAGTTACTGGGATTGTACAGAATACATCGCTACTTCATCAAAACTTCAAGTAGGTCATCCACCGGGAGCACCATTTTATCAAATGATGGGTGCTATTTTTGGCGCCTTTGCTTCCGAACCTGAACAAGTGGCTGTTATGGTCAACTATTTATCGGTGTTTTCGAGTGCTTTCACCATTCTGTTTATGTTTTGGTCTATTACCAATTTAGTTCGAAAAGCTTCGTTGCTAAATAAAAATGGAGCTACTGATGAAGTTGAATTTACAATAGGAAAACAAATTGCTGTCCTCGGAAGTGGTTTGGTTGGTTCTTTAGCATTCACATTTTCAGATAGCTTTTGGTTTAGTGCTGTTGAAGCCGAAGTATATGCAATGGCTATTTGCTTAATGTCTGTATTGTTTTGGATGGCATTGCGTTGGGCAGACGAAATGCACAAACCAAGAGGTGATAGATGGCTGATTTTAATTTCGCTGTTTATAGGCTTGTCTTTTGGTGTTCACTTGATGGGATTATTAACAATTCCTGCGTTGGGAATGATTTATTACTTCAAGAATTACAAAGAAGTAACTGTACAAAGTTTCATATTTGCTAATGTTATTTCAATTGTTGTACTGTTTTTTGTATTCAAGTTTATTCCGCCAACGACATTAAGTGTTTTCTGGAAAATGGAAGTATTCTTCGTCAATACGTTTGGCATGCCTTTTAATTCAGGCTATATCATTGCTGGTTTGTTATTTATTGCTGGTTTTTACTTTGCGTTGAATTATACCAAAAAACATAATTATCGTTTATTGAACACCATTACACTTTGTTTGGCGTTTATTTTAATGGGATTCTCAACTTGGATTATGATTCCAATTCGTGCAAACTCAGATATTGTGGTTAATGAAAATCAACCATCGAACGCACATTTATTATTGGCGTATTATAACCTAGAACAATATCCTGAAAATCATGTGCTATATGGACCTATGTATACAGATATTTATGGCGGACTTGATGCAGAAGAGCCTTATATAGACGATAAGCCACGTTATGAAAAAGACGAAGCGTTGTTGGATAAGTATGTGATTGTAAATCAATGGAAAGGTGCCAAGCAAAATTCTGATAGTAATCACAGAGGTTTTCTACCACGCATGTGGAGTTCTGAGCATGCTGTAAATTATATGGAATACACTGGCTTGCTAGATTTTACGATCAAACCTGAATATCGCAGTAATCCTGAAGTTGTAAAAGCCATTGGAGCATTTAAACAAAAAGCTGAAAATGGAGAAATATATGCCGAAGATTTTGAACAATACATCAAAAAAATTAGAGAATACATTGATGTAAAACCACCTTCTTTTGGCGATAACTTATATTTTATGCTCAATTACCAAATGGGCTATATGTATTGGCGTTATTTTATGTGGAATTTTGTCGGGAGACAAGATGATATCCAAGGAAAATTAGACAATCACGGCAATTGGATAAGCGGCATTAAGTTTTTTGATGAAATACATCTGGGCGCTTCCCAAGACAATCTTCCATCGGATGTTATAGAAAATAAAGCCAGAAATACATACTATTTCTTACCGCTGATTCTCGGAATTTTTGGTTTTGTATTTTTAATCAAACACGCACCAAAACAATTTTGGATATTACTCGTATTCTTTCTGTTTACAGGATTGGCATTGAAAGTATTTTTGAGAGAACGACCTTTTGAACCAAGAGAACGTGATTATGCACTCGTAGGTTCATTCTACGTATTTGCGATATGGATTGGCTATGGTGTGTATGCCCTTTTTGACACCATAAAGTCGTATGTATCAGGCAAAATTGCCGCAACTGCCATTACCATTGTTGCGCTATTAGCCGTTCCGTTATTGATGGCAACACAAAACTGGGACGATCATGACAGATCTAACCGTTATATGGCACAAACCACTGCAAAAGCCTATCTTAATTCCATGGAAAAAGATGTCGGCGCTATGGTCTTTACCATTGGTGATAATGATTCATTTCCGCTCTGGTTTGCACAAAGTGTGGAAGGCTATAGAACAGATGTGCGAACCATTAACACAAGTCTGCTTGGAACAGATTGGTATATTGATCAAATGAAGAAAAAAGCATTTGACAGTGAAGCCGTTCCTTCAGAAATGACACACAAACAATACCGACATGGAACACGAAACTACATTCGATATGAGCGTCATCCAGCCGTTCCAGATAGTACGGTTTGGGAATTAGATAGATTTATGGATTGGGTTTTAAGCGATAGAAAAGAAACCAAATATGGCTACCTACTCGATGAAGTATATGATGTAAAAGAAAATATTCCGGCAAGTCAACGTGATCTTATCTATTATCCAGTAACTAAAATTAGAGTTCCTGTAAATAAAGAAAATGCTGCCAAATATGTGAATCCAGAAGATCGCCATTTAATGGTTGATTACATCGATATTGAATTACCAAAATCAGCGATTTACAAAAACAACTTAATGATGCTGGATATTTTGAATCAAAATGACTGGAAACGCCCAATTTATTTTACGGGTGGAAGTTTTGACAAAGCAGAATATATTTGGATGAAAGATTTTCTTCAGTTAGATGGTTTGGTATATAAACTCGTTCCGATTGAAACAAAAATACCGAACCAATACGATATGGGACGCGTAAATACAGAGGTAATGTATGAAAACGTTATGAAATGGGATTGGGGTAATTCTGACAGCGGCGACATTTATCACGATCCGCAAACCCGTAGACAGAGTATTTCATACCGAACAAACCTAGCAAAATTGGTTGAACAGTTAGTGAAAGAAGGCAAAAATGAGAAGGCGGAAACTATTATCGATTTAACGCTTGAAAAAATGCCAATCAAATATTTTGGCTATTACATATTTACCGAACCTTTTATTGATGGTTATTTCAAAATTGGCAAAACCGACAAAGCAATTGCTGTTTACAATGAAATAAAAGCAAAATACATTGAATATCTTGAGTACTACAAAGATGTTCCATTGAGTCAACAATCAAATGAACTCGAAGAAATTTACGAATATTTAGAAAAATATAAAAGCTTGATTGAATTGCTAGATGTGAACGATCAAAAAGAATTATTAGAAAAAGAAACAATGTTATTCCAAGGATATGTAGAACAATTTAAACATCTTTTTGGAGGTTTAGAAGAATAACAAATTCACTTCTCAACATGAAATGGTATCCTGTAAAAACTCCCAAACTAGTCAAATGGTTATTTCCATCACTCGTTTGGGAGTTTTCAGTTACCGAAAAAAAAATTTACCTCACATTTGACGATGGTCCTATTCCCGAAGTCACACCTTGGGTTTTAGAACAACTTGCCAATTACAATGCCAAAGCAACTTTTTTTTGTATTGGTGATAATGTTCAGAAACATCCAACAATTTATAACGAAATCATTGCGCACGGACATTCCATAGGAAATCATACACAACATCATGTAAACGCTTGGAAGGTTTCTAAGACAACTTATATTTCAAATAGTATACTTTGTAACGAAACGCTTCAAAACAACTTAAAATCGTCACAAAACGAAACAACACGCTTATTTCGTCCGCCTTACGGAAAAATCACGCCGCTACTTTCAAGAAAACTTAGAAAATTAGACTATAAAATTATCATGTGGAATGTACTAAGTGGTGATTTTGACATGACATTATCCGCTGAGAAATGTCTAACAAATGTAATCAGCCATACAGAAGCAGGAAGCATTGTCGTTTTTCACGATAGTTTGAAAGCCTTTTACAAACTAACGTATGTGCTTCCAAAAGTATTGAAGCATTTTAGTAACTTAGGGTATACGTTTGATCGAATTACGATTTAAACGTGTTCGGAAATCAATCCAATAAGCGTATTTGCGTCTTGCTCGCCGCTTTGTCTCCAAACCATTTCTCCACCTTTGTAAATCATCAGTGTTGGTAGTCCTTTGACACGAAGTGCTTCCGCCAATTCTTTATTTTTATCAACATCTATTTTAATTACCTTGGCACTATCACCAACGGCAGCAGCCACATCACGCAATACGGCGTGCATTTCTTTAGACTGCTCATTCCATTCTGTATAAAAATCTAACAGAATTGGAATATCTGCATTAATTAATTCACCAAATTTTGACATAAGCGAATGTTTTTATTTTATTGAATCACTATATTTTTAACTAAAAAAATAACAGACTACTATTACAAATGTACTATTTTCTAGCAATTAAGCCACATTCTTGCGCTTTTTCAACTCTATCACTGTAATTTCGGGCCAAATTCCGACACGTCCAGGAAACGCCAATACCCCAAAACCGCGGTTTACATGCAAGTATTTCCCTGCTTCTTCATACAATCCTGCCCAACGTGGATATCTGTATTTTACGGGACTCCATTTTAAATTTAAGAACGGAATTTCAATTCCAAATTGCATTCCATGTGTATGTCCAGCCAACGTTAGTTGAATTTTTTTCTCGAAATTGATAATATTTGGCTCATCGGTAATGACTGCTGGATCTTCTTTTTCTGCGGTTCGAATTTCCATTTCTTTGTAATCAAAGTGTGATGGATCATGTGAAAGTAAAATATTGAACTCACCATCAGTCACTTCAGCAGCTGCTTTGCACAAACTTCCTCGTTTTGGAAAATGTCGTGATGCGCCCCAATTTTCAACGCCTAAAATGTGTAGTTTTTCGCCATTTCGTTCCAATGTGCGTTTATCATTCAACAATAAATCAAAACCAATAGCTTCGTGTACTTTCTCCATTTTTTTATGATTTTCGTCAATATCTTTTTGATCTTGATATGCGTAAAAACCATAATCGTGATTTCCTAAAATGGAATACAAACCGTCTTTCGCTTCCAAACGTTTAAACGTATCAATCCAAGGATGCATTTCTTCCGCAACCGCATTTACAATATCACCCGTAAAAAGAATGACATCACTTTTTTGTTCATTGATTAAATCGACTGCATATTCAATTTTTTCTTTATTATCAAAGCTTCCGGAGTGAATGTCAGATATTTGTGTCAATTTATATCCATCAAACGCTGCTGGCAAATCGTCAAAAAACATCGTGTGTTTGATGACTTTATAATTATATCGCCCTTGAAAAATTCCATACAAAAATCCCGCAAACGGAATGGCGGCAATTCCTAACGCTAATTGACTGATAAATTTTCTTCTGGAAGGAATCGATTCGCCAATCGTCATTCCATTATGTTGAAAATAGTTGAACAATGAAGCAAAAAATCGAAAGATATCTTCTATAAATAAAATAGCAAAGATGAAGAGTTTTGGAACTAAAAACGTAAGTGCCAAACCAATGGCGTATCCTGTGGATATACTAAAGCGACCTTGGCGTTGCGCAAAGCTCATTTGATAAAAAAAGATACCATACACAATGATGGTCACAATCCAAAATCCAATGAGTATGAATTTATTACTGGTTAAAGTGCGAACAGAAAGAAAAGTATACAGTTCTAAGAAAAGAACTATGATAATTGGAATTATAAAACGTAACATTCATAAAATTTTAACAAAAATACTTGTTATCCACTAATTGATAGAATGATTTACAGGAACTTTAACATATTGATTTTACTTAATTTATACATGTGTCAAGTCGAACACAGTCGAGACTCAATGAAGAATATAAGCTTCAAAGTTTCTCGACTGCGCTCGAAATGACAATATATGTTATCTTTTATTATTTATTTGGAATATCCTTTGGTGAAAAATCATATAAATCATTGGCTTCTTCTTCTTTTAATTTTTTCACCAAATCTAACGCATCAGGCACCACATCACTACACAATACAATAAGTCCGTCAGGTATTATATGTTTCACAGCATGCAAAATAGCTTCTCGTTCTGATGGAATAATGGTTGTTTTTTTGTTTGGATCGTGCATTTTAATACCGTCATCCAACATTTTAATCAATTCTTGCTCTGTTTTTCCGCGTAATTGTTTGTCTTGACGAATGATGACTTCATCAAACATTTCTGCGGCTATTCCACCCATTTCGTTATTGTCTTCTACACGTCTGTCGCCAATTCCTGCAATAATTCCCACTTTTATAGAAGCTTCTATATTGTCAACAAATTGTTTTAGTGCACGCATTCCTGCGGGATTGTGTGCATAATCGACTAATATTTGGAAATTTTTAAACTTAAATAAATTTAAACGTCCTGGCGTTTGTGAGGCTGATGGAATAAAGGTTTCTAAGGCAACTCTCATATCGTCTAATGTAAACCCTTTTATATATGCCGTAATGACTGCTGGCAATACATTTTGAATCATAAAGGTTGCTTTTCCACCATAGGTTAGTGGAACATTGACCGCTTTGATCACACGCATTTTCCATTCGCCTCTACAAATAGTAATGTATCCATTTTCATAAATCGCAGAGATTCCGCCACGTTTTTGCATGGCTTTGATGTGCGGATTGTTTTCATCCAACGAGAATAAGGCAACATTACATTCTACATTTTTACGCATGGCATAGACCAATTCGTCGTCTGCATTTAAAATAGCCGTTCCGTCTGGTAATACCGTTTCTGGAATGACTCCTTTTACTTTGGCTAATTGTTCTATGGTATGAATTCCTTTTAATCCTAAATGATCGGCGGCAACATTCGTCACAATTCCGATATCGCAATTTTTAAATCCTAAACCTGCACGCAACAATCCGCCACGCGCACATTCGAGCACGGCAAAGTTTACTGTTGGATCTTTCAATACAAATTCGGTACTTGCGGGTCCTGTACAATCGCCTGTCATTAATAATCTATTCTGAATATACACACCATCACTTGTGGTATATCCTACTTTAAATCCTTTCATTTTTGCCATGTGGGCAATTAATCGTGTGGTCGTCGTTTTTCCATTCGTTCCTGTGATCGCAATGATTGGAATACGTGATGTAGATCCTGGAGGAAATAATTTATCTATAACGGGCGCGGCAACATTTCTTGGCAAACCTTCCGTTGGAGCCAAGTGCATACGGAATCCTGGTCCAGCATTTACTTCTAATACTGCGCCGCCTGTTTCTTCTAGTGGTTCACTAATATCTGTGGTCATGATGTCAATTCCACAAATATCTAAGTCAATAATTTTAGAAATACGTTCTGCCATAAATACATTCGCAGGATGCACAATATCTGTGACATCTTCTGCGGTGCCACCCGTACTCAGGTTTGCGGTATCTTTCAACAGCATAATTTCGTCTTTCTTTAACACCGTATCTAAGGTATATCCTTTTGCGGCAATTAAGGTAAGTGTAAGATCGTTCACTTTAATCATGGTTAACACTTCTTCGTGTCCATACCCACGACGTGGATCTTTATTTACCTCATCGATCAATTCTTGAATGGTAGAGGTTCCATTTCCAACTACATGCGCAGGCGTTCTTTTGGCTGCGGCTACCAATTTATTATTAATCACGAGTAAACGATAATCGTCTCCTGTGATATATTTTTCTATAATGACAGATCGAGAAACTGCTTGCGCTGCTTCAAAAGCGACCAAAGCTTCTTCATACGAATTGATATCCACTGTAATTCCTCTTCCATGATTTCCATTGACAGGCTTTACCACTAAAGGAAAACCAACATAGCGACAGGCTTCTCGCAAACTACTTTCTCTACGAATAATTTCGCCTCTTGGCACTGGCACTTCGGCTTGTTCTAGTAAAAATTTAGTATCTTCTTTATCACAAGCAATTTCAACAGCAATGTTACTGGTTTCACTGGTTACAGTAGCCTGAATGCGTTTTTGATTGGCGCCATACCCTAGTTGACAGAGTGAATATTTATTCAATCGAATCCAAGGAATTCCTCTATTAGCGGCTTCTTCCACAATAGAGCCTGTACTTGGCCCTAAGCGTTCTTCTTCACGAATTTCTCGCATTTGTTGAATGTCATCAGACAAATCATACGCTTCTCCAGAAATTAAGGCTTCACAGATACGAACGGCTGCTTTTGCCGCATAGCGTCCTACTTTTTCTTCCATATAGGAGAATACTACATTATAGACACCTTCTTCACCATATCCACGGGTTCTTCCGAAACCTGTGTCCATTCCCGCCAAGGTTTGTATTTCTAAGGCAATGTGTTCAATAACGTGTCCCATCCAAGTTCCTTCATCTACACGCATAAAAAAACCACCTTCACAACCTTCTGAACATCGGTGCGAATACATGGACGGAAACATCGCTTTTAATCGATCTGAAAAACCATCGACTTTATTGGTTGGACTTTGTTCCATTTCTTGTAAATCCAGCACCATTACGATGAGTTTATGTCTTCTTACAGACCAATAGTTTGGTCCTCGCATTGCATTTATACTTCTTATTTCCATGTTTTTGGTTCGTTTGCTTGGTTAATTAGCTTGTTTCATAACAAGTGAAGTCCTAAATATAGAAAATTTTCACAGATTTTTAAGTTCTTTTCAAGATTCTATACACCAAGAGTAAGATTACATTGAAAAAAGAGTAACAGATAGAAAATTATTTTACTTTTGTAGGGACAAAAATCACAAAAACATGTTGCAGATTAAAGGAACTTTAATTCCCATCGGTGGAAATGAAGACAAAGGTATTGAGGAGAATGAAATGTACACGTTAGAGTTTATTGACGAAGGAATTTTGTTTCACGTTGTAAAAGAAGCTGGCGGTATTGATGCAAAAATTGTGGTGATTCCAACAGCGTCAAGCATTCCTTCGGAAGTTGGCGAAAATTATTTAACAGCTTTTCACAAATTAGGTTGTACAGATGTGACTGTTTTAGATATAAGAAGTAAAAAAGATGCTGAAAAAACATCCGCTATTGAATTGATGAAGCATGCCAATTGTGTGATGTTTTCTGGCGGAGATCAATCTAAAATTACTGATAAAATTGGCGGCACAGAAATTCATGCTATTTTGCTACATCGTTACCGAAATGAAAAAGGTTTTGTGATTGCAGGAACGAGTGCTGGCGCGATGGCAATGGCGCAAGAAATGATTGCTGGCGGAAGTGCTTCAGAAGCATTTGTAAAAGGCGCTGTCACGATGTATAAAGGCTTAGGATTGATTCCTGAATTGATTATTGACACACATTTTATTCGTAGAGGACGTTTTGGACGCCAATCGGAAGCCGTTGCAAAATTTCCAAACTTAATCGGAATTGGACTCGCTGAAGATACGGGAATGATTATCAAAAATGGCAACGATTGTACCGTGATAGGTTCTGGAATGGCGATTGTGTTTGATGGCGCAACTTTGACGCACAATAACGAAAAAGTATTGAAAGTAGGAACGCCGATGACGATGGCAAACCTAACCATTCATGTATTATCCAACGGAGATCAGTTTGATATTAAAAATCGTAAAGTTGCGGTGTTGCCGATTGAATCACCTTTTATCTAAGTTCCCGCAAAGGCGGGAATCTAAGACCGCTTCACTTCGACAGGCTCAGTGTAAACGCTTTTAGACTTGTTCCCATGAAAATGGATACCTCTTAGATTTTTAGACATATTCTCGCAAAGCTCGAATTTCTTAGGTTTTTCCTGCTTACGCAAAATTATTCTTTGATCACGTCATGCTGAACTTTCTTTAACAACTCACGTATGACTTTTCTAAAAGATTATAAATTTATAATACATCATATTACGTTATGCGTTAACGCAATATGATGTATACATAAGTTATTTAGCCTGCAACGCATCTACCATTTTGAATTGTTCCAAAAATAACACCTCCTTGACCATCAGGGAAAGCACATCTATCTCCTTCAGAACAATCGAACTGGCAAAAGAAAAGACCACTAGAAGGTTGTAATCCCATTTTAATTCTATTTTGCTCAGCCTTACTTAATTTTTTAATTCCACTTGTTTCACTAATTTTCTTTAACATGATTTTTTATGTATTAATTAATAATACCTAAATTTAGATAAATTAATGCTAAAATAAGTAGGATAAACAGTAAACCGTGTAGGTTAAAACCTTCTTTTTTATTTGTAAATAGAAACTTCTTCCATTCCGTTAGAAGATTTACAAGCGCGGTACATTCCTTCTGTATTGAACGGCATGGCAATGTTTCCTTTCGCATCTACCGCTATGAGTCCGCCGTCGCCGCCGAGTTTTAGAATGCGTTCATTGATGACGATATCTGCCGCTTTTTCGAGTGAATATGCTTTGTGTTCCATCAAACAAGAAACATCATACGCCACTACACCACGAATAAAATATTCGCCACTTCCCGTACAGGAAACAGCACAAGTTTCGTTATTTGCGTAGTTTCCGGCACCAATCATTGGAGAATCGCCCACACGACCAAAACGCTTGTTCGTCATGCCACCTGTGGACGTTGCCGCCGCAATATTTCCATCTTGATCGCAGGCAACCGCACCAACCGTTCCAAATTTGGAGTCTTTTTTTAGGGAATGATCTAGTTGAAAGTTATCCGTATCCTTGATTTCTTGCCATTGCTTATAGCGTAATTCATCGTAAAAATACGCTGGCTCTTCTAATGTATATCCATGAATTTTCGCAAAGTGCATCGCGCCTTCGCCTGCCATAAATACGTGTTCGCTTTTGTCCATCACATCACGTGCCAACGAAACCGGATTTTTGATGCCTGTGATTAACGAAACTGCACCCGCATTCAAGGTTTTTCCGTCCATGATTGCGGCGTCCATTTCATGTGTTCCAACAGCGGTAAACACACTGCCTTTTCCAGCATTGAATAAGTGTGAATCTTCCAATAACATTACTGCTTTTTCTACCGCTTCTACTGCCGTTTTTCCTTCTGTAAGCAATTCATAACCTACATCTAATGCTTTTTGCAAAGCTGCTCTGTACGCTGTTTCGAGTTCGGGCGTCATCATTCCTTTGACTAACGTTCCTGCGCCACCGTGAATGGCAATTGAAATGGTTTGCATTTTTGTTGAATTTGAGGAGCGAAATTACGAATTTGTTAGCATTAAAAAATAAAATTCAAGAAACTATATCAGAATATTTTATTTTTAAGTTTTGTGAGTTTACCACGAGAAATTTATTGTTTTATTTAGGAAAGATTATCCAATAAATGATAGTCTTTATTTCGTTTTTGATTCTATGTTATGAATTAAAAGAGCAATTCCAAATAAGAGTATAAATAAGAATAAACCATTTGCGAAACTATTATCCGTGATAGGAATGAATATGACACGAAGGATTACTAAAATAATCAATGAAACCGAAAATAGTAAATCGATTATTTTAGATAGTTTCAATAGTAATAGTTTCAAAGATGTATACGATCGATCTCTCGTTAGTATGAATATAAAGCTATTTATGCAGAGTACTAAAAGTAGTGGAGGTATCAATAAAGTATTGTCTCTTTTCGTTTGTATGTATTTTGATAAGCTAAACTCAAAGGGTTCTAACTCAACATAAACAAAAATGGAAAGAATAGGTATTATTATTATCAAGCAAATGAATAAGAAATTTGATAAGTACTTTGTTTTCATAAATCAAATATAATTAATTGAGGATTGAAATGACAGTGAACCAATTTTTTGTATGAACAGAAATTAAGCAGTATTCATTTCAAAATTCAATAGTAAAACTCAAAAGAAAGACTTCCTTAAAAGGGCTAAAAACGCCTCGCTTTTTATAAAATTATAGGCTTGTGCAACGGTTACCGTTGTTAGCAATAGTCCCATCCGTTAAAATTTTAAGTAGTCTTCCGTTTTTGTCATTTCACTCCATCTTGCCGATAGAAATTTTGCATAGGTAATCGGACCTATTCCATAAGTTCCTAAACTATGTCCGTCATTTACTTCTACCAAGTGACATTTTCCGTTAGAGTCAATTCCAATATCCAAGCTAAATGAATTTGGCTGACTCTTATAAGCTGATATTGCATCCGAAACCATATTCAAGTCAATTTTATTATCCCATTTTCCTTTATAATATCTAACATCCAATATTTCGCCATAACGTATGAAACAGCGCCATTCTGTTTCAAAATCAATAACTCCTGAACACCAAACGGGAACAGTAGAATCAAACTTTAATCCAATAAAATCCTTAAATTCAGATATAATCTTACCTGTAAAGAGTTTTGTTTGCAAAGGTTTAACAAATACTGGAAATTCATTCTTATTCATAACTTCTTGTAAAGTTGATTGCCAAACTTTTCGCCCAAGAAATGAGGTCAATTCATTCGGGTATTCTATTTCTTCTGGAATTTCTAAATTTAGTTTTTTAAGTCTTTTTCTAATACTTCCAATTCCACCAACAAATATCGATTCTTTGTCTAAATTTGTTATAGAATCGGCGTCTACATATTTCTCAATTTCATAGCCCAAAGCATCAAATCCAACATACGCTGTGTAGTCGTTTATATTGTAAAACGTTCCGCTCTCATTTGTTTGTATGTAAGTTTTCATTGGATTATTGCTAACGCTTGAGCTAAGCGTAGTGCGGATGCAAGGAAACTTTTCGTTTCCGTCTGCGCACGAAGCTAAAGCTTATTGTTTTACTTTTTCTTATTTTGTCCAAAGCTAAATCCATAAGATTTAGCGACTTCATAAATATACACAGACCTTTGGATTTAGCCCTAAAGTCCGCATTACGTTTAGGTTTTGTTGGCAACTGGCTTTTATTTCTCATTGAGTAATCTCAATCTTTTCAGATACTCACCTTTTACCTCATTACTAACTTTTAATAAAACTCCTTCGTATTTATATTCAATATTAGAATTATACGGTATTGCTACTATTTTATACTTGTTTTGGGCTATTTCTTTATAGTGGTTGAGCCAGACAATTGAGTCAATTCCGTCCTGTTTTTTTTCAATTCCTTTGAGTAAATAAGTTGAGTCCGTTTGATGGTCAATTCGCGCTATTAATTCCGTATTTTCTGGATAATCTTCAATCTGGTAATGTCCAACTCTATAAACATACCCAATAAGGGAATCATTTTTATATAATTCAAAAGTTCCAGATTTTACTCCGTCCGTCTTTGAATTACAGGAAATGAAAATGAATAGAATTAAGAAATAATAATATTTTTTCATTTACTTTTCAGCTTGTTGCCAACGGTTGGTGTATGGAACGTAAGCTTATAAATATACAATAATTTTCGATTTAGCACTTAGCCGAATTTTTAAATTTTGTTTTTATCTTTTCTATTTTAAAAGCCAAATTTAAAAATTTGGCGGACTTCGCAAATAAACCTGAACCTTT
>Ga0213866_10000202_pt1 | contig 49948 bp, 48 predicted proteins | sample PICome_11_FD_160079 | JGI IMG/M metagenome (GOLD analysis project Ga0213866, IMG submission 160079) | Coastal seawater microbial communities near Pivers Island, North Carolina, United States - PICO284 | ecosystem: Environmental > Aquatic > Marine > Coastal | place: USA: North Carolina...
CGACGATGGATGTCGAACTCCTCCGCGGTCGGGCCGAACTCGCGCTCGTCGTGGTTCGCGGCGCCGATGACCAGCAGGACCGAATCGCCGGCCTTCATCCGCCGGCCGTGCATCTCGTGGTCGCGGGTCAGGGTGCGGTGCATGTACTGCGTCGAGTTGTGGAACCGCAGCACCTCCTCGATGGCCCCGGGCACGAGCGACAGGTCGGCGGCCAGCTCGGCCTTCTGTTCGGGGTGACGCGACAGCAACTCCAGCACGTTGGCCACCATCTTGGTGGTGGTCTCGTGGCCGGCGATCACGAAGAGCACGCAGAAGCCGAGCAGTTCCTCGTCGGTGAGGGCCCGACCGTCGACCTCGAAGCCGACGAGGTCGTTGATCAGCCCGCTTCCCTCACCGGCCTTGCGCTTCGGGAGGTCGGCCATGAAGTACTCGATGAGGCCGAACATCCCCTCCGCCGCGGCCGGTGGCACCGACATCACGCCGTCCTCGCGGATCATGATCTTGTCGCTGTTGATCCGCAGGTGGCCGCGGTCTTCGGGCGGAACGCCGAGCACCGCGGAGATGACATCCATCGGATAGGGGCTCGTCAGGTCGCCGACGACCTCCGCCGACCCCTTCGTCACGATCGCATCGAGATAGCCGGTGAAGATCGATCGGATCTCGTCCTCCATCTTCGCGACGGTCCGGACGGTGAAGACCCGGCTGACGAGCTTGCGCAGCACGGTGTGTTCGGGCGGGTCGAACTCGATCATCTGGTCGAACCCGATGCTCTGACCGATCGGCCGCCGGTTCTCCAGCGCGATCCCGCCGGCCGACGACAGCAGCTCGGTGTCGCGGAACCCCTCCAGCACGTCGTCGAAGCGTGACAGTGCCCAGAACTGGAGCTCGTCGTTCCAGTACAGCGGCGCCTCGTCGCGCATCCGCTTGTAGGTCGCGTACGGGTCGTCGTGGTGCGAGAAGCCGAACGGGTTGAACTCGAGATCGCTCACGCCAACGACCGTAGCGAAGCCCGGCCGCCGCGCTCGATTCCTTGCCCCCGCTGAGGCCATTCGTACGCGAGGATGGGGGAACGACGAACAACGGGGAGACCGTGCAATGCCCGACACCGTGAAGGCCGCCATACTCCAGACTGCCTGGACCGGCGACAAGGAGTCGATGATCGAACTCCACGAGAAGCATCTCGCCGACGCGGCCGCAGCCGGCACCCAGGTGATGTGCTTCCAGGAACTCTTCTACGGCCCGTACTTCTGCCAGGTCCAGGACACCGAGTTCTACAGCTACGCCGAGGCGATCCCCGACGGCCCGACGACCAAGCGCTTCCAGGAACTCGCCGCGAAGTACGGCATGGTGCTGGTCCTCCCGATGTACGAAGAGGAACAACCCGGCGTCCTCTACAACACCGCAGCGGTGATCGATGCCGACGGCAGCTACCTCGGCAAGTACCGCAAGATCCACATCCCGCAGGTGAAGGGCTTCTGGGAGAAGTTCTACTTCCGACCCGGCAACCTCGGATACCCCGTGTTCGACACGGCCGTCGGCAAGGTCGCCGTCAACATCTGCTACGACCGCCACTTCCCCGAGGGCTGGCGGGCGTTGGGCCTCAACGGCGCCGAGATCGTGTTCAATCCGTCGGCCACGAGCCGCGGCCTGTCGGCCTATCTCTGGCAGCTCGAACAGACCGCCTCGGCCGCGGCCAACATGTACTTCGTCGGGGCCATCAACCGGATCGGCGTCGAACCGCTCGGCGACAACGACTTCTACGGCACGTCGTACTTCGCGAATCCGCGGGGCCAGTTCGTCGGTGAGACGGCGAGCGACACCGACGAGGAGCTCGTCATCCGTGATCTCGATCTCGGCCTGATCCACGAGGTCCGCGACCAGTGGGCGTTCTACCGAGACCGTCGACCCGACATGTACGGCAACATCACCGAAGCGTAGGAGCAGAGCGCATGAAGAAGCTGATCAAGAACGGGACCGTCATCTCCTCGACCGGCGCCGATGCTGCCGACGTGCTGATCGACGGCGAGACGATCGTCGCGGTACTCCAACCCGGTTCCGACGTCGCCGTGTCGGCCGAGGCCGGCGCCGAGGTGATCGACGCCACCGGTCTCTACGTCATTCCCGGTGGCGTCGACGGCCACACCCACATGGAGCTGCCCTTCGGCGGGACCGTCGCGTCCGACGACTTCGAGAACGGCACCCGGGCCGCGGCCTGGGGTGGCACCACCACCATCGTCGACTTCGCGGTGCAGAGCTTCGGTCAGGGAGTGCGCGACACCCTCGACCAGTGGATGGGCAAAGCCGACGGCAAGTGCGCCATCGACTACGGCTTCCACCAGATCATCGGCGACGTCAACGAGCAGTCGTTGAAGGACATGGACGCCCTGGTCGACGAGGGCATCACCAGCTTCAAGCTCTTCATGGCCTACCCCGGCGTGTTCCTGTCCGACGACGGCCAGATCCTGCGAGCCATGCAGCAGGCGGCCGGCAACGGGTCGTTGATCATGATGCACGCCGAGAACGGGCTCGCGATCGACGTGCTGGCAGAGCAGGCCGTGGAGCGGGGCGAGACCGACCCGGTCAACCACGGCTACGTCCGTCGGGCCGAGTTCGAGAGCGAGGCCACCCACCGGGCGATCCAACTCGCCAAGGTGGGCGCGGCGCCGCTCTACATCGTGCACCTGTCGGCCTCGGAGGCACTCGAGCAGGTGGCCATCGCCCGCGACAAGGGCGCCAACGTGTTCGCCGAGACCTGCCCGCAATACCTCTATCTCAACGTCGAGGACCATCTCGACCGCGGGTTCGACGGCGCCGCCTACGTCTGCTCCACGCCCCTGCGCACGAAGCACGCCCACCATCACGAGGATCTGTGGAAGGGCCTGCGCACCAACGACCTCAGCGTGGTCGCGACCGACCACTGCCCGTTCTGCATGAAGGATCAGAAAGAACTCGGTCGCGACGACTTCCGGGCGATCCCCAACGGCATCGGCGGCGTCGAGCACCGGATGGACCTCATCTACCAGGGCGTGGTCAACGGTGAGATCTCGCTCCCACGCTGGGTGGAGCTCTGCTCCACGACGCCGGCGAGGATGTTCGGGCTCTACCCCCGCAAGGGCACGATCCAGCCCGGCGCCGATGCCGACATCGTGTTGTACGACCCGAAGCGCACCTGGACCATCAGCCAGGACAACCACCACATGAACATGGACCACTCGGCGTGGGAGGGCTTCGAGATCAACGGCCACGTCCACACCGTCATGTCACGCGGCCGGGTCATCATCGAGAACGACACCTACACCGGCAGCACCGGCCACGGGAAGTTCCTCCGTCGCGGCCTCTCCGACTACCTCATCTAGCAACCCCGGGACCCCATGCAGCAGATCCAGCACCTCATCGACGGTTCATCGGTGGCCGCCACCTCCGGTCGCACCTCACCGGTGTTCGACCCGGCGACGGGCGTCCAGACCGGCGAACTCGCGCTCGCCTCGGTCGCCGATGTCGACGCGGCGGTCGCGAGCGCCAAGGCGGCCTTCGTCGAATGGCAGACGGTGAGCCTCGCCCGGCGGACCAAGCTGCTGTTCACGTATCGCAACCTCGTGGTCGACAACGCCGACGAGATCGCCGCCCGCCTTACCGCCGAGCACGGCAAGGTCCTGAGCGATGCCGCCGGCGAGATCGCCCGAGCGATCGAGAACATCGAGTTCGCGTGCGGCCTCACCGATCAGCTGAAGGGAAGCCACAGCGAACAGGCATCGACCGGCGTCGACGTCTACTCGGTGCGGCGGCCGCTCGGGGTGGTGGCGGGCATCACCCCGTTCAATTTCCCGGCCATGGTGCCGCTGTGGATGATCCCCAACGCCGTCGCGTGCGGCAACACCTTCGTGCTGAAACCGTCGGAGAAGGACCCGTCGGCGCCGTTGCTCATCGCCGAGCTCTTCCAGGAGGCGGGGTTCCCGCCCGGCGTGCTCAATGTCGTCCAGGGCGACAAGGTGGCCGTCGACCGTCTGCTCGAACACCCCGACGTGAAGGCCGTGAGCTTCGTCGGATCCACCCCCATCGCGCACTACGTCTACGAGACGGGTACCCGCCACGGCAAGCGGGTGCAGGCGCTCGGCGGTGCCAAGAACCACATGGTCGTGCTCCCCGACGCCGACATCGACCTCGCGGCCGACTCGGCCGTGTCGGCGGCCTATGGCTCGGCCGGCGAGCGCTGTATGGCGGTCTCGGTCGCCGTGGCCGTGGGCGACGTCGCCGATCCACTGGTCGATGCCATCAGGGTCAGGATGGAGAAGCTCACGATCGGGCCGGGCACCGACCCCGCCTCCGAGATGGGGCCGCTCATCACCGAGGCGCACCGGGACAAGGTCGCGGGCTACATCGGCGCCGGTGCCGACGCGGGGGCGACCGTGGTGGTCGACGGCCGTTCCGCCGCGTTCGACAACGACGGGTTCTTCCTCGGCGTCACGCTGCTCGATCACGTGACCACCGACATGACCGTCTACCGCGAAGAGATCTTCGGGCCGGTCCTGTGCGTCGTGCGGGTCGACACCTACCAGGAAGCCGTCGACCTGATCTCGACGAACCCGTGGGGCAACGGTGCCGCGATCTTCACCCGCGACGGCGGCGCCGCCCGCCGCTTCCAGGAGGACGCCGATGCCGGCATGGTCGGCATCAACGTGCCCATCCCCGTCCCCGTCGGGTACCACTCGTTCGGCGGCTGGAAGGACTCGGCCTTCGGCGACACGACGATGTACGGGCCCGAGGGCTTCCACTTCTACACCCGCCCCAAGGTGATCACGAGTCGCTGGCCCGACCCGGCCGGCAGTGCCGTCAACCTCGGCTTCCCAACCAACCACTAGCTCGAGACGAAAAGAGAGCAACACCATGGACTTCGGCGTCGTTCTGCAGACCGACCCGCCCGCCTGGCGGGTCGTCGACCTCGCCCAGAAAGCCGAAACGCTCGGCTTCAGCCACGGCTGGACCTTCGACAGCCACGTGCTGTGGCAGGAGCCCTACGTGATCTACAGCCAGATGCTGTCGGCCACGAACCGCATGATCGTCGGCCCCATGGTGACCAACCCCGGCACCCGCAACTGGACCGTCACCGCCTCGCACTTCGCGACACTCAACGACATGTTCGGCAATCGCACGGTCTGCGGCATCGGCCGCGGTGACTCGGCCATGCGGGTGCTCGGCCACACCCCCACCAAGCTGACGACCCTCAGCGAATCGATGCACGTGATCAAGGAGCTGGCGGAGGGGCGCGAGGTCACCTACAACGGCACCCAGCAGCACTTCCCGTGGGCGAAGGACTCGAAGCTCGACATGCTGATGGCGGGCTACGGGCCCAAGGCGCTCGACCTGTGCGGCCGCGAGACCGACGGGTTCATCCTCCAGCTCGCCGACCTCGATCTCGCCGAATGGATGATCACCGCCGTGCGCGCCGCGGCTGCCGACGCCGGGCGCGACCCCGACGACCTCTACATGTGCGTGGCCGCACCGGCCTATGTCGGCACCGACCTCGCCCACCAGCGCGACCAGTGCCGCTGGTTCGGAGGCATGGTGGGCAACCACGTGGCCGACATCGTCGAGCGTTACGGCGACTCCGGCGCGGTGCCCACCGCGCTCACCGACTACATCAAGGGCCGCGAGGGCTACGACTACGCCGGCCACGGCAAGGCGGGCCACGACCACACCGACTTCGTGCCCGACGACATCGTCGACCGGTTCTGCATCCTCGGCGACGAAGACGCTCACATCGAGAAGCTGCGGGCACTCGAGGCCCTGGGCGTCGACCAGTTCGCGATCTATCTCATGCACGACCAGAAGGACGAGACCCTCAACGCCTACGGCCAGCGCATCATCCCGGCCCTGGCCCGCTGACCGGGCAGGGCGTTCGTCACGCCGAGTGGTACCGGCAGGCGTGCGTCCCCGACCGTGCGTTGCGTCAGCCGGCCTCCTCGAGAACCAGGAGCATCTGGTCGACGTGGACCTCGACGTCGAAGTCTCCCAGATCATCGTCCGGAGCGAGCGCCCGCATGACGAGCGGAGCCTCGAAGATCAGGAAGGCATCGTGGTAGCTGAAGTGTGGTGCAATCTCGCCGCGGGCCCTCGCGCGATCGAAGATCGCCCGGGTCGGACCGGCGCGAACGTCCATCATCGACCGCTGCAGTTCATGGAGCTTCGGTTCGCGATGGGCTGCAGCCAGGATCTCGAGGAACAGGGCCCGAATCCGTCGATCGGCGAAGATGGGCAGAAGACCCGCGAGGAATTCCCGGAGATCGCCTCGCAGTGATCCCGTGTCGGGCGTGTTCGGTACCGGGGTGAGCCGATCGAGGGCCGCAACCAGCAGCTCCTCCTTCGTCGGGAAGTGGCGATAGATCGTGGTCCGGGCGAGCCCCGAACGACGAGACACCTCGTCGACGGTGAACCGGTGCACGCCCACATCCAGGGCGACCTCCACCGACGCGTCGAGCATCTTGACGCGGGCTTCCTGACTCAGCGGTCTAGCCATGCGACCCGGCCGACGGTTGCCGTTCCCATTACGCAGCAATACTGTAGCGTTATGCTGAACTCCCCCGTCGACATCCGCCTCCGAATCTCGGCCCTCTGGATCGCCATGTTGTTCATCTTCGCCTATGTCGATCTGTTCTCGCTGTACCGCCCGGATGTCCGCGCCGATCTCGCGAACAACCGTCTCGCCGGCTTCGAGATCGGCCAGCCGTTCCTGCTCGCAGTGACCGCGTTCGTGATCCTCCCGAGCCTCATGGTGTACCTCAGCCTGGTCGTGCGCCGGGAGTTGAATCGCATCGCGAACATGGTCGTGGCCGGCGTCTACGCGCTGGCAACGATCGGCAGCGCGATCGGCGAATGGAACTACTACGTCGCAGGCAGCGCGGTCGAGGCAGTGCTACTCGCCCTCGTCGTTCGCCATGCGTGGTCCTGGCCGGAACCGCTCGCGGCCGAGTAGCGCTAGTGGCCAGTGCTCTGGCGGCGCCAGGGCATGGCGACCCACTCGAGCGCGGCCACGGCCACGAACATCGCGATGCCGACCGCGCTCGCGCCCAGCACCGCGGCCCACGCGGTGTCGTAGCGCGACAGGCCGGCGCTCTGGGTGATCAGCTGACCGAGCGACCCCTGGGTACCGCCGAAGTACTCGGCCACGATCGCGGAGATGATGGCCAACGAACTGGCCAGGCGCAGCGCCGACATCAAGAACGGCAGGGCGTTGGGAATGCGCACTCGCCGGATGACCGACCACTGCGATGCCGCCTGGCTGCGCATCAGTTCGACATGGACGGCATCGACCTGGGTGAGCCCCTTGGTGACATTGAAGAACACGGGGAAGAAGACGACCACGATCACGACGAGGCGCCGCGAGAACGGGTCGGTGGACCCGAACCAGATGTTGAACACCGGCGCCAAGGACACGATCGGCACCGCGACCATGCCCGACGCGATCGGAGTGACGATGTCGCTGAACCAGCCCCACCGCGAAGCGATCAGCGACGCGAACACCGCGAGGATCGACCCGACGACGAGGCCGTAGACCGCATTGCCGCCCGTCACCTCGACACCGTTCCAGATGCGTCCCCAGTTGTCGCCCACTGCGGTGTAGATCGACGACGGGCTCGGCAGGAGGAACTGCTTGATGTCGAACGCCCGCACGAGCCATTCCCACACCCCGAGGAACACGGCGCCGAACACCAGGGGCACCAGGATGGTCGCGGCCCGGTCCGAGAATCGACTGCCGGTCACAGCGACATCTCCGAACGATGACGGGAACCGGGCATCAGTCGCTCGAGACTGCCGACCGCCGACGTGAACAGGAGCCCGAGCAGGCCGGCGCCGATGATCGCGCAATACATCTTCGGCGGGTCGGTCTGTGCCTGCTGGGCGTAGGCCAGGATCAGGCGACCCACGCCACCGCTCAACCCGATCGAGATCTCACCGACGATCGACCCGATGATCGACGCCGCCGCGGCGAGCTTGAGGGCGGGAACCAGGAACGGCACCGCGCCGGGCAGCCGCACCTTCAGGAGGGTCTGACGCCGCGTGGCGGCATAGGAATCCATCAACTCGATCGAGTGATTGGGCGGCGACTGGAGGCCGCGCAGCCCGTTGACCGCCACCGGGAAGAACGTGAGATAGGTGGCGATGAGCGACACGGACATCCACGGTTGCCAGTCGACCAACTCGATGCGGTTGCCCCACGTGACGATGACGGGGGCGAGGGCCAGCAGCGGAATGGTCTGCGAGACGATGATCCACGGGAGGATCCCCTTCTCGAGCAGCTTCGAACGCAGCATGACGATCGCCAACGCCATGCCGATGAGGGCACCCATCACGAATCCGGCGAGCGAGATTCGCAAGGTGTACCAGGAGCCCTGCAGCACGGCTTCGAGCACGGTCGTGCCGCTGCGCCGTTGCTGGGGCTCGAAGAAACGCGCCACGATGTCGGACAGCGCCGGCATCGTGATCGCGTTGGTCTTGACGGGGAGGTCACCACCGATGACCGGCCATTGGTCATCGGTCGCGATCCCCATGCGGCGGTAGCCCTCGTAGAGGCCGCAAAGCCCCACGATGGCCACCGCCGCCGGGACGATCCGGAGGGCCCCGTCGATGATCCGTCGGTTCACGACAGCGCGTCCGCAACGGACATCGGCAGGGCCCTCTCGGTGTTCACTCGTTGTCGGTACTGACGGGGATCACTCGCCGCCGGGAGTGGGCTCGACGTCGATCGGCGCGTAGTCGGCACCGGTCACATCGAGTCCCTTCTCCTCGAGCTGGGCGAGGGCTTCCTCCATCAGGTCGGAGCGAGTGGCTTCCTCATCCGGCTGGCCGGCGAGGATCTCGAACTCCACGGCGACGTCGATGGTCTGCTGGTAGAGATCGGGATCGAGGATGCCGACACCGTCGGGGGACGGCCAGATCAGGTTGTTGACCTCGTTGATCATCCAGCGCTGGTGACCTTCACCGAGGATCGGGGCGTTGTCCAGGACGATCTGGACGCCTTCCTCGAGATTGTCGCGGCAGTAGATCCAGCCCTCCATCGATGCGGCCAGGAAGTCGACTGTCTGGGCCCGGAACTCTTCCTCCTGGAGCCGGTTCGTGTCGGCCCACAGGGCGTCCTGGAGCATGGCCACACCGAGATCGTTGTAGTCGAGGACGTTGAGCTCCTCGGGCTGGATCAGCTCGCCCGTTTCGGGGTTGACCGTTTCGAGCATCTGGGCGTATTCGTTGTAGATCGTCGCCATGGCGGCATCGATGTCACGATTGGTGATCGCCACCATGTCGAACTGCTGCTGGACGAGCTCGACGTCGGTCTCGGGATCGAGCCCGGCCTGGCGGATCGCCGCCAGCAGCTCGAACTCGTTGCCGAAGCCCCAGTTGCCGATCTTCTTGCCTTCCCAGTCCGCAGGACTGTTCAGCCCGGAATCGGCCCAGGAGACCTGGCGAGTACCGGAGCGCTGGAAGACCTGGGCGATCTGGGTGAGGTCGGCATCGGCTTCGCGGGAGGCGAGGCCGCGCACCGTGAACGACACGGCGTAGTCGGCGTCGCCGTTCGCGACGACCGTCTGCGGAACGATGTCGACGCCGCCCTCGATGATGGTGAGATCGAGGCCTCGGTCGGCGTAGTAACCCTGCTCGATACCGGCGTAGTAGCCGCAGAACTGGCCCTGCGTGAACCACTGCAGCTGGAGCGAGATCGGGGTGAGCTCGTCGCTCGACGGTGTGTCGCCGCTGTCGCCGGCGCCCTCGTCGCCAGAATCGTCGCCACAGGCGACGGCGAACAGCGCGAAGCTGAGCAACAGCGCCAGTACCAGGCGCCAGCGTGATGTACGTGTGTCTCTCATGTTCCCTCCAGGGACTTGGTGTCTCTCATGTCGAGGATTCCTCGACGAGATCGGTGTAGAGCCGAGGCCTTCGATCACGAAGGAACGGAAGCCTCTGTCGACGTTCGGCAACGCTGGCGAGATCGACGTGCGCGAACACTACCTCAGCGTCCTGCGCGCCGGCCTGAGACACAATTTCGCCGTCAGGTTGATAGATCGCACTGAGTCCGTAGTAGTCCTTGCCGGCCTCGGCCGACCCCTCGAGCCCGACGCGATTGGCGCATACCACGAACATGGAATTGAACACGGCGTGGGCGCGGAGCTCGAGCTGGAAGACCTCTTTCGTCGGCGCGCTCGCGCACGCAACGGGCACACACATCACCGACGCGCCACCCAGCGCGACGAGACGCCCGAGCTCGGGGAAGTGGCGCTCGTAGCAGATGATGACACCCGCTTTGGTCGGGCCGACATCGACCACCGGCGGCGGCAACTCACCCGGCCGGAAGTAGTACTTCTCGGGGAAGCCGTTGGAGAACGGCAGGTGCGACTTGCGGTAATGCACCGCCGCCTCACCGTTCACGAACACACTGGCGGTGTTGTGATACACGCCGGGGGTCGCGCTGGCCTCGAAAATCGACGAGACGATGGCGATCCCGTGCGCCGCCGACCGGTCCGCGACCATCGCGTTGGTGGCACCGTCGAGTTCCTCGGCCCATTCGAAGTAGGTCGGGTCGATCTCCGCCGCCACGAAGGGCGCCGAGAAGATCTCGGGGAGGACGACGATCTCGGCACCGAGCGCCGCGGCTTCGTCGATGAGCTCGCCGGCCTCGCGCAGATTCTGCGCTCGGTCGGCCGTCGGCCGAAGTTGGATTGCGGCGACACCACAGGGAGATTCCACTCGTGCTCAGCCTTTCCCGGCCGCGGCGGCCAACGCGAGGAGGGTCTGTTCCTTGTCACCATGGGTGGAGATCAGCGGCAGCTCGACCCCGGCGTCGTGGAACTCGAGAAGCTTCTCGTAGGCCTGGCCGGCGCGGCCGCACGCCGTCACCTCGTGCACGAGCGAGGTCGGCACGAGGCGCATCGCCCGCCGCACGTCGTCGGGGGTCGCGGGCCAGCCGGCGACCTCCTTGATGCGCTCGACGAGCTCCGGCTCGACCCCACAGTGCTCGGCGATGTGCGGCTGCTGCATCAGATACTGGGTGAGAAACGCGCGACAGGCGTCGACCGCCTCGTCGGGATCGTCGTCGTCGACGCTGCACGCGATGATCTGGGTGACGTGGATCCGGTCACGGCCATCGGAGCGCTTCGCGATCCCCTTGTCGATCGCGGCGAGCGCACCTTCGAGATACGACACCGGCAGCAGGAAGTCGAGGTTCACCCCGTCGGCGATCTCGCCGGCGAGTTGCAGCATCTGGGGCCCGACCGAGCCGAAGTAGATCGGCACGTCGATCGGCTTGTTCTCGTGGTACATGCTGTCGAACCGGACACCGTCCATGTGCACGAAATCGCCCGAGAAGCTGACCAGCTCGTTGCGGAAGAAGGCCTGGAGTACGCCGACATACTCCCGCATCGCGGTGACCGGACGTTCGACCGGTGTGCCGACCTTCGAAGCGATCGGCTCCCACCACGCGCCGATGCCGAGAATCGCCCGACCGGGGGCGATCTCGTCGATCGTCTTGAACGTCACGGCCATCAGCGCGGCGTTGCGGCTGTTGTTGTTGACGACGCCGGTGGCCACGCCGACCCGTTGCGTGCGTGACGCGATGACCGCCGCCGGCACGATGCCGTCTCGAGCCAGCCGTCCCTCGGCAACCCAGACCGATTCGAATCCGTGGGTGTCGGCGAATTCGGCCTGCCACCAGGTCTGGTCGAGCGTGAGCCGCTCACCGAGGTGCACGCCGAGCGGTATCGCGGTCATCGCGCACCCGCCGTGGGCGCGATCGGCCGGGCGCGCGGCAGATAGCGACCCCGCCCACGCGCGGCTGTCACTTCGCCGTGCTCGACGACCAGCTCGCCCCGCGAGAACACGTGGGTCGGGCCTCCGACGATCTCGGTGCCCTCGTAGAGGTTGTAGTCGGTCCGCATGTGTTGGTCGGCTGCCCGAACCGTGCGCCGCAGCTCCGGGTTCCAGACCACGAGATCGGCGTCGGCCCCCGGCACGACCGCTCCCTTCTGCGGGTACAGGCCGAACAACTTGGCCGGCCGCGTCGCGACGAGATCCACGAATCGACTGACGTCGAAGCGGCCCTGACGGACACCCGCCTGCCAGATCAACGACAACCGGTCCTCGATACCGGGGACGCCGTTCGGCACGTCGGGGAAGTAGCCGACACCACGTCCCTTCTGCGGCGGCAGGTCGTCGGGCTGCCCCATGCAGAACGCGGCATGGTCGGTGCCGATCGTCGACAGAGTGTCGCTCACCAGGGCGTCCCACAGGCTCTCCTGGTTGGCTCGCTCGCGGATCGGGGGCGAGCAGAGGTACTTCGCGGCCTCGTGCCCGAGCCCCTCGTAGTCCTCGTAGGCGGCCAGGAGGTACTGCGGGCAGGTCTCACCGTGCACCGGCACGGCGCGCGCCCGGGCCAGCTGGATCTCGGCGGCGGCGTAGCGGCTCGACACGTGGACGACGAAGAGCGCGCTCCCGACCGACTCGGCGATCGCGATCGCGCGATGCACCGCCTCCTGTTCGGACGTGTGGGTGTGCGCCGCGAGATGGTGGTGTTCCTCCACCATCCCGGCTTCGACCAGCCGATCGGTGGCGTCCTGCACCAGATGACCGTTCTCGGCGTGGACCATGGGCAGCACGCCTTCCTCGGCGGCGGCGCGGAACCCGGCGATCAGGGTGGCGTCGTCGACCATCATCCCGTGGTACGCCATGAAGAACTTCCAGCTCGTCGCACCTTCGGCGGCGAGCTGGCGCAGTTCCGGGATCGAACCCGCCGTGAGCGCGTTGCTGGGAACCATCGGATGGAGCCCGAAGTCGACGACGACCTTCTCCTCGGCGACAGCCCGCCGGGTCTGGAAGGCGTCGTAGATCGATTCCTCCGGGCGGGACTTGACGAAGTCGACGATCGTCGTCGTGCCACCGACGGCAGCAGCGATCGTGCCCGTGTGGAAGTCGTCCGAGCTCACGGTCGTGAACGAGAGCGCGGGGTTCTCGAGATGGGTGTGGGTGTCGATCCCGCCCGGCAGGACATAGCACCCGCGCGCATCGATCTCGCGCTCGGCCGTACCGGTCCCCGGCTCGACGAGCCCGACGATCTTCTCGCCGTCGACGACCACGTCGGCCGAGAACACTCCGCTCGCCCAGACGACCTCGCCGCCCCGAATGATCAGTGCGGCCATCAGCCGAGCGCCTCGTCGACGAGACCGAGCAGGTCGTCGAGAATCTCCAGACCGAGCTCGAGATCGTCGGGGCTCGTGATGAGTGGTGGTGCCAGCCGGATGATGTTGTTGTAGCTCGCGAGGAACAGTCCGCGCTCCTTGGCCCCGCGCATGATCGCGTTCATCGGCGCCGCGGCATCGCCGGTCGCTCGGAAGGGAACGAGCGGCTCTCGCGTCTCCCGATCGCGGACGAGCTCGACCCCGTGGAACAGACCCATGCCGCGAACATCACCGATGCAGCGCCGCCGCTCGGCCATCTCCGCCAGCCGAGCCGACACGACGTCGCCGGACGCGACGGTGCGGGCGAGGATGTCCTCGTCCTCGAAGACCTTGATCGACTCGACCCCGACCGCGCAGGCGAGTGGATGACCGGCATAGGTCTGACCGATCGGGAAGCGGTTGTCCTCCAACCAGTCCCGGATCGGGGCGCTCACGATCATCGCGCCGAGCGGCACGTAGCCCGAGTTGATTCCCTTGGCGACGCACAAGATGTCGGGCACAACGTCGTAGTTGTCGCACGCGAACCAGGTGCCGGTCCGGCCGAACCCGACCATGACCTCGTCGAGGATCAGCATGATCCCGTACTTGTCACAGACCGCCCGGATCGCCTTCAGGTACCCATCGGGCGGATAGATGATGCCGTTGGTGCCGGTGACGGTCTCGAGCACGACCGCTGCGACCGTCTCGGGGTTCTCGTACATCAGGATCTCTTCGAGGTGCGGCGCACCTGTGCAGACCGGACACGGATCGGGGTGCCCGGCCGGGCATCGATAGGTGTAGGGGTCGAGGATGCGGACCACACCGGGGCCACCCGGTTCGGCATCCCATCGGCGGGGATCGCCGCCGACCGTGATCGTGCCCATCGTTCCGCCGTGGTACGAGCGATTGCGGGAGACCACCTTGGCCCGGCCGGTCACGTGACGGGCCAGCTTGATCGCACTCTCGACCGCGGCCGCCCCACCGGTCGTGAAGTAGGTGGCGGTCAGGTTGCCCGGGGTGATCTCGGCCAACTGGGCGGCGAGCTCGCTGCGGGCATCGTTGGCCATGTTCGGGGCCACGTAGCAGATCTTGTCGGCCTGGCGCTTGATCGCCTCGACGAGGCGAGGGTGTTGGTGCCCCAGGTTCATGTTGACGAGCTGCGACTGGAAATCGAGGAACCGTCGCCCGTCGTGGGTCCAGAACCAGGCGCCTTCCCCGCCCGCCACGAGGAGTGGGTCGAGCGCCGATTGGGTCGACCAGGAGGTCAGCACCAGATCGTGATCGCGCTGCAGGGCGAGCGCCGCCGCATCGGCGTCGATCTCAGGACCCCTGCTCTCGAGTGCATCCATGGCGCTGTCCCTCTGACAACCACCCGGCGGTTCCCGTCGGGTAGGGTGGTCCACTGTATGAACCGACGGCCCATTAGAACCCTAGCACAGCGCTCCGGACGGCCCGCGTGACACAGGCGGTGCTCGCGAACCGGACCGCGGCGGTGCTTCGGCTCGTCGCGTCGAGTCCTGCGCCGCTGGGCCTGAGCGAGATCGCGCGCGAGTCGGCCATTCCGAAGGCGACGTGCATCCGCATCCTTCGCGCGCTGGTCGATCAGGAACTGCTCGTCAGCGCTCGCGAGACACGCCGGTATCGCGTCTCGTTCGCACTGATCGCCCTGATGGCCGATCGCGTGCATGCCGACGGGTCGATCGAGCTCCTCCGGCGCGAGCTGGTCCGCTTGGGTTCGACCACCCACGAGACGGCGGGCATCGACCTGTTCATCGGCCACGACGTCGTGGTCGTGTTGCAGATCGAGGGACCACAACTGATCAGCCAGACCAGCAAGCCCGTCCCCCGCCGACTTCCGGCCCTGCGCACCTCGACCGGCAAGGCGTTCCTCACCTGGCACCACGATCCGGCCTCCGCCGAGGTGCTCACGGCGACGCTCACCGCGGCCGAACGAGACCGACTCGACGAAGAACTCGCGACCAATCGGCGCCGGGGCTATGCCGTCGCGTTCCAGGAACTCGATCCGGAGGCGGCCGCGATCGCCGCGCCCGTGATGGTCCACGACACGATGGTCTGCGCGGTGTGGATCGGTGGGCCGAGCTATCGCATGACCACCACCGCGATCCCCGAGCTCGCCGCCCATGTGGTGGAATCGGCCGACCGCCTCGCGATCTTGCTGCGCACCGGGCGGGTCTCGCTCGATGATCTCCCATCCACTCCCCTGAGAGAAGTCTCATGACGACGATTCGCATCGCTTGCCTGCAGACCGAGCCGGTGCTCGGTGCCGTGCAACAGAACCTCGCCGACCAGGCGGTCGCCTGCGCCGAGGCGATCGCCAACGGCGCCGACCTGCTGATCCTGCCCGAGTGTTCGACCACCGGCTGGGCCTTCGAGAGCGTCGAACAAGCCCACGAGGTCGCCGAGCCGGTGCCCGAGGGAGCGGCGTGCCGACAATGGCTGGCCCTGTGCCGCGACGAGGGAGTGCATCTCGTCGCCGGGGTGGTCGAGCGCGACGGCGACGAGTTGTTCAACACCGCGGTGCTGATGGGTCCCGACGGATTGATCGGCACCTACCGCAAGGCCCACACCTGGGCCCTCGAGAAGACCTTCTACGCGCCCGGCAATCTCGGCGTGCCCGTCTACGACACACCGCTCGGCCGGATCGGCATGCACATCTGCTACGACTGCTGGTTCCCGGAGTCGTTCCGACTCATGGCCGCCCAGGGAGCCGACCTGATCTGTGCGCCGTCGAACTGGGTGCCGGTCCCGACGCAGCGAGACGATCTGCCGGCGATGGCCAACCTGTTGTGCATGACCAATGCCCACACGAATCTCGTCTATGTCGCGGCGGCAAGTCGGGTCGGGGCCGACGGCGATCAGCCGTTCATCGGCCAGAGCATCATCGTTGACCACGCGGGTTGGCCACTGGCCGGTCCGGCCAGCGGCGACCGACCCGAGATCATCTACGCCGACGTCGACCTCATCGGGTCGCGAGCAGAACGCCACGGCAACCCGTTCAATCAACCGCTACGCGACCGTCGCCTCGACGTCTACGACGAGATGCTCGGCTCCGACCACCCGGCCGGCGAGTACTGATCGGCGTCAGGGCGCGACCTGTTCGACGGATCGCAGCGCGCTGCGCACCTCGTTGGTCTTCTCGAAGAACTTCGCGTCGTTGCGGATGGCGTCGGTGCGTTCACCCAGATCGATGTCGATCGTCGAGTGGATCCGCCCGGGACGAGGCGACATCACCACCACCCGGGACGAGAGGTACACCGCCTCGGCGATCGAGTGTGTGACGAAGATGACGGTGGTGTCGAGCTCCTCGTAGATCCGCAGGAGCTCCGCCTGCATGTGTTCGCGGGTCATCTCGTCGAGCGCACCGAACGGTTCGTCCATCAACAAGATCTTGGGTTCGAAGGTGAGGCAGCGGGCGATCGCCACACGCTGCTGCATGCCACCCGAGAGTTGGAACGGGTAGTGCGACCCGAACTCCTCGAGCTTCACCAGCTGCAGCATCTCTTCGCTGCGGGCCCGGCGGTCGGCCTTGGACCACCCCTTGAGCTCGAGCGGCAGCTCGATGTTGGCCCGGACCGTGCGCCAGTCGAACAGGCCCGCCTTCTGGAAGGCCATGGCATGGTCCTGGTCGAGCCGGGCCTGTGGCGCGGGCTTCCCGAAGACCGACGCGGTTCCCCGGCTGGGCGGCAGGAGGTCGGCCACGACCCGCAAGAGGGTCGACTTGCCACAACCGGACGGCCCGATCAGGGAGACGAACTCTCCTCGGCGAACCGTGAGGTCGATGCCCTGCAACGCGTCGACTGCGTTGGCCGACCCCTCGTTGAAGACCTTGTCGACCCCGACGAGCTCGACTGCCGGCGCGGACGGATCGATCGTGGTCACGCGGGATCCCCGCCCATCACCTCGTCGGGGACGATCCCGAGATCGTCGAGCACCGCCCGCGCCAGGCGGAAGGCCTCGACCCCGGCGGGGACGCCGGCGTAGACCGACACCTGCAGGAGCGTGTCGCGGATCTCCTCGAGCGTGCAGCCGTTGCCGATCGCGGCCCGAAGGTGGGTCTGGAACTCGTGCGAACGGTTCAGCGCCGAGAGGATGCAGAGGTTGTTGAGGCTCCGCTGCTTGTCGGTGAGCACCGACCGCGCCCACACGCCACCCCAGCAGTACTCCGTCACGGTCTCCTGGAACTCGCGGTTGAACGAGTCGACACCAGCGAAGGCCCGGTCGACATATTCGTCGCCGAGCACTCGGCGACGGGCGGCCATGCCTTCGTCGAACTTCGAATCGGTCACTCGCTACCTCGCTTCGGGTCCAGTCGGGCGTCACCCTACCCCACCGCCGTTTCGGCGAGCACGGGCACAACTTTCGAAAGGCTGTCGGGCCGACTCGCTCGTCCTGCCCGCGAGATCACCCCCGCAGCATCGAGGCTGCGGCATCGGCGAGGACCTGGCAACCGACCACGATGTCGTCGTCGTCGCTGTCCTCGGCGAAGTCGTGGCTGATGCCGTCGATGCTCGGAATGAACACCATCGCGCACGGCAGGGTCCCGGTCAGCACCATGGCGTCGTGCGCGGCAGCACTCGGCATCTCGACCCACGCGCCGGGCACCCGGGCCTCGGCCGCGGCGACGAGATGGCGCCGCAACTCGAGCGACATCTCTGCCGGCGGCACCCGGTCGCGGCGCAACGACGCCGACACCTCGACCGGACCCTCCGCGGTCATCTCCGCGGCGAGGTGCGCGACGGTGGCTTCGATCGCGTCGAGGACGTGGTCGTCGGGATCACGGAACTGCAGGCTGCACCACGCCGAACCGGGCACGATGCTCTCTGCACCGGGTTCGAGCCGGGCGTTGCCGATCGTCCACACCGTGGTCGGCCCGGCCAACGCCTCGAGCCGCGCGCCAAGGCGAACGCAGTACTCGAACAGCGCAACGCCGGCATCTCTACGCCGGGCCATCGGCGTCGTCCCGGCATGATTCTGCTGACCCGTGAACGTGATCTGCATCGCCCGCATGCCCACGATCGACGTCACCACCCCGATCCGACGGCCGCCGTCGTCGAGATGGGGCCCCTGCTCGATGTGGGCCTCGACGTAGCCGAGGTGACGGCCCGCCTCGAAACCCACCCGCACCGCGTCGCGCAGGCCGACCCGTTCGATCGCCTCGGCCACGGTCTCCCCGGCCGCATTCGCACGCCGCATGTCGGCGGCGGAGAGCGCGCCGACGAATGACCTGCTGCCGAGGAAGTCCGCGTAGGTGCCCTCCTCGTCGGACCATGCGACGGTGTCGATCGCGAGACCTGCGGTCGTGGCGTCCTCCGCGAAGGAGCGGGCGATCTCGATGGCGCACATGACGCCGAATGCGCCATCGAGCCAGCCACCTTGCGGCTGGGTGTCCGAGTGCGATCCGATCACCACGGCCGGACCGTGATTGCGCGATCGTCCGAAGACGTTCCCCACACCGTCGATGGTCGCGTCGAGACCCGCGGTCGCCATCTGGTGACGCAGCCACTGCCTCGCGGCCATGTCGGCATCGGAGAACGTCGGCCGGACCACCCCTGATCCGGTCGCTCCGAACCCGCGCAGCGTGCGCAATGACGTGAGCAGTCGCTCACCGTCGATGTCGACCACGCTAGGGAGTTTCGGAGCCTCGACGGCCGGGCGCGAACTGGCGCTGCCTCATCATGAGGCTGCACCAGTCGAGATCGGCACCCCCGAGCGCGTCGACGTCGGCGAGGAACTGGCTGACGAGCGCAGTCACGGGGAGCGACACGTTCATCGCTCGCGCTTCGTCGAGCACGAGCCCGATGTCTTTTCGCATGAGCGAGGTCGAGAAGCCGAAGTCGAACTCGCCATCGATCATCTGGGCGGCGCGATTCTGCATCTGCCACGACGTCGACGATCCCTGCAACATCGCCTCGACGACTGCGTGCGCATCGAGACCGGCGCTCATGGCGAAGTCGAGACCTTCGGCCAGCGCCTGACAGACCCCGACCACACAGATCTGGTTGGTCATCTTGGTGACCTGACCGGCCCCCGACTCGCCCATGAGGGTCATCCGGGCGGCGTAGGCCGCCATGATCGACTCGGCTCGCGTGAACGCCTCCCGACTGCCACCGACCATCACGGTCAGGGAGCCGTTGCGCGCCCCATCGACGCCTCCGGACACCGGTGCGTCGAGGAACTCCACACCCCGACCGCCGAGCGTGGCACAGTGCTCGCGGGCTCCGTCGGCGGAGATCGTCGAGTGGTCGATCCACACTGCGCCGCCGGCAACGGCGTCGATGGCCTCGCCGATGACGAGGCGGACCTGCGCGTCGGCAGGAAGCGAACTGATGATCACCTCGGCGTCGGCCACCGCTGCGACAACCGACGTCGCCACCGACCCGCGGTGCTCGGCAATCCAACTGTCGGTGGCCGACTCGACCACGTCGAACACCACGACGTCGTGTCCGTGCCCGTCCTCGGCCAGATGCGCGGCCATGTGCCAACCCATGCGGCCGAGACCCAGGAACGCGATCCTCATGCCGGCGTGTCCGGCCGGTCGCGATCTTCGAGGGTGAAGCCGCCGGCGAGTCGAGCGTTGATGCGACCGCCCGTGGCCATCGCGAGCATCAGCACCAACTCGTCGGGGCGGGGCCCGTCGGGGACGCCCATCTCGATGGCGTCGTAGTGGCTCCCGACGTATGACCACGCGAGGTGGGTGAGCGGGATGTCGAGACGCGCACCCATCGGGCCGACCTTCTTCGTCGACGCGACGATGGCCTCTCCCCGGCCGATGGCAGCCCGCATGCCGCCACCACCGGGAATGTGCCACATCGCACCGTGCTCGAGTTCGCCCGACGTGCCGACGATGGCTCCCTTGCCATAGCTCTCGATCGCGTCGGCATCCCCGCCGAGCGCGTCGATGAGCCGGTGCCCGAGTCGCTCCCCGAGCGCTCGCAGTTCGTCGGATGCCGGGCTCAGGTCCTCCACGTATCGGTCCACGTACGGGTTGCTCACCACGGCGGCGATCGCCCCCTTCACGGCGGGCGACTCCGGAGCCGGACCACGATCGTGATACGTCTCGTCGACACACACGAGGATCTTGCGCACTGCAAACAACACGAGGTCGTCCTCCCGGACACGGATGTCCACGAAGTGATGTGCCGCTCACCATAGCGAACGCGTCGCGCGCGCCGCTTACGGTGGTGCGGCAGGTCGATCCGCCCCTAGGAGGCTGTCGTGTCATTTGTCGAGGAATGCAAGCAATCCGCCGGACCGGTCTGGGAGCGCTGGCTCCACCATCCATGGACCGAAGCCCTCTTCGCCGGGGAACTCTCCGATGAACGGTTCCGGTACTGGCTGATCCAGGACCTCCCGTATCTCGGCCAGAACATCACGAAGATGATCTACCCGAAGGTTCCCGCCCACAATCCGTTCGTCGGCCTGTCGCAGGAGTACGCGCGGCGGGCCGAGACGAGCAGGGTCGAGCTGGAGACGCTGGGCGACGCGGGACCGTTCGCCAAGACGAGGTGGGCGGCCCGGCCGACTCGCGATGCGGTCATCAACTTCTGGGTCAGAACCGCGCACGAAGGCGACTTCGGCGAACTCTGTGCCGCGCTCTACGTCTGCTACTCGTTCGCCGAGACGTTCGGTGGCCGCTACCGGAGCGAGGCTCCCTCGGGGCTGCCCACCCTCCAACGCGACTGGGTCGAACAATGGGTCGATCCCTACTTCGAGCGCCTGCACCACTCGGTGAGAGACGGGCTGGACGAAGCCGGTACGCACGCGACGGAGGAGGAGAAGGAGCAGATGAAGTGGCTCTTCCTCAGAGGCACCCAGCTCCAGATCGGAACGTTCGACGCGGCGTGGAACCTGTCCGACCCGTGGCCGGGCGAGGGCGAGGAGATCGGCATCGCCGCCGATGCACCGTGGATGCGGACACCTGAAGGCTGAACCACGGCGGCGACCGGGAACGGCTCAGTCGTCGGGCATCACCTGGTCGACGTCGAGCACGGCCGGCAGATCGCTGGCCCGGATTCGCTCGGCGAACGAATAGTCGAGCGGGGCAATCCCGTCGAAGGGGGCGTCGAGGACGATCTCGGCACCGCCGCCGTAGGGCGCGGCCGCTCGCATCGCCAGCGTCACGTCGGCCGTCACTCCCGACAGCAGATAGATGTCGGCCTCGAGCCCGGGGAAGAAGCGGCTCACGTACGACATCACGCCGTGGACGCCCTCGACGCCGACTGCCGCCTCGGCCACCGATCGGGCGTCGTCGCCACCACCGCGTCGGAGCACCACCCGGATTCCCGTGTGCCCGAGATGGGGGACGTCGCGGTCGTCGAGGCGCAACGCCGGATCGCCGACGACCCACGAGAGGTCCATCGCGTCGCCGGTCCGCACGGCGCGGCGCCCGGCGCCCTCCATCCGCCCCGCCGCGTCGAGCACTTCGCGGAACTCGGTCATGGCGGCGATGGCATCGCCTGGATCGACCGCAGTCAGATAGATCGTGACGTTGACGCCCTTGCCGTTGTCGAAACCCGGGTGGGTGCCGGTCCTCGGAAGCCGGATCTCGTGGAGCCCCGGCGGGGCGACGTAGCGACAGCCGCCGGCGATCTCCGGCATCGCGATGTTGGGCGGCAGATGCTCCAGGTCGTACCAGCGATTCCAGCTCTCGATGTTGTCGTGGTCGGTGTCGAGAGCGGTGAAGATGATGCCCTTGGCTTCCATGCGGAGACTCCTTGTCGCGGTGGCGCTACTTCTCGAACAGCGGAATGTGAGTCTCGCCCAGGAAGTGCGTCTCGTTGAAGCTTCGCACGGTCACCGCGTCGCTGGAACCCGACGCGAGCACGCGCGACACCCCGGCATAGTCGGGCACGAAACGCAGGGTGTCGTCGATCCCGAGCATCTGGGCGAACCACACCGACGTCACCATGCCGTGACAGAACACGGCGACGCGGCGCCCCGGGTTGTCGGCGATGATCTGCCGGAACGCGGCGTGCACCCCGCGCATCCACTCGTGTTTCTCGTCGTCGGCCAGCACGCTCAGCGGATCGGTCCACGCATCGTCGGTGCCGCCCTCCTTGATCAGTCGACGGGTCACCTCGGCCGGGACGTAGGTCGAATCGTGCCGGTCGTACTCGGCCACACCCTCGACGACCACCGGCTCAAGCCCGAGCATGCGGGCCAGGGGCGCTGCGGTCTGGCGGGCGCGGGCGAGGGGGCTGGTGACGACCAGATCGATGCCCGCCGGGGCGAGGTACTCGCCCACCCGTTCAGCTTGCCGGTGACCGATCTCGGCCAGGTCGGGGTCGGCTGCGCCCACCGCGTCCTCGATGTGGACCGGGCGCCCGTGGCGGACGATCACGAGTTCCATTTCCGCGTTCCCCTCCGCATTCCACCAACCCGGGCGTCGTGCGCGACACTAACGAGATGCAGGGACTCATCCTCGAAGGAACCACCGAAGACAGCGTTCGTCTCTCCGACGACATCTCGTTCGCCAGCACGGATCTCCAGCCCCGACAGGTCCGGGTCGAGATCAAGGCCGCTGGCGTGTGCGGCTCGGATCTCAGCTGTGTGCACGGCAAGTACTACATGCCGACGCCGCTGGTTCCCGGCCACGAGGCCGCCGGCGTGGTGGTCGAGGTGGGCACCGCCGTGACCTACTGCGCCGTCGGCGACCACGTGATCCTGTCGACGTTCAGCAACTGCGGACACTGCTCCGACTGCGAGGGCGGCAACCCCGGCAACTGTGCCGTCTCGATGGGCAACCTCACGCAGCCCTACAGCGAGGGCGAGCAGGCGCTCTACAACTTCGCCGGCATCGGGGCCTTCGTGCAGGAGACCATCGTCAGCGAGAACCAGTGCATCCCGATTCCGAAGGAGATGCCGCTCACCTCCGCCGCCCTCATCGGCTGTGGCGTGATGACCGGAACGGGCGCGGTGTTCAACCGGGCCAACCTCCAGATCGGCGACACCTGCGTCGTCATCGGCGCCGGCGGTGTCGGCCTCAACGTGATCCAGGCCGCGAAGCTCTGCGGCGCCTCGCAGATCATCGCCGTCGACCGCATCCCCGAGAAGGAAGCCTTCGCCACCGACTTCGGCGCCACCGACTTCATCCTCGCCGAGGACGGCGTCGACGTGATCCAGGAAGTCATCGCCATGACCGGCCGCGGCGTCGACCATGCCTTCGAGGTCGTGGGCAGCACCAAGCTGCTGGCCGACTGCCTCACCATGACCCGTCCGGGTGGCAACATCTGCGCGGTCGGCGTGCCCGACCTCACCGCCGAGGTCACCTACGGCTTCCAGCAGCTCCACCAGAACAAGAACCTGATGGGCATCCGGGCCGGCGGCGCTCGCCCCCGCAAGGACTTCCCGATGCTGGCCGACCTCTACATGAAGGGGAAGCTCAAGCTCGACGAGTTGGTCAGCAACACCGCCGGGCTCGACGGCCTCCAGGGCGCATTCGACGCCATCAAGGACGGCAAGGAAGCCCGCACCGTCCTCCTCCCCAACGGCTGAGAAAGTACCGGTGCCTGGCACCCGTATCTTCTCGAGAAAGTACGGGTGCCTGGCACCCGTATCTCCCGTATCTTCTCAGGGGAGCACGACCTCGGGAAGCGGGTGGCGGTAGAGCTTCGCCGCGTTCTCGCTGCAGATCATGCGGAGTTCGTCGGCAGGGAGTTCGCCCCACACCTCGGCGATCACCTGCTGCGTGTCGGGCCAGGTGCTGTCACCGTGCGGGTAGTCGGTCTCGACACAGATGTTCTCGACGCCGATCACGTCTCGGGTGCGGATGGTCGACGGGTCGTCCAGCGTGCAGAACCAGAAGTTGCGGCGCAGCACGTCGGCCGGCCGCTCGTCCCACCCCAACCCGTAGCCGCTGCGATCGATGATGTTGTCGAGCCGGTCGATGAGCATCGCGACCCAGCCGATCCCGCCTTCGCTCATCGCGATCTTCAGCGTCGGATGGTGCAGCGGGTACTCCGACCACAGCCATTCCGCACACGCACCGAGCGAGAGCTGGCCGAACATGGTGGCGCCGAGTTGGATCGCCGGTGCACCGGAGGGGATCTCGTGAAGACCTGACGACCCGACGTGCAGCGAGATGACCGTGTCGGTGTCGACGCAGGCCTGGATGATCGGATCCCAGAACCCCCGGTCCCACAGGTTGGGCAGGCCGATCGCGTGCGGTCGCTCGGGCAGGGTGACCGAGGTGAACCCCCGCTCGGCGTTGCGGTGGATCTCCGCCGCGGCGGCGGCCGGGTCCCCCAGGTAGGTGATCCCGCCGGGAATGACACGGTCGGGGTGGGGCTGGTACCACTCGGTGAAGAGCCAGTCGTTCCACGCCCGCACGGCATCGAGACCCACCGCCGGGTCGCTCGCCCTGGCGAAGACCGACCCGCAGAAGCCGGTGACCTGGCTCGGGAAGTTGAGCATGGCCCAGATCCCGCCCAGGTCCATGTCCTTGATCCGGGCCTCGACGTCGTAGCAGCCGGGCCGCATGTGTTCGAACCGGAAGGGTTCGATCCGCACCGACTCCGGCCTCCGCCCCGCAACGGCGTTCATGCCCATCTGGACGTAGCGGTTGCCGTCGAACTCCCACAGCTGGTGGCCCCTGTCGTTCTCGACCAACCGCGGACCGCGATCCCTGGTGGCCGTCGGCATGTAGGTCTCGAACAGGTGGGGCGGCTCGACGACATGGTCGTCGACGGAGATCACCGTGTAGGCCACCTCGGCCGGCTCGGGGTCGGGGAGGAAGAGTTCGGGATCGAGCGCAGTCACCGGCTCATGGTGACACGGCGCCGTGCCTCGCAGCGATCCGCCGGAGCGACAACGCCGTCGACGGTCGACATGCGAATCGGGAAGTCGCCGGGGCACCACGCTACGGTGCCGCCCATGAAGGTTCTCGTCATGGGTGGCACCAACTTCAACGGCTTGTCGTTGGTGCACGAACTCGTCCGCCAGGGCCACGACGTCACGGTGCTCAACCGGGGCAAGAGCGAGGCCGACATCCCCGCCTCGGTCAACCGCCTGGTCGCCGACCGCAGCGAACCCGACACGGTTCGCGCCGCGCTCGCCGGCACCGAATGGGACGTCATCCAGGACGTGACCGCCTACCACCCCGAAGACGTCGAACTCATGCTCGAGCTCTTCCGGGATCGCGTCGGCCACTACATCTTCGCCAGCTCGACCGTCACCTATGCCGCCAGCGACGTCCTGCCGATCACCGAGGACCACCCCGACGACCGCACCGAAGCCCAGAACGAGTACGGGCTCCACAAGCTGCTCTGCGAAGACCTCCTGTGGACGGCACATGCCGACCACGGGTTCCCGGCCACGAGCGTGCCCTTCTCGATGGTGTTCGGCCCTCACAACATGATCGCGGCACGCGAGCAGGCCATGTTCCGCCGCCTCGTCGAGGGGCGACCGATCATGGTTCCGGGCGATGGCACAACCCTGCTGCAGCTCGGCCACGTCGACGACCAGTCCCGCGCCCTCGAACAGATGATGGGCAAGCAGGTCACCTTCGGCCGCCGCTACAACCTCACCGGCAAGCAGTACGTGAGCCGCAACGGCTATGTCGAGACGATCGCTGCGGCGGTCGGCGCCGACTCGCCCGACGTCCGCCACATCGCCGGCGAACGGATGGACGAGCTCTGGATGGGCGACATCCTCGTGGATCTCGGCAACCAGGGGGGCATGAGCCTCGCCGTGCGTTCCCGCGGCGGCGGGAACCCCACCGTCAATCGTTCGGCCGGTCGTCAGCGCTTCCAACTCAGCCAGCTCGTGCAGCACCTCGCGCCGAACATCCACCACTGGAACCGGTCGACGGTGTTCTCCATCGACCGTCTCCGGGCCGACATCGGTTGGGAACCCGAGCACACATTCGCGTCGATGGTCGACGACACCTACCGCTGGTGGCACGACGCCGGCCTCGCCGACGAGCCACACGACTGGACCTTCGAGGACAACCTCCTCGACGTGATCTGACGCCGCCGAGCGCTCCGGTCAGTGCACGGCCGAGGGCAACCGGCCCTCGTAGGCCCGCCACCCGCCGAGGTGGGAGATCTCCGTGGCGCCCTCGATCGCTCGCGGTTCGGCCACGAAGCCCGTCTCCACCCGCCCGTCGGCCAGTTCGACCTTGCCGAGGGCGAGAGGCGCGGGGACCATCGTCAGGAACCGACCCAGCGCCGCGGGGGTGACCCGCCACACGTCGACCTCGACGGCGACACCGTCACCGCCACCGTCGAACACCAGGGCCGGCTTCGGCGGGTCGGAGTCGCGCATCGCCCAGAGCCGGTAGCGCTCGGCGAGCGACAGGTTGCGGACGATCTCGTCGAGGTCCACCTCCAGGGCGAAGCGCTCGCCCGCCTCGAGGACCGCGGCCCGGGTCGCACGGTCGGCATGGCGGCCCCCGTCGAGGGCGAGCGCGATGTTCTCCGCGACGGTGAGGGCGGGCACCAGTCGGAGATCCTGGAACACCATCCCGATGCCCAGCGTGCGAGCGTCGGCGGGCTCGGCGATCTCGGTGGTCTCGCCGTCGACGACGATCGTTCCCTCGGCGATCGTGTTGATGCCGTACAGCACCTTCATCAGCGTGCTCTTGCCGGCACCGTTCTCCCCGAGCAGGGCGTGGACCTCGCCCGCGAAGACCCGGAGGTCGACCCGGTCGTTGGCCACGAGCGATCCGAAGCGGACCGTCACCCCGCGGACCTCGAGCAGCGGAGATTCGCTCATGCGTCGCCTCCCGCCAGCATCCGGCCGACCGCGGCCGCAGCCCGATCGGCCACGACCCGCTCGGAGATCTCCAGATGGCCCGCCAACTCTCGTTCGGCCCGTTCGCCGTCGCCGACGAGCAGGCTCGCCACGATCGAGCGGTGTTCGAGAATGGTCCGGGCCACCCGATCGGCCGTCAGGAAGTCGTGCATCCGCACCGAACGGATGCGCTCGTTCACCCCGCGGAGTTGATCGACCAAAGCGTCGTTGCCGGCCGCGTCGGCGAGTGCGAGGTGGAAGCTCTCGTCCTGCAACACGAAGTCGGGCGTGGTGTCCTCGTCGCGATCGGGAGCGGCGATCTCGGCCCATTCACCGGCGAGCACCCGGAGACGGTCACGGTCGTGCGGGCCCCGACGCAGCGCACCGAACTCCAGGTGCCGTCGGATCTCGTAGAGCTCGGCGACCGTGTGGAGGTCGGGCACCGACGGCGAGTAGCCCCCCTCGGGGAGGCGCACGACGAGACCCTCGGCGTGGAGCCGGGCGAGTGCGTCTCGAATCGGGGTGCGGGAGACGCCGAGGTCCTTGCCCAGCGCCGCCTCGCCGAGGCGTCGACCGAGGCGGTAGTCGCCCGCCAGGAGCCGCCGCTTCAGCTCGGTATAGGCCCACGCACCACGGGAGCCGGGCGTGTCGCCGTCCCGGGTGCTGGCCGTGTACCGATCGGTATACATGGCTGCGCAAGCTAGGCAGCGCCGATTTCCTGCCCGTATCCGTCACGTGAGCATCGCCTTGTGGCGATCTGTCGGCCGACGTCCAGATTCGGTTCACCCTGGCGGAAAACGGGCGCCCGCCGTGGCGCGCGCTCTAGGGTTTCGCATGGCCATCGACGGACTCGATCTCATCTCACCGGCGCACTACGGCGACGCGGGTCCGCCCCACGATCAGTGGCGCCAGCTCCGCAGTCAACCGCTCACGTATGTCGAGCCGGAGGGGTTCGAGAACTTCTGGGCCGTCACCCGCCACGCCGACATCATGGAGATCTCGAGTCGGCCCGAGGACTTCTGCAACGGCGAAGGAATCGTCCTGCTGACCGATGAGCAGGCGTATCGCCGCGACAACCCGACGATCCCGATGGTGATGAAGACCATCATCGAGATGGACCCGCCGGATCACCGCATCTTCCGGAAGGTCGCCAGCGGCTACTTCACACCGCGCGGGATCGAACGGCTCGACGAGATCGTCACCGAGTCGGCCAAGGGCGTCATCGACTCGCTCGGTGCCGAGGGCGAGGCCGACTTCGTCGAGTCGATCACCCAACAGCACCCGCTCCGGGTGCTGTCCACCATTCTCGGCATCGAACCCGAGCAGGAGCAGCAGCTGCTCGAGCTCACGAGCCAACTCTTCGGGGGCGACGATCCCGAACTCCAGCGAGAGGGCGAGACCCGAGACGAGGCGATGCTGGCGTTGTTCATGGACTTCTACACGATGTTCAACACCATCATCGAGGATCGGCGGGCCAACCCCCGCGACGACCTGGCCACCATGCTGGCGACGGCGACGCTCGAGAACGGCGAGCCGCTCGGCGACATGGAGACGCTCGGCTACTACCTGATCGTTTTCAACGCGGGGCACGACACCACCCGCCACTCACTCACCGGCGCCTTCCAGGCGTTCCTCGACAATCCCGGAGAGCTCCAGCGGCTCAAGGACGACCCGAGCCTGATGAAGTCGGCCGTCGAGGAGGTGGTCCGCTTCTCGGCCCCCGTCAACTACATGAAACGCACCGCCACCCGTGACCTGATCTACGACGGCCACGAGATCAAGAAGGGCGACATGTTCGCCCTCTTCTACGCGTCGGCCAACCGCGACGCGGCCGTGTTCGACGATCCCGATCGCTTCGATGTCGGCCGCAACCCCAACCGTCATCTCGGGTTCGGCTGGGCCGAGCACTACTGCCTGGGCGCGCACCTGGCCCGGGCATCGATCAAGGCGCTGCTCGAGCAGCTTGCAGCCCGGATGGAATGGATGGAACCGGCCGGCGAGGCGGACTATGTCGCGTCGAGCTTCGTCGTCGGGCCGAAACACCTCCCGGTCCGCTACAAGATCTCCGGCTGAGCGGCGTCAGCGGCCGGGGAACCAACCGGGCACGGCCGTGGTGCAGACCGCGATGAAGACGTCGACGAGCGAGACGTCGTCCTCGCCGAGTTCGGCCTCACACGAGAGATAGCGCTCGGCTTCGTCGTTCCACCGGATGACGCGCACGTCGATCCCGCCGGCGAACCCGTCGGAGACCAGCAGGACCCCGTCGGCGATCGACTCGTCGCGCCGGATCTCCCCGCTCTCGCGGGTGCGGGTGAGGAATCCGTCCGGGCCTGTGAGCCGGGCCTCCCAATCGGTGACCTCGCAGAGGCCGTCGCACCCGGCGTCGAACTGCAGTTCGGTGAAGAAGTCGAAGTCGTCACCCTGCGGTTCGAAGCTGACGCCGAGGAAGGGTTCGGATTGCTCCCATCCCACCGGCACCGCCGCCCGCACCACATAGTCGCCGTCGTCCGCCAGCGCGAACGACGGGGTCGAGAACGCGATCGCGGTCCCGGCCGGCACGACCGCCTCGACCGCCGCAAGATCGACCTCACCGGGTTCGGTCGTCGGGTCGATCGCCGAACGGCCTCCTCCGTCGCCGGTCGACGCGAACGCCCCGGCGAGCGCACCGATCAGGAAGAACTCCATGAAGGCGCCGTCCTGCCCGCACTGGTTCTCGAGATACAAGCCGAGTCCACCGAGCGCCGCACCGATGCTCCCGACCGCCTCGGCATCACCGTCGGCGGCCTGCTCGATGAGGTCGTAGGCGGCCACGTGACTCGCCGGCGCACCGGCCCGCAACGCCGCGGGCACGGCATCGCTGTCGTCCGCGTCGAGCGAATCGGAGAGCAGATCGCAGTAGTCGGTCGATGCCGCGGCAGCCCCCATCTCCGCCATCGTCGCGAAGTCGCGGAGCCCCCCGGCCGCCTCTTCGTCGTCGCACGTCGCGGCCACGACGTCGGCCAGACCGCGGAACTCCCCGGCCACGCCGGGGGGCGACAACATCTCCCGCATCCCGTCGTCCTCGCCGAAGTCGGCCTCCTCCTCGGCGAAGTCGACCAGGGTCTCCGCGAGCGACCGGTACCGGGTCGGCACGGCGTCGACGAACCCCGCGTCGGGCGAGTCGGCGTCGAGCTGGGCGCACATGGCCGGGTCACCGGCCGGGACCGGTGCCGTTCCACCTCCGCCGTCGTCGCCACACGCGGTCGCGGTCACCACGAGCGTGAGCACGACGGCGATCGATCGGCGGAAGCGAGTCGGGGAAGGGCGTGACACGAGGCGAACCTAGTGCCGCTGGTTGAACCCCTCGTGACTCTTGGGACATGCTGAGCGCGCGATGAGCACCGACGAGCGAATGTTTCGTGAACCCGACTATCGGGCGACAGCCGGTGAGTTCATCCGCCATGTCGCCGGCGAGTTCGGCGACCGCGAGCTCGCCGTGCTGGGCGATCACCGCATCACGTTCGCCGAGGCCGAGCAGCAGTCGGCGGTCATGGCCCGCGCCCTGCTCGCGTCAGGGGTGAAGGCGGGGACCCACGTCGGCCTGCTGGCGCCGAACGGGCCCGACTGGGTCATTGCGTGGCTGGCCGCCACCCGCATCGGCGCCGTCGTCCCGCTGCTCAACACGTACTACAAGCCGCGCGAGCTCACGTGGGTACTGGCCCACAGCGAGGTCGAGGTGCTGTTCACCGTCGACCATCATCTCGGCCACGACTATCGCGAGCGGCTCGAGTCGATCGCCCCCGGGCTCGACGAGCAGTCCCACGCCGCGATCCGGGTCGACAGCCACCCCGCCCTGCGCACCGTGTGGATGTGGGGTGACGACATCCCGGCGTGGGCCGGTTCGGTGACTGAACTCAACGCGGCTGCCGACGGCGTGACCGAAGCCGACCTGCTCGAGGCCGAGGCCACCGTACGGCCCAACGACGCGATGCTCGTCATCTACACGTCGGGAAGCACCGCCGAACCCAAGGGCGTGATCCACTCCCACGGCAGCACGATCCGTCACCCCTACAACCTGTTGCCGTTCCGCGACCTCGAACCCGGCGACGTCTGTTACACGCCGATGCCGCTGTTCTGGGTGGGCGGGCTGACCTACACCCTGCTCAGTTGCATGCACGCCGGTGCCACCGTCGTCTTCGAATCCCGGTTCGAGCCCGGCGCCACGCTGGACCTGATCGAGCGGGAGCGGGTCACCCACGTGATCGGCTGGCCGCACATGGCCAAGGCCCTCACCGAGCATCCCTCGTTCCCCGAGCGCGACCTCTCCTCGGTCCGCGGGGGCTCGCTCGATGCCCTGCTCCCCGAGCACCTCCGGGTCGGCGACCCCGAACTGCGAGCGAATTCCCTCGGCATGACGGAGTCGCTCGGGCCGCATTCGATCGAGATGATCGGGAGCGAGCTGCCGCCCGGAAAGCGGGGTTCGTTCGGCCGTTCCGTCCCTGGCGTGCAGCACCGCATCGTCGATCCGGTGTCGGGCAAGGACCAACCGCCGGGCGAGATGGGCGAGATCTGGATCAAGGGCTATTCCCTGATGCTCGGCCACCTGAAGCGCAGCCGCAACGAGGTCTTCACCAAGGACGGCTGGTTCCGCACCGGCGATGCCGGGCACCTCGATGCCGATGGTCATCTCTTCTTCAAGGGCCGGATGGGCGATCAGATCAAGTCCTCCGGCATGAACATCACGCCCCGCGAGGTCGAGCTCGTGATCGAGGAGCAGATCGAGGTGATGCACGCGTTCGTGATGGGGGTCCCGCATCCCGAACGCGGCGAGGACGTCGCCGCGGCGGTCGTCTTCCGGCCCGATCACTCGGCGGAACCCGACGACCTCCGCGCCCGACTCAAGAACGAGATGTCGAGCTACAAGGTGCCCCGCCACATCGTGACCTACGCGTCACCGCAGGAACTCCCCTGGCTCGAGAGCGGCAAGATCGACCGGCGAGCGCTTCAGGATTCGCTGATCGAACGCTTCGGCGCCGGCTGAGCGAAGTCGCACCCGTCAGCCACGCGGCAGCCCGAGCATCCGCTCGCCGATGATCGTGCGTTGGACCTCACTGGTGCCTCCGGCGATCGACGCCGACTTGGACCACAGCCACTGACGCTGCCACGTGCCCGCGGCCGACTCACCGGTCGGAGCAGGCCACAGGGGTGCCTCGTCGCCCAGGATCGCCAGCGCCAACGCAGAGAGGTGTTGCGTCATGTCCGACCAGGTCAGCTTCACGACCGATGACTCCGGGCCGGGCTCTTCACCACGGCCGAGTGCCGACAGTGTTCGCCAGTTCTGGAGCCGCAGCAGCCGCAGCTGCACGAACGCGTCGGCCAGGTCGTCGGCGATGAGTGGATCGTCGAGCACGCCCCGCTCGGCTGCCAATCGGGCCAGTTCGTCGAGATACACCTCGTGGACGACCTGCTCCTTGAACGGGAAGTTGGTCCCGCGTTCGTGGGCCAGCGTGGTGTTGGCGACCGCCCATCCGTTGTGGAGGTCGCCGACGATCTGGTCGTCGGGCACGAACACCTCGTCGAGGAACACCTCGTTGAACTCGGCCTCGTCGGTGATCTGGTGCAGCGGCCGGATCTCGATCCCGTCGGCCTCCATGTCGATCACCATGTAGGAGATGCCCGCGTGCTTCCTCGCCTCCGGGTCGGTACGGACCAGGGCGATGCCCCACTTCGAGAACTGGGCGTACGACGTCCACACCTTCTGACCGGTCACGAGCCAGCCACCATCGACTCGCTCGGCGCTCGTGCGCAGGGCGGCCAGATCGGACCCGGCATCGGGCTCCGAGAACAACTGACACCAGATCTCGCTGGCATCGAGGATCGACGGCAACCACCGGGCCTGCTGCGCCGCCGAACCGCAGGCCAGGAGCGTCGGCCCGGCGAGGTTGATGCCCACGCGGTTGACCGGTTGTGGGGCGCCGGCCCGGGCGTACTCCATGTTGTAGAGGGCCACCTCGACCGGAGTCGCGCCGCGACCGCCGACGGCTTCTGGCCAGTAGATGGCCACCATCCGGTCGGCCGCCATGCGGGCCTGCCAGCGTCGGCCCCAGGCCACCTCCTCCTCGATCGAGGCGAACCGGCCCGGGCGGTCGGCGTCGTCGAGATCGAGGTGCTCGGCCAGCCACGTCCGCACATGATCGGCGAACGCCGCGTCCTCCACCGCCAGGGTCAGGTCCATCAGCGGGTCCAGTCGGCCAGGTAGCCGCCGTGGGAGAGATTGCCGTAGTCGAGGCTGCACAGCGCCTTGGCCCGCGGGGAGAGCTGGTCGACCACCTCGTCGGGCAGCGACCGCCACCAGTTGGTCTGGGGGCGGAGGAAGCCGGCCGTGTAGAACGCGAAGAGCAGGGCCCGGTCGCGGTCGGATGACCGGTTCTCGCCGGAGGTGTGCCAGAGGCGGCCGTGCATGAGGATCACCGATCCGGCCGACGCGGCGAACGGCTCCATGCCCCGCGTCGGGTCGTCGGGCACCTCGGCGAACGACGTGAACTCGTGTGAACCGGGGAGATAGCGGGTGGCGCCGTTCTCCTCGTCGACGTCGTGGAGACACCAGATCGCATTCATCGCCCAGGTGTGCGTCCAGGGCTCGGGCATCACGGTCGACTGATCGCAGTGGGCGTTCATCGACCTGCTGCCGGGCAACGCCGTGTTGGCGGTGAAGTTCGACAGGATCACGTCGGGGCCGAGCAATGCCTCGACCGTCGGGAGGACGGCTGGGTGCTCGGCGAGATCGGCGAACACCTTCGCGTGGGCGACGAGGTCGTAGACGCGGATGTTGCGGCCACCCGGGTCGAGCGCCTCGAGCCGGACCGGCATGCCCTGGGCCTCCGATGCAGCGGCGGCATCGACGAGGGCCGAGCGCGCCGCGTCGACCTCTTCGCCCGACAGCACGTCGGGGATCACCGCCCACCCCTCGGACCGGAAACGATCGAGGACGGCGACATCGGGAACGGAGGACTCGACCATCTCCGACAGTATCGACCCCGCCGCGATCCTTGTCATCTCTGCAGGCCGGCAGCGAAGTGTTCACGCGCACATGGTCGGCAGTGTGGGTGTCGGGCTCCGGTTCCAGCTGGCACTGGGCTTCGGCTCCGACCAGTTCGCGTCGGATGCACCGGACCGGGTCGGACGCGACCTCCCCGAGGTCGACGCCGACAGCCCTCCCTGTTGCCGCGACGCCCTGCCGGTCTGAACCGCGCTCGAAAGGCCTCGGCCGGGCGTCTGTCCTAACGTCGGTGCCATGTCCGAGCTCGACGCGGTCCGATCCGTCCTCCGCCGCCAACGCGCCCACCGGTCGTTCACCGACGAGCCCGTCTCGGAGGAGGTGGTCACCGACATCCTCGAGTTGGCCACGCGTGCCCCGAGCGCGCAGAACTCCCAGCCCTGGGATTTCGTGGTCGTGCAGGACCCCGATCGCCGGGCCGCCATCTGGGAGCTTGCGTCGCGCCTGTGGGACATGGGCGCCAAGGACGCCACCGACGGCAAGGTCGCCGACACGATGCGCGACGACGTCGAACAGGGGGTCCGCGGGGGGTTCGCCGGTGCGCCGGTGTCGATCGTCGTGTGTGCCAACGCCGAGCGGTGGGATCTGAACCTGATGGACAGTTCGATCTGGCCGGCCACACAGAACCTGATGACCGCAGCGACGGCTCACGGACTCGGCAGCGCCCTGACCACGATCGGCACGATCCTCATCGACGAGCTGCGGGCGATTTTGAAGCTGCCCGCCACGCTCACCCCGCTGGCCGTCATCCCCATCGGGCATCCGGCCAAGCCGCTCGGCTCGTCGCGCCGGGAACCGGTGGGCGAACATACCCACCGAGAGGAGTTCGGTCGTGAGTGGTGACGAGTCCGACATTCGCAGACTGCTGGCCATGTACTGCCAGCTGATCGACGACGGTCGCTTCGACGAGTGGATCGAACTCTTCACCGACGACATCGAATTCGTCGTCATGGGCATGCACCAGCACGGCCATGCCGAACTCCGCGGCTTCATCGAGCCGAGCCAGCAGGCCGACGCCCGCGGCAAGCACATGATCAGCGAGCCGTGGATCGAGATCGAGTCCGCCACCGCGGCGACCGCGACCACCGATTTCGCCTGGGTGTCGAAGCAGGGCGCCGTCGGCCAGGCCGGCCGCTACCACGACAGGATCGTCAAACAGAACGAGCGCTGGCAGTTCCAGCGCCGAGAGATCGTCTTCACAGGAGACCAACCCGAATGAGCACGCAGGACCAGGAAATCGCCGATCAGATGATCGAGACGATCGCGAAGTGGATCGACAAGGAGGTCATCCCTCACGCGAGCGAGTTCGAGCACGCCGACGAATTCCCGCAGGCGATGTTCGACCAGATGTGCGAGTTCGGCCTGTTCGGGGCAACCATCCCCGAGGAATACGGCGGGCTCGGCCTCGACGTGACCACCTACGCCCGGATCGTCGAGGAGCTGAGCCGCGGCTGGATGTCGCTCTCGGGCATCCTCAACACCCACAAGATCGCCGCGACGATGATCGGCCGCTACGGCACCGACGAGCAGCGCGAGAAGTACCTGCCGAAGATGGTCGACGGCAGCTACCGCGCCGCCTTCTCACTGAGCGAACCCGACTCGGGGTCCGACGCCGGGGCGCTGCGGTGCAAGGCCACGCAGGACGGCGACGAGTGGATCATCAACGGCACGAAGATGTGGGTCACCAATGGCGTGCGGGCCCACATCGTGATGCTGCTCGCCCGCACCCCCGACGATCGGGTGACGTGCTTCATCGTCGAGAAGGAGCCGGGCGACTCGTTCGAGGGCATCAGCACCTCGAAGAAGATCCACAAGCTCGGCTACAGGGGCCTCGAGACGGTCGAGATGTCCTATGTCGATCATCGGGTCCCCGACGCCAACATGCTCGGCGGTGCGGAGGGCATGGGCCGTGGCCTGCGCTACGCACTGTCGGCGCTCGAACTCGGGCGTATCAACATCGCGGCACGGGCGGTCGGCGTCGGCCAGGCCGCCTTCGACTCGGCGATGAAGTACTCCCAGGAACGCGAGACATTCGGCAAGCCGATCTTCGAGCACCAGGCGATCCAGTTCAAGCTCGCCGAGATGGCCACGAAGCTGCAGGCCGCGCGGCTGATGACCTACGACGCGGCAGCCCGCTTCGACCGCGGCGAACGGATCGACCTCGAGGCCGGGATGGCGAAGCTGTTCGCCTCCGAGGCGTGCTTCGAGATCTGCACCGATGCCCTGCGGATCCACGGCGGCAACGGCTACACGCAGGAGTACGACGTCGAGCGCTACTTCCGTGACTCGCCGTTGATGATCATCGGCGAGGGCACGAGCGAGGTGCAGAAGATGGTCATCGCCCGCAAGCTCCACGAGCGCCATGCCATCACCTGACCCGTCACACCGGTGTCAGACACTCGTCACGGCGGCGACCGCGTGACGATCCGTCAGCCTGCCGAACGCTTCCGGGCCCTCTTCGAACCACGAGGGATCGTGGTCGCGGGAGCGGCGACCCATCCGGGCAAGTTCGGGTTCGTCGCCTACCACAACCTCCGCGCTGCGGGATACGAGGGAGCGCTCTACGGCACCAACCTCGCCGGTGAAGAAGTCCTCGGCGAGACGACCTACGACTCCCTCGACGACATCCCCGACGCCGACCTCGATCTCGTCTTCCTGGGGGTTCCGGCCAAGGCGACCGCCGACGTGCTCCGCCAGGCCGCCGATCGAGGCATCACCGCGGCGTTCTGCGCCTCCGCCGGCTACGGCGAGATCGACGAGACGGGGCGGGCTCACCAGGACGAACTGGCCGAACTGGCCGACAGTCTCGGCATCCTCTTCGCCGGGCCCAACGGCCAGGGCGTCATCTCGACCCCCGTGCACATGTGCGCCCAGATCGTCGCCCCGATGCCGCCTCGGGGCACCATCGCCATCGCCAGCCAGTCGGGCGGGATGGTCTCCACGTTCGGCAACTACGCACGCCAGTGCGGGGTGGGCATCAGCCGCGCCGTGTCGGTCGGCAACGGCGCCCAGGTCGGCGTCGCCGACTTCATGGAGTGGTTCGCCACCGATCCCGAGACAACGGTGGGCCTGACCTATCTCGAGCACATCGCCGACGACACGGTCGAACGCCTGGCCGGGGTCGCCGAGGAGATGCCCGTCGTGGTGAGGCGGGGCGGGCGGTCGGTCTCGGGCCGTTCGGCCGTCGCCGCCCACACGGGTTCGTCAGCCGGCCGTGACGACACCGACGCCGCCCTGGCCGATGCGGGTGTCACCGTCGTCGACTCGATCGCCGAAGCGTGGTGGACCGCCGCGACCTTCGCCACGCAACCGCTTCCCCGCGGGCCACGCACGGTCGTGTTCGGCACCGCCGGCGGCTGGTGTGTCATCACCGGCGATGCCGTGGAGGCGAGCGAACTCGACCTGATCGAATTGCCGGACGACCTGCGATCCGAAGTCGATGCCCGGGTTCCGCCCCGCTGGAGTCGTCGCAACCCGATCGACCTCGCCGGCGGCGAGACCCGCGACACCATTCCCGAACTGCTACCGATCATCGCCGACCACCCCGACGTCGACGGCGTGATCTATCTCGGCCTCGGCATCCAGTCGAACACCGGAGCGATGGAGCGCGACGGGCGCTTCTTCCCGGATCACGGACTCGACCGCATCGTCGAGTACCACGAGCGGCAGGACACGCGCTTCGCCGAGGCGGCCGCGGCCGCGTCCGAGCGCAGTGGTAAACCGGTGATCACCTTCACCGAACTCGCGACCACCAACCCCGAGAATCCGGGGCCCGCCACCGTGCGCGCCACCGGTCGCTACTGCCACAGCGCGGGCGACGAGGCCGTGGCCGCGCTCGAGCATCTGTGGCGGTACGCGCGCCACCGCTCGCCGTAGCGTCACCGAACCATGACGCTCGACGATCTGCTCGCTGCCGCCCCCACCCGACCCGACCTGGTGGTACACGGCGAGGACCGCGTGTCGACCGCGGACCTTTCCCGGCGCAGTCGCGACCTCGCCGGCGCGCTCAACGCCCGCGGCATCGGTCACGGTGACCGCGTCGCATTCCAGCTGCCCATCGGGATCGACGCGGTGGTGGTCTATCGCGCCTGCTGGGCGGTGGGTGTGGTGCCGGTGGCCCTGCACCCGATGGCCGGTCGGTCGCAGCTGAACCACGCACTCGAGCAGGCCGAGCCGGCGCTGCTCCTCGCCACCGCCGACGCGCCCCTGGCCGAGTCCCCGACTGTGGAGACCGTGGCTGATCTCACGGGGGGCGCGGTCCCCGTCTTCGATGGCGACGAGCGCGACGACGCCCTCGTCATGTTCACCTCGGGCAGCACCGGCGTGCCGAAGGGGGTCGTCCACACCCACGCGTCACTCGCCTACAAGACGGCCGAGTCGCTCGACGTCCACGGCCTCACCGCCGACGACGCGGTGCTGATGCCGGCTCCGCTCGCCCATGTCTCGGGCCTGCTCCACGGCGTGCTCGTGCCGGGGGCCGTCGGGGCGAAGACGGTCCTGATGTCGAAGTGGGACCCGGGGCAGGCCCTCGACCTGATCGAACGGGAGGCCGTCACCTGGATGGTCGGCCCGCCCACGTTCTTCCTCGGCTTGATGGACCACCCCGCCTTCGATCCGGCCCGGGTCACCTCCCTGCGACTGGTCTCGTGCGGGGGCGCAGGGGTGAGTCCGGCCTTCGCCGCCCGCGCCCGGGCCGAGCTCGGGGTCGTGGTCAAGCGGGCCTACGGGTCGACGGAGGCCCCGACGATCGCGACGAGCCGGCACGACGACCCGCCCGAGCGAATGGTCACGACCGACGGTCGGGCCTTCGGCGGTTCGCAGCTCCGCGTCGACGACGACGGGGAGCTCTGGGTTCGCGGACCCGAACTCGCCCGCGGCTACCTCGACGCCGACCGCACGGCCGACCACTTCGTCGACGGCTGGTTCCGCACCGGCGACCTCGCCACGCTCGACGACGGCTGGCTGACGATCACGGGTCGGCTCGGGGATCGCATCATCCGAGGCGGCGAGAACATCTCCGCGACCGAGGTCGAGCAGCACCTCGAGGCCCATCCCGCGGTGCGTCAGGCCATCGCCGTGGCCGAACCCGACGAGCGGCTCGGTGAACGGGTGGCTGCGTTCGTCGCCGTGACCGACGACTTCGACCTCACGACCTGCCAGTCATGGTTCGAGCAGCGGGGCGCGGCGAAGTTCATCACGCCGGAACGCATCGAGATCGTCGACGAGATGCCGGTGCTCGCCTCGGGCAAGGTCGACCGGGCTGCGCTGGCGTCCCGCCTCGACTGAGCGACCCGAGACCCGGGCGATTCGCACGACGTGGCGATCGACGCAAAGCTGGAGCCGTGTCCAACCCGACCCCCACGATGCGGGCGGCGGTCTACCGTCGGCCCGGCGAGGTCGACGTGGTCGAGATGCCACGGCCCGAGGCCGGGGACGCTGCCGTCATCGCCGTCGAGTACTGCGGGGTCTGCGGCACCGATCTCCACATGATGCTCGATGGTTGGGGTGTGCGCGATGCCGTCTTCGGCCACGAGTGGTCGGGACGGGTGGTCGAGCCCGGCGACACCGGGTTCGCGCCCGGCGAGCTCGTGGTGGGCCTGCCCTCACCGGTGTGCGGCGAGTGCCGTCCCTGCCGTGACGGACGCCCCAGCCTCTGCCGCGGTCGTCCGGAGGCCGGGGTCGCGCTGGATCGCGGCGCCTTCGCCGAGTACGTCCGAGCCACGGGCGACCGGCTGATCGCGGTGCCGCCGGGCATCGACGCCCGCGCTGCGGCCTACACCGAACCCCTCGCCGTCGCCCTCCACGCCGTGTCGCTGGCCGAGGTCGACGATACGCAGACGGCGCTGGTCATGGGGGCCGGACCGATCGGCGCCGCGATCATCGCAATCCTGGCCGAGCGGGGTGTCGCGACCACCGCGGTCGAACCCGGCGAGGCCCGGTCCGCCCTCGCGGCCCGACTCGGGGCCACGAGCCGACCCGTCGATTCGCTCGAGGCACCACCGCACCCCGGCGCGACCGCGGACGACGCGTTCGACGTGGTGTTCGAAACGTCCGGCGCACGGGTCGCGGCCGAGACCGGACTCGCCCAGCTCGCGGCCGGCGGTCTGCTGATGCTGGTCGGCACTGGCATCGACTATCCGAAGCTCGACACCAACCGGGTCATCCTCAACGAGCTCCGGGTCAGCGGTGCGTTCAACTACGACCCCGACGGATTCGAGGCAGCGCTCTCCCTCATCGGCTCCGGCACCCTTCCTCTCGACGCGCTGATCGCCGACGACTCCGCCCCCCTCGACGACCTCGTGGCGACGATGCACCGACTGCGCGCAGGGGACATCCCCGGAAAGGCGATGATCCGCCCATGAGTGACTTCACCGGACCGACCCGCTTCAACCACGTGGCCATGAGCATGCCGGCCGACTCGCTCGACGAGCAGAGCCGAGCCGACATCACGGCGTTCTACGCCGAGGTCTTCGGTTGGGTCGAGCACCCCACCATGACCGAGGACCGCACCCGCCTGGTCATGGGCGTCCACTCCTATGACCAGTTCGTCTTCCTCATCGCCGACGACGAACCCATGCGAGCGCCCCGGCTCGACCATTTCGGCCTCGCGGTCGACACCGTCGACCAACTCCACGAGGTGCTCGGTCGGGCGAAGGCCTACGCCGAGCGGGACGACCGTGTCGACATCATCGACTACGAGGTCGAGGACCACGGCCCCCTGAAGCTGCACAACTTCTACGTGGGTTACCTGCTCCCGATGATGGTCGAGGTGCAGTGCTTCGAATTCCTGACGTGACGAGTGTCTGACACCGGGGTGACGGGTCAGCGGCCTCGGCCGGGGGTGTAGCGCCGGGAGGCGTCGGGATTGTCGGCCGCGGAGATGCGGTCCTGCACGTCGGTCAGTTCGGCCCGGGCCGCCCGGCTGTAACGCTGGTCGGGCTTCGCTTCGTCGCCGGGGAGCAGGGGCAGCCCGAACCCGGAGTAGACGACCTTGCGCGGACGTTCGACCGGCGGGTGGGCCCGGTGCAAGGTGTCGCTGCAATGCACCGTGACGTCGCCGGTCGTGGTCTCGAGCATGCGCGGCGCGAGATCGAGCTTCGGGTCGCGGCCGGTCGCCATCGTGTTGGCCCGGTGGGACCCGGGGATCACGCCGAGGGCGCCGCTCACCCGATCGGCGCCGGTGACGGAGATCCCGCAGGTCATCGAGTTGCACATGTAGGAATGACGGCCCTGCCCGCAGTCCTTGTGCCACGGCAGATCCGACAGACCCTTGACGATCCCGAGCGGCTTCACGAGCCCTTCGGCACCGCCCTTGTGCACGTGGCCGTCGCCGGTCAGCGATGCGAGCCACTGGTAGCGGTCGCTCTCGACGAGCTCCCGCAGGGCAGCCGACTTCTCATAGAAGAACAGCACCCGCACCGCTTGGTCGAGTCCGTCCTCGTCGGTCGCCCACCACGATTCGCCGTCATCGGGGGTCGCCCGGGCGATCCACTCGTCGATGTCGTCCGCAACCCGGGCCATCTCGGCTTCGTCGAACACGTTCTCGATGTGAAGGAACCCGGCCTCGGTGAGGAAATGGGCGATCTCGTCACGATCGTCGTCGATCGTGAAGCTGCGGTCGAGGTCGAGGGGCCCACCGTCGAGGGCGCGGAACGTCACATCGCCGGTCTCGTGGACCTTGCGCCCGTCGAGGAGGGCCCGCAGGATCGGTTCCCAGCCGATCCACTCGTTGATGTCGCCGGCGGTGAGCCTCACGCGCGATGTCATCGCCAACCCCATGGTCGACTGACTGTCCTGCACGAGATCCGACAGGGCGTCCTCCGCCATTTCGGCGACCACGCCGGCGTCGTCCAACCCGGGCGAGGCGACCATGACGCCGTCGCGTACCCGCAGGGTCATCCCGCGACCGTCGACCGAGAGCCCCAGCGGGAGGGCGTCCTTGTAGGCCGCACCGCGCCCGGCGAGATCGCCGTGGGTGCGCAACGCGGTGGCAATCACCTCGTCGAACACCTCGTCCCGGCCGAGCTCGCACTCGTCCTTGAGGAGACGGGTCCGTTGATCGATCGACATGGGCGACCTCCTGAGGTTGCCCCCAGTGTGGGTCAACCGAGGACCGAGCCGCCACTCTCCAGCCGCGCCGCGAGCATCGCGCCGAGCCGGGCTCGGTGGTGGCGGGCATCACCGAACGCCACCGAATCGAGCTGGGCCCGCTTCAGGTGGAGGTGGACGTCGGACTCCCAGGTGAACCCGATGCCGCCGTGGACTTGCAACGCAGACTCGGCCACGCGTACCGCTGCGTCGCTGCACCAGACCTTCGCCGTCGCCGCCGCGACCCGGGCATCGGGGTCGTCGGCGCCGAGCGCCCAGGCGGCGTGATAGACCGCCGAGCGCATGCCCTCGACGTCGACGAGCATGTCGGCGCACCGGTGTTTGACGGCCTGGAAGCTGCCGATCGGCCGTCCGAACTGCTCCCGTTCCTTCGCGTAGTCGACCGCCATGCGCATCACCTGTTCGGCCCCGCCCAGCATCTCGGCGGAGTGGAACACCGCGCCGCGATCGAGGTGCGCCGCGACCTCGTCGGCTCCGCCGATCACGGTCGCCGGCGCCCGGTCGAGGTCGATCCAGGCGAGCTCGCGGGTGAGGTCCATGGCCGGCTCGGCCGGGCGCTCTATGCCGGCCAGATCCACGGCCACGAGATCGTGTCCCGCCGGCACCACGAGGACATCGGCCCGGGCGCCGTAGATGACCGGTTCGGGACGGCCCGACACGGTGCCGTCGTCGTGGTGGGTGAGCGCTGACCGGGCGACCGCGGCGATCGACTCGCCGCTCAGCAGCGTCGGCCCCCACTCGGTGTCGGCCAGGGAAGCCAACGCCACGAGTTGCTGGGCGAGCGGCACGGGGGCCACGTGGGCGCCGGCCTGCTCGAGCAGGACGGCGGCTTCGACCGTGCCCAGCCCCACCCCACCCGCCGACTCGGCGACCGCGATGCCGGTCCACCCCTGCTCGACCATCGCCGACCAGAGCTCGGCATCGAATCCGCCGGCGGCGCGCACCCGGTCCGGCGCGCACCGGTCGGTCAGGAGATCGCGCGCCGCATCGCGCAGCGCCACCTGATCCGCGGAGAGGTCGAAGTCCATCGAGGCCGCATCGTAGGGGTCGAGCGTGGCAAGTGACAGTCCGCACGACCGACTGGTAGACCGCTGTCGTGGACCTCACGCCGACGCCCGACCAGGAGCGCTTTCGAGCCGAATGTCGGTCCTGGCTGACCGAGAACCTGCCGTGGGAGTACGGCGTCGGACTGCCGCCGCTGTTCGAGGACCTCGCCGAAGAGGTCGAGTTCCTCCGCCGCTGGCAGCGCGAACTCGCCCATGCCGGTTTCGTGGGCGTCACCTGGCCGAGCGCCTACGGGGGTCGCGATGCCACCCCACTCGACCACTACATCGTGCAGGAGGAACTGGCCCGGGCCCGAGCGCCGGAGCTGGTGGGCCGGATCGGCGTGAACCTGGTCGGCCCGACCCTGCTCGCCCACGGAACCGATGCGCAGAAGGCGCGTTGGCTGCCGAGCATCCTCGGCGCCGACCAGCTCTTCTGTCAGCTCTTCTCCGAACCCGATGCCGGGTCCGACCTGGCCGCCGTCGCCACCCGGGCGACGAAGGTCGACGGCGGGTGGGAGCTCCACGGCCAGAAGGTCTGGACCTCCTACGCCCAGTTCGCCGACTGGGGTCTCTGCCTGGCCCGGACCGACCCCGACGCCCGCAAGAACCGGGGCATCTCCGCCTTCATGGTCGACATGCGGGCGCCGGGCATCGACATCCGGCCGCTGCGCCAGATCACCGACGAGGCCGACTTCAACGAGGTCTTCTTCGACGGCGCGTTCGTGGCCGACGACCAGGTGATCGGGCCGGTCAACGGTGGATGGGGTGTCTCCGGCTCGACGCTCACCCACGAACGGGGCACCAACCCGCGCCAGCTGGTCATCCACACCCAGCTGTTGGACGAGCTCTTCCGCCTCGCCGACGAACGGGGCCTGTCGGGCGAGCCGCAGGTCGAGCAGGCGCTCGCCCAGGCGTTCGTGGAGCTTCGCCTGTTCCAACTCCAGAACTGGCGGTCGCTCAGCCGACTCCAGCACGGCCGTGAGCTGGGCGCCGAGGCCACCACGGCGAAGCTCTACTGGAGCGAGATGAGCCAGCGGATGCACCACACGGCGATGGACATCCTGGGCGACGAATCGTCGCTGTGGCGGGGGGCGTCCGACAATCCGGGCGACGGTCGCTGGCAGCGGTCGTGGCTGTACTACCGCGCCGCCTCGATCTTCGCCGGCACCAACGAGATCCAGCGCAACATCATCGGTGAGCGGACACTCGGGCTACCCCGCGAGCCGCGGCCTGCCTGACCGGCGTCGGGCTCACGACTCGAGCGCGAGCTTCAGCCGTCGGAGCGTCTGCTCCATCCCCTTCTCCATGGCCCGCCGCCGACTCCCCATCAGGTTGTAGAGCACGCGCTGCACACCGGTCGTGCGGGGGTGGGAGAAGGACTCGGTCACCCGCGTTCCGTCGTCTTCCGGGGTGAGCTCGAAACGCCACGTCGTCGTGCCCTCGGCGACGAACTCGAACACGGCGGGCTCGCGGTACTCGGTCACCTCGGAGGTGGTCGTCCACCGCTTCAGGGTGACCGGACCGAGGGCTGCCACATTGTCGCCCTCGAACCGGGCGCCGAGGGTCTGGCCGCCGTCGAGCCAACGGCACGCTACGGTCTCGGGGCTCCACTCCCCCATTCGGGTGACGTCGGCGACCGCGGCGAAGACCTCAGCCGGGCGGCGCCGGATGAAGGTGTCGGCTCGGCCGGTGGTGAGTTCTGCCATGGCGGGCAGTCTCGCGCCGACGCGGGGTCACCGCTCGATGGCACTGATGTCGAGCGTCACCTCGGCGGGCCAGAGGAGGTTCGCGACCTCGGCCGCCGGCGCCGGCCTGGCGTAGAGGAACCCCTGTGCATGGGTGCCGCCGACGGCGACGAGCTGCTCGTGCTGGCCCGACGTCTCGACTCCCTCGGCAACGACCTTGAGCCCCATCGCCCGGCCGAGGCCGAGCACCATGGCGGCGATCGACGACTCGGCGTTGCCGCTCGTCAGTTCCTCCACGAACCGCCGATCGATCTTCACGATGTCGACGGGCATGTCGCGGAGGTACGTGAGCGACGAGTAGCCGGTGCCGAAGTCGTCGAGGGCGATGAGGATGCCGGCGCGTCGGAGTCGGGCGAGATTGTCGATCGTCGTCTGGGTGTCGGTGACGAGGACGCTCTCGGTGACCTCGATCGTCAGGGCCGAGGGCGAAGCCCCCGCTGCGGCGAGCGTGTCGAGCACGGTGTCGACGATCGTCGGATCCATGATCTCGCGGGCAGACAGGTTCACGGCGATACGGCGCGTCCCTCCACCGCGGGTGCTCCAGTCGGCGATCTGGCGAGCGACCTCGCGCAGCACGACCCGACCGACCTTCGTGATCAGACCGGTCTCCTCGGCGATCGGGATGAACTCGGCGGGTCCGATGAGTCCGCGTGTCGGGTGCTCCCACCGGACCAGCGCCTCGGCGCCCTCGAACTCCCCCGAGAGGAGGTTGACGATCGGCTGGTAGTGCACCCGGAGTTCGCCGCTGTCGACGGCATGGCGCAACTCGGTCTGGACACGATGACGTGACTGGACCTTCTCACGCATGGCGTTGCCGAAGACGGCCACCCGCCCTCGGCCCGCGGCCTTCGCCGCGTACATCGCGACGTCGGCATGGCTCACCAGGTCGTTGGCGCTGACCCCCGAGCGGTCGGCAAGCGCGAGGCCGACACTCGCGCCCACATAGGTGACGTTGTCGCCCAGCCGGAACGGGCTCTCGAGGTCGCGGATGATCCGACGCCCGAGGGCGACGAGTTCGGCGGCGCCACCGTCGGCCCGGGCCATGACGACAAACTCGTCGCCGCCGAAACGGGCGAGGAGATCGCCCTCCCGGATCGCGTTGCGCAGTCGGGAGCTGACGATCTTGAGGAGCTCGTCGCCCGCGGCGTGGCCCCAGGCGTCGTTGACCACCTTGAACCGGTCGAGGTCGATGAACAGCACCGCGGGAGCAGCAGCGTCGCCCCCTCCTTCGCGTCGCGATTCGAGCGCCTGATCGAGCTCCGCGACGAAGAGATCCCGATTGGGAAGCCCGGTCAAGCCGTCGTAGTGGGCGGACTCCCAGAGCCGCCGCTCGAAGTCGACCGACTCCGACACGTCACGGACCAGGGCGTGGAACGAGCCTTCCCCGTCCCGGTCGACCCGGCTCACGGAGACGCGGATCGGAACCCTCTCACCGGAGCTTCGGCGGGCGTACAAGCCGACGACCTCCTCGTTCCGATTCCAGATCCATTCGACCAGGTTCGCCCGCTCGGGGGGCACCGCTCCCTTGCTCGAACTCAGTCCGAAATGGACCCCGAAGGGCTGGCCCTCGATCTCGTCGGCGGTGCGGCCGAGCAGCACGGCCGCAGCCGGGTTGACCGATTCGATGACCCCGTAGCCCGAACAGGTGATGATCCCCTCGGCGGCGTGGTCCACGATGGATCGCTCACGGGCATCGCTGGCCTCGAGCTGTGCGTTGACCGTCTCGAGCTCTGTGACACGGAGCGCCTCGGCCGCATTGGCGCAGACCAGCGTGTCGGTCATCTTCGCCACCGCCGACGCGAGGGCGCCGATCTCGTCGCGGGTCCGGATGTCCGCCCAGGCATCGAGGTCACCGGCGGCGACGTCGACCGCCGCCTCGGTCAGTCGCTGGATCGGGCGGGAGATCCAACGGGCGAACAGCACGGCCATGGCGAGCACCAGAAGGGCGGTGACGACGATCGCCCCCATCAAGGTCGTGCGAAACGACGACACCCCGGCGAGGGCCTCGGAGCGATCGATCTTCACCACGACGGCCCAACCCGGCCCGTCGACCGTGCCGGTCACCGCCAGCACCGACTGTTGGCGATAGTCGACCACACCGTCGAAGCGACCGGTCTGGCCGTCGAGGGCGAGCGTGATCGGCGCCTCCGTCTCGGTCGGCGGGACGACGACGTCGAGCACCACCCCGTCGGCGAACCGGAGCGGTGCGATGAACTCTGCACCGCCACTGTGATGCATCTGGGCGACCGAGGTCTCGCCCGTCTCGCTGAGTCCTTCGTAGTTCGTCGCCAGCGCGGTGATCGCGTCGATCGACGTCTCGATCACCACGGACCCGACGGGCTCGCCGTCGACGATCACGGGCGTGGAGCTGACGACGACCGGCGTGCCCTGCCCGTCCTCGACGACGACTCCCTCGAACCATTCGTCCGCCATCAACCGATCACCGACCGCGTCGACCCGTTCCCGGGCCCTGGAGTCGCTGGTGGCGATGATCTGGTTGTCCCGCCCGAGGAGGGCCACCGACTGGAGTCGGCCGATCTCTCCCACCGCGGCGATCAGCGCCGACTCGACGCCTGCGTGATCGTCGGCGGTCAGACCGTCACGAATCGCCGTCTGCGTGACGAGGGTCTCGGCGATCTCGCGATCGGCATCGACCATCGCGTCGAGCTGGCTCACCTGCGCGGCGGCGATCCCTTCGAGCCGCGCGAACGCACTGTCGATCGCCAGCGACTCCTGCGTCGCCTCCGAGACGAAACCGAGGATGGCGAGGGGACCGAGTGCGGCAACGAGAACCGCCACCGTCATCTTCGTGCGAATCGAGTGTCCGCCGGCCGTGAGTCGTCGGCCGACTCGGCGCCTTTGGGTCATGCCTTTCAGATCGACGGATCGAGCCGATTTCCGTATGGGCCATATCGCCCTGCTTGCCGAGGCCTGTCAGCATGGGGGGATGAGTGACTTTCAGGCAATCACCTACGAGGTCGACGGCGCGATCTGCACGATCACACTCGACCGGCCCGAGGTCGCGAACGCCCAGAACACCGAGATGATCGACGAGATCGACGCCGCGCTCGACCTGGCCGACGCGGACGACGCCGTGCGGGTCGTGATCCTTGCCGGCAACGGCAAGCACTGGTCGGCGGGCCACGACCTCAAGGCGCTCGTGGGCGACACCGAACCCGATCGCTGGCGCCTGATGCGCGAAACCCCCGAGGGGAAATGGCATCACGAAAAGGTCATGTACTTCGACCGGTGCCTGCGCATCCGCGATTTCCGCAAGCCGACGATCGCGGCCGTGCAGGGCAAGTGCATCGCCGCAGGAGTGATGCTGGCCTGCATGTGCGACCTGATCGTCGCCAGCGACGACGCCTCGTTCCAGAACCCCGTGCTGCGGATGACCGGCGCAGGCGTGGAGTTGCTCGTGGAGCCGTGGGAGATGCCGGCCCGCAAGGCGAAGGAGTTCCTCCTCGCGGCCGAGACGTTCAGCGCCGCCGACGCCGAGCGACTCGGCATGGTGAACCGGGTCGTCCCCCGCGCCGAACTCCGGGCCGCCACGGTCGAGCTGGCCGAACGAATCGCCCTGGTGCCGCCCACCACCGCCCAGGTCGTCAAGCGTTCGATCAACAAGACGCTCGACCTGCAGGGCCAGCGCGACGCCTACGACTACCACTTCCAGGCGCATCACTGGATGCACAACACGGCGACGGCACTCGATGCGCTCGAGGCCCGCAAGGCGAAGGGCTCGATGAAGGAAGTTTTCGCAGAACACCGGGATGACGGCGAGGGATCGTGAGACGACCGCTCGAGGGCTTGCGCGTCCTCGATCTCGGGACCCGCATCGCCGCCCCCTTCTGCGCCGGTCTGCTCGGCGAGCAGGGGGCCGAGGTCATCAAGATCGAGCAGCCGCAGGGCGGCGACCCGCTCCGTGACCTTGGTCCGTTCATCGAGACCGACGAGGGTCCGTACTCGCTCTACTGGTCGGTCGAGGGCCGGGGACGCAAGTCGGTCACCCTCGACCTCCGCAAGCCCGAAGGCCAGGCCCTCTTCCGCCGCCTCGCCGCCGAGTCCGACGTCGTCTGCGAGAACTTCCGCCCCGGCACGCTCGAACGCTGGAACATCGATCCGGCCCAGCTCGACCCGAGACTCGTCACGGTGCGCATCAGCGTGTTCGGCCAGAGCGGGCCGAAGTCGTTGCGACCCGGCCTCGACCGCAACGGCGTCGCCTACGGCGGTCTGCTCCACCTCACCGGCGAAGCCGATCGTCCGCCGGTGCGCCCCGGTGTGACCGTCACCGACTATCTCACCGGCGTCTTCGCCGCCCAGGCCGCGCTCGGTCTCCTCTACGAACGCGACGCGCGGGGCACCGGTGAAGGAGGCGTGATCGACGCCTACCTCTACGGGTCGGCCCTGCGCATCCTCGAGTGGTCGATCGCGGCGTACGACCGGCTCGGCGTGGTCCGCAACCGATCTGGCAACCGCCTCGAACACTCGGCTCCCCTCGACAACTACCCGAGCAGTGACGGCCGCTTCGTCTGCATCGTCGCCGCCGCGCAGAACAACTTCGAACGGCTGTGTGCCGCCATGGATCGACCCGACCTGCTCGCCGACGAGCGCTACGCCACACCCAAGGGGCGCGCCGCCAACAACGCCGCGATCAACCAGATCGTGACCGACTGGGCGGCGGCATTGACCGCGGCGGAGATCGAGAAACGCTGCGTGGCCCACGACGTCCCGGTCGGCACGGCCTACGACGCCGCCGACCTCAGCGCCGACGAGCACGTCCTCGCCCGCGGCGACATCCTCCCCGTCGACGACCCGGTGATCGGCCTCGTGCGCCAACAGGCCCCGTTCCCCCGGATCGAGGACCAACAACCCGATGCGCCGACGGGAGCGCCACGGCTGGGCGCCCACACCGACGAGGTGCTCGGTGCCGTCCTCGGGCTCGACGACGCCGAGCTCGCCCGGCTTCGCCACGAGAAAATCATCTGAGGGCGGTCTCCCGGAGACACCACTGTGCGTTCACGACGGTGAGATGATTCCCTCCGTGGCGGAGCCGACCTCGACGAG
>Ga0213866_10000203_pt1 | contig 49936 bp, 44 predicted proteins | sample PICome_11_FD_160079 | JGI IMG/M metagenome (GOLD analysis project Ga0213866, IMG submission 160079) | Coastal seawater microbial communities near Pivers Island, North Carolina, United States - PICO284 | ecosystem: Environmental > Aquatic > Marine > Coastal | place: USA: North Carolina...
ATCAGTATTAATATCAATCAGTGGTTTTTTATCCAAATAAGGTACAGCATAATTGGTTATTGTGTTCCGCCATTGCTGTTCACTTTTAGGATTACGCCATTCTTCCTTTTTCTTTGCAGAAATATAAAGGTTAGCAATGAAGGAAAACTTTTTATTTTGTTGTTTTCTTAGGACCTCTTGTTTTCTTTTTTCGTCTATAGGGTCTATTTTATTGAGAACTAAACGTCTATTGTCTTCAGCCTTCTGCCTTGCGTCTACAATTGAGATTTCTGGAAAGGTCCCAAGACCCATTTCTCTTGATTTATGGTCTATACGATAACGATAGGACCATTTACCAGTTCCAGGACTTGTAATTGAGATGTATAGGCCTTTTCCGTCATGATACTTGCCTTTTGTTAAATTTAATAATTGTTTGTATTTAAGTTTATGCATACTTGTCTCCAGTCTACAAATTGGTCCACAAAGTGGATTGGTTAAGGATGAATTACACTGGAATATGAAAAAGAGTTCTGGTCAATATAATCAAGGCACAGCCTAGAGTTATGACATAGTATGACTTAACATAGTTATCTTCATGGCGGAGAGGAAGGGATTCGAACCCTTGAGAGGCGTTAACCCCAACACGCTTTCCAGGCGTGCGCCTTAAACCGCTCGGCCACCCCTCCAAAGAACCAAAACTCTACATTAACAATTTAGAACGAGCAAGTGAATATAAACTATTCTTTTATTGAAATTACAATTATAACTTTTACATTAATATAAGGTTTATTGAGGAAAAAAATTGATAATTGGCAGACTTTTAATTTTTCTAGGAATAGTCTTTTTTATACTTACTTTAGTTAGTAATTATTTTGACATAATTTCACAGATTGACAATAAATCTACTGTAATTCAATTAGGTCAACTATGGTTTCACTTTTCTCCTGGCAGCCTCCAATTAACAGAAACCATAATAAGTAGATACGTTGACCCATGCTCTGCTTTAGAAATATTAAATTGCTCAGGCTTTATTTGGCATCCATTTATATCTTCGATTTTATTGCTACCTGCAGCTCCGGTTTTAGCTTTCTTTAGTTTTATTCTAATAACATTTGGAATAAAGAAATCGGGAAGGAAAAGAGCTAACAATCAATCAATAAAGTAACAAATTAATTATCACCCATTTTAAGAGCCTCAAAAAAAGCATTTTGGGGTATTTCTACACTACCAAATTGTCTCATTCTTTTTTTACCCGCTTTTTGTTTTTCTAGAAGCTTCTTTTTACGGCTTATGTCGCCGCCATAACATTTTGCAGTAACGTCTTTTCTCATGGCGGAGATAGTTTCTCTAGCTATAACCTTGCCGCCAATTGCTGCTTGCAGAGCCACCTTAAACAATTGCCTAGGTATCAAATCTTTTAATCTTGTACATATTGCACGACCTCTAGTTTCAGCTTGCTCCCGATGGCTTATCATAGCCAAGGCATCTACAGGATCGCCATTAACTAAAATCGATACCCTTACAAGATCACCTTTTTTATAATCATCCATTTGATAATCAAAGCTGGCATAACCTGATGTCATACTTTTCAATTTGTCATAAAAATCAAACACAACTTCATTTAGAGGTAATTTATAAATAATCATAGCTCTTGTTCCAGCGTATGTTAAATCTATTTGTTCGCCCCTTCTTTCGGTACACAAAGTCAAAACTGAGCCAACATATTCATCTGGAACCATAATAGTTGCTTTGATCCATGGCTCTTCAATAAAATTGATGTGATTAATATCAGGCAAATCTGCAGGGTTGTGAAGCAATTGATTTGTATCGTCACTCTTTTGAACCTTATATACAACTGATGGTGCAGTAGAAATAAGGTCTAAATCAAACTCTCTGGACAATCTTTCTCTAATGATTTCCATGTGCAGCAACCCTAAAAAACCACACCTAAATCCAAAACCTAATGCAGCAGAAGTTTCAGCTTCAAAGCTAAATGATGCATCATTAAGAGAAAGCTTGCTCAAAGCCTCACGTAAATCTGAAAATTGTGCATTGTCCATTGGGAAAAGGCCACAAAAAACAACCGGTACAGAAGGTTTGAAACCAGGCAACATAGTCAAAACTGGATTACGGTCTTCTGTTATTGTGTCACCTACCTTACAATCTGCAACTGTTTTAACAGAAGCTGTAATAAAACCTATTTCACCTGGTCCTAATTGATCAACGTTTAGAATTTTAGGTGTAAATATTCCTAGTTTTTCTATAGTGTGTGATACTTTAGTTGACATAAATCGTATTTTTTGACCTTTTTTTAAAGTACCATTTACGACCCGTACCAAAGTTAAAACACCCAGATAAGGATCATACCAACTATCTATTAATAATGCCTGCAACGGAGCGTTTGGATTACCTGTTGGAGGCGCAAGACTTTCAACTAAAGTTGATAAAACCTCTTTGATACCTTGACCAGTTTTTGCCGAAACCTCTATAGCTTCCTCTCCTGGCAAACCAATTACATCCTCTATCTGTTTTCTTATGCGTTCTGGTTCTGAAGCTGGAAGGTCTATTTTGTTTAAAACCGTAACAATTTCATGATTGACATCTATTGCTTGATAAACATTAGCTAAAGTTTGTGCTTCTACCCCCTGTGATGAATCTATAACTAGTAATGATCCCTCACATGCAGATAAAGAACGAGAAACTTCATAAGCAAAATCAACATGACCAGGAGTATCCATTAAATTTAATGTATAAGTTTGATTATCTGTATGTTTATATAGCAACCTTACTGTCTGTGCTTTGATTGTAATACCACGTTCTCTTTCAATATCCATATTATCAAGTACTTGCTCTTTCATCTCTCTATCCTCTAACCCTTTACATTCTTGGATTAGTCGGTCAGCAAGTGTCGATTTGCCATGGTCAATATGAGCAATTATTGAAAAATTTCTTATTAGTTTAATGTCCTTCATTAAAACCCTGTATAGAATAATTAGTTATATTGTATCTATTTCAATGCAAAGTAGTTTTAAACATTGTATTTGGCAATATTAAAAAAACTTATATTATTGTAAAAACTTGACTTAATATTAATAGAATTGATAAAGTTTTGACATGATACATAAAAATAATTCAAAACCACTAAGTTTGTTAAATTTATTAAGCAACCCGTGCTCTAAGGAGTTCGGGATAGATTTATTAATTAATTAAATTAAGCAATAAACTTAAATTAAGGTAAAGAATTATGAATAACAGCCATAAAAAATATGATCCGTATCCAGCAGTTAAAATAGATAATAGGCAATGGCCAAATAATATTATCACAAAAGCTCCCACTTGGTGCTCAGTTGATTTAAGAGACGGCAATCAAGCTCTGGTTGAACCAATGGACTCAATCAGAAAAATGCGAATGTTTAAACAATTAGTTAAAATGGGTTTTAAAGAAATTGAAATCGGCTTCCCTTCAGCTTCTGAAACTGATTTTAATTTTGTAAGGGAATTAATCTTAGATGGACATATTCCTTCAGATGTGACCGTTCAAGTTTTAACTCAATCAAGAAAACCTCTGATATTAAAAACTATTGAAAGCCTTAAAGGTTGTAAAAATGCAATTATGCACCTTTATAATTCGACTAGCACTTTACAAAGAGAAGTTGTTTTTAAAGAAACCATGCAAGGAGTGAAGAAAATTGCTACCGATGGGGCAAAAATAATTGCTGAAAATCTCCATAAACTTAATAACTCAAATATAAGATTACAGTACTCTCCAGAGAGTTTTACTGGGACTGAATTACCATATGCCTTAGAGGTGTGTGAAGCAGTTTTAGATGTTTGGGAAGCAAAAAAAGAAAAGCCCGTTATAATAAATTTACCTGCAACAGTAGAAATGTCTACTCCCAATGTTCACGCAGATCAAATTGAATGGATGGGAAGTAATTTTAGTAATAGGGAAAGGGTAATACTATCACTTCACCCTCATAATGATAGAGGCACCGCAATAGCTGCCACAGAATTAGGATTAATGGCAGGCGCAGATAGAGTAGAAGGAACATTGTTTGGAAACGGAGAAAGAACAGGTAATGTAGATTTAGTAACATTAGGTCTAAATATGTTAACCCAAGGTATAGACCCTAATCTTGATTTCAGTCAGATTAATGATTTAATTGAAACAGCTGAGTTCTGTAATAGACTTCCAGTTCATGAAAGACATCCGTATGCAGGATCTCTTGTTCACACGGCATTTTCAGGGAGCCATCAAGATGCCATAAGAAAGGGAATGGAAAATATAGAAAAAACAAAAAGTAACAAATGGGCTGTTCCTTATTTACCAATTGATCCCGCAGATATCGGTAGAACTTACGAAGCCATAATAAGAGTTAATAGCCAATCAGGCAAGGGTGGAACCGCTTGGCTTTTAGAAACTGATTATCACATTAAATTACCTAAAAAAGCTGAAATAGAGTTATCTTCAAAAGTACAAAAAATAGCTGACCAAACAGGCCGCGAAATTACTAGTGATGTGATATGGAAAACTTTTTCAGAAAACTTTTTAATCAAAGGTCCATATGAATTAATTGATTTTAAAGTTGAAGGTGCCAACAGAGAATCAAACTTAGAGATAATTAATGCTAAAGTTAGTTTTAAGGGTGAAATCTTTCAATTCTCTTCTCAAGGCAATGGTCCTATCTCTGCTTTTGTGAATGGTATGCGAGAAAATTTTAAATTAAAATTTACTCTTGAAGATTTTGGTCAAAATACAAGAAGTGCAACTTCCAAAGCTGAGTCTGCAGCATATGTAGAACTTAAATTTAATGATGGAAAAGATTCCATTTTTGGATGTGGAATTGATACAAGTATTACTGTGGCGCCAATTTTAGCTGTAATAAGTGCAATCAATAAAATTGATGTTTAATAATGGAAAAAATTAATACTTTTCTTGAGAACAGGATAGTTTTTAAAGTCTTAGGGCCTGAATGTATCGAATTTCTTAATAATATTCTGACAACTGATTTAAAAAAATTAGAGCTAAATGTAATAGCTCCATGCGCCTTATTATCACCTCAAGGACGAATTCTCTTTGATATGTTAATAAGCGTTAATGCTTCTAATGATCATAATAACTACCCCACGATTAACATCGAGTGCGACAAAAACCAGATCAATGATCTAATAAAAAAAATTAATATGTATAACCTAAGAAAAGAAGTCGAAATACAAAGTACAGACTACAAGGTTTTTGTATCTAATGAAAACATCGAAACCAGCAATACATTTACTGATAAAAGATTTCTTAATAAAGAAATAAGACGAATTTATTGTAAAGATAAGAGTATACTTAAAACAATATATAATAGAGATTTCTATGATTTTTTGAGGTTTAAGAACTGTATTTTAGAGGGTCCATCGGAGATAGAACCAAATATGACACTACCATCTGAAATAAATTTAGATTTATTAGGTGGAATTAGTTTTGATAAAGGTTGTTTCATTGGTCAAGAAGTCAACGCTAGAATTAAATGGAAAGGTTTAGTTAAAAAGAAATATGTTCCTATAAAATTTAAAAATACTGACCTATCACTTCTTAAATTTGACAAAACTAAAGATAGGCGAATTTTACTAAATGATATTGAAATAGGAGAAATTGTTTCTATTACTGAAAACACAAATGATAATTATCATTATGGGATAGCAAAAATTAAATTATCTCAACTTTATTTATTTGAAAATGATAATAACTTAAAATGCGATTTCTCGCACTATAAAGTAAGCGTTATATTTCCAAAATATATGTTACCTCTACCAAAAAAAATATAGAGTTCTTAGATTGACAAAAATAAGAATTCAACTTAAAAATTGAAAAGTTTCAGAAAATTATTCATTATACTGATGCAAGATATAACAATTTTGTTGTATGTAATTTTATTGTCTTTAAAAAGACAAACGGAGTTTAAATAATGTCTTCACTTTTAATGCCAAAAGCAACTGCTGTTTGGTTAATTGATAACACCACATTAACTTTTGAACAAATCGCCGAATTTTGTAATCTTCATGCTTTGGAAGTTCAAGCAATTGCAGATGGAGACGTTGGTCAAGGAATTATTGGCTTTGACCCAATTCAAAATGGACAACTAACCCAAGATGAAATAGATAAATGTTGTGATGACCCATCCTTATTTTTAAAAAGAGCTTCGTCATTATCATATGAACCTAAAACAAAAAACAAAGGTCCAAAATATATACCTCTGGCCAGAAGAGGTGATAAGCCAGATGCTATTGCATGGATAGTCAAAAACCATCCAGAAGTTAAAAATAATCTAATTTCAAAATTAATTGGAACTACAAAAGACACTATCGAAAAAATAAGAACCAGAAGCCATTGGAATATTTCTAATATTACAGCAAAACACCCAGTTTTATTAAGTTTGTGTAGCCAAGAAGATTTAGACGAAGCTATTATTAAATCAGGTGGATCTGTTGAAACAAATGATAGTGAAAACATAAATACTGACTAATAAATTAAAAATTTTTAGTTAGTATATCTTCCATAAAAGAGAAGATATATTTCTATAAAGAGATAAATTATGATTGATAAACATAACCCTCCTTCTGTTGCCTTAGTAATGGGTAGTCAAAGTGATTGGGAAACAATGAAATTCTCAGAAAAAACGCTTAGGGATTTAGAAATTCCTGTCGTCACTAAAATTATATCTGCACACAGAACTCCTGAGAGAATGTTTGATTTTGCAAAAAATGCAGAAGGCCAAGGTTTTAATGTTATTATAGCTGGTGCTGGAGGGGCTGCTCATTTACCCGGAATGATATCTTCTCACACGCACATACCCGTAATTGGTGTTCCTATTGAAAGTTCTGCTTTAAAAGGTATGGATAGTCTACTTTCCATAGTTCAAATGCCTGCTGGCGTTCCTGTTGCAACAATGTCAATAGGTAAGGCTGGTGCAATCAACGCTGCAATTTATGCTGCTAAAATACTTTCTGTTTATAACATTAATGTTAATGCTTCTCTAAAAAGCTGGCTAGCAAAACAAACTAACGAAGTTCCAATAACCCCAAATATAGAAAATGATTAATCAACCTAGAAATAGAATACTTCCAAACAAAAATAATATATTAGGAATTCTTGGAGGTGGGCAACTAGGTAAAATGATAGCTATGTCTGCTACAAAAGCTGGATATAAAACTCATTTGTATTGTCCTAAAGGTGACAACCCTGCCGAAACTGTGGTTAACAGTTTTACACACGGTGAATGGGATGATTTTGATAAGTTAGTTGAATTTTCAAATAATGTTGTTTGTGCCACATCAGAGTTTGAAAACATACCCTCAAAAACACTAGAACTTTTAGCAAACAAAACTTCTGTAATTCCTAATAGTAAAGTTTTCCGATCTGCACAAATCAGATCAAAAGAAAAGGAAATAGCTGAAAAATCAGGATTTAAAACACCTAAATGGTATTTAATTAAAAATACAGATGATTTAATTAGTGCTTCCAAGTTAATGGAAAATGGAGGAATTTTAAAAACAAATTCATTAGGCTATGATGGCAAAGGACAAGTCAGAATTAATAAACACTCTAACTTGTTTGAAATATGGGAAAACCTTGGTTCTGTTGAATGTGTTCTAGAAGAAATTTTGGAATTTAAAAGAGAAATCTCTATCATGTATTTTAAAAGTACGGATAATTCTGACGGTTTTTTCCCAATATCACAAAATCATCATGAAAATGGAATTTTACGAAAAACTATTGCACCAGCTATTTTAAATATAGATGATGAAAGAGACCTCAGGCTAAAGACAAAAAAACTATCTGAAAATTTAGGCCTTTATGGCATCTTAGCTGTTGAACTTTTTGAGCTATTAGACGGTAGTATAGTTTTTAACGAAATAGCACCAAGACCCCACAACTCATTTCATTGGACTTTAAATGGTTGTGATAATAGTCAATTTGATATTTTAATCAGAACAATGTGTGGTTTACCTGTTAAAGATGTAAAATCAAACGGAAAATGGGAAATGACAAATCTAATAGGTCAATATGAAAATATAATAAGCGAAACATCTAAAGACCAAGATTATATTTTATATTTATATGGTAAGCACGAAACTAAGCCAGGACGGAAAATGGGCCATTTAAATAAACAAATTAGTTAAACTATTTTTTACAAAATTCGAATGGAACGTCTTGATAAACTTCATTTATAAAATTTGAAAATAATAAAAAGGCATAAGGCCGCCACCTATTAATGGGGTCTCTTAAAACATCATCGTCAGGAAAATAATTTTGTGGAATATCAATGGTAATATTTTCAGATTTATCTCTTAAAAACTCTTCTTTCAAAGTAATAGCATCATACTCAAGATGATTAAGAATAAATAAATCTTTTGACTTAGGGCATCTAACCATTCCGACACCTGAATCTTTGGAAAGGGCTAAAATTTCTAAACCAGTACTTTTTATTTCAGCCTCTTTAACCTCAGTGTAACGAGAAACTGGCATAGGAAATCTATCTATAAAACCTTGAAGTAATCTATATTTTTTTTCTTGGTTTAAATTATGGTCAAAAACTCCAAACAACTTATCAGCCATTGTATGTTTTTCAACGTTATATAGTACTTTTAGTAATGCTTGGGCACCCCAACATATGCCTATTCTTCTAAACACGTTTGTTAATGACCACTCAATTATAGTGTTCAACTCTTGCCAGTATTGAACATCCTTAAAATTAATTGTTTCAATAGGAGCACCGGTAATTATTAAAACGTCATAAAAATTATCTTTGATCTCGTCTAGAGTTTTATAAAATTCAATTAAATGTTCTTTTTTAGTATTTTTAGGAGAATAGGTATTAGTAGTCATCAAGGTTAATTCAATTTGCAAAGGCGACGCTCCGATTAACCTGGCAAATTGAACTTCTGTTTGAAGTTTTTTTGGCATTAGATTTAATAGTAAAAATCTTAATGGTCTAATATCTTGCTTCTCTGCGTTTGAACTGTTTATTACATCAACAAGTTCATTTAGAAGAACTTTTCTAGCAGGTAAGTTATCATGTATTTTAATTGGCATATTATGATTTAAATAAATTTTAACTGAAACTTGATTTTCTTACTTGATTAATTTTTTTAAAAATATCTAAAAAAGATTTAACACCTAAACTATTTTTCTTATTATTAATATTTTTGTTAATCTTCTTTAGTGTAGAAAAAGGCTTTTTGAGATTAGAAATTTGTGAAATATCATAAAGTCTTCTATCTAAAAACGCTGAAGTCTCATCCTCTTTACTTGAAACGTCATTTAGCCAAAAAAGTAAAGTTGATGAGTAAACAGCCGCAAGTGAGATTCTTTTAGTATAGAATGAAAAATCTGTTGATGTGTCACCAGCCATTTTCCAAATTCTATGACAAGTTCTATACAAAATTTTTAGAGATTTCTTTGAATTTTTAGGGATAGCTGTCAATGAGATTGAGGATCTTACCGCTTCTTTATATTTTTGACACAAATGCAGCCTAATTAAAATAAGCGTTTTTATCTTTTGAGGAATTCTATCTGGTTTTGAGACCAATGAATGATAGCTTTCTTCCATTTGATCATCTATCATTTCTGAAAAAGTCTCTATAAAGTCAATTGGTCCATTTTTAAACAAGTTTTGATATATAGTTTTACGACCTTCCGAATTCAACTTTTTTTCAAAAGCTATGTCAACTGCGCCTTGTTCAAGAGAATCCCATCCCCAACCATCAAAAGGAACATGAGTTAACATGGCTTTAACTAACTTAAATTTTAATTCTTTTTTATCAGATTGATTATTTGTCATAGAACCACATTTATAAATAGATACTAGTATAATTAATGCATATAATACCTTATTTCAATTAAATGCTAAAAATAATTAAATTACTTGCAAACATGCAATGTATTATGGTATTCCGCTATTTTGCTAATAATTATAGGTTTTAAAATATGTATGTGTCTGTTCGTGACAACAATGTAGATCAAGCTCTTAGAGTTTTGAAGAAGAAGATGCAAAGAGAAGGAATGTTTAGGGAAATGAAAAACAGAAGAGCCTATGAAAAACCTTCTGAAAGAAGAGCCAGGGAAATGGCGGAAAGTACAAGAAGAGTTAGAAAACTCATGAGAAAAAGATTAGAAAGAGAAGGTTACTAGTTATAGGTATAGAATTGTCTTAATGTATTTACCAAACCGCTTAATTATTAGCGGTTTTTTTTTGTATAAATATATTAATTTGTTATCATTAGAATATATAGTTATTGACGGAGTTTTTAGATGATTGTTGGGAGTCCAAAAGAGATATTCAAAGGCGAAGCAAGAGTTGCTATGACACCTGAAAGCGCAAAACAGATTCAAAAACTGGGTTATACTTGTCTTTTGGAAACAGGTGCTGGATTAACATCAAATTTTTCTGATAAGGACTATAAAGACGCTGGTGTTCAAATTGTTAAAAGTGCTTCCCAACTTTGGAAAGACTCTAATATAATCTTAAAGGTTCGAGGACCAGAAAAATCTGAAATTTCAAAAATCCAACCAAATCAGCATATCATTAGTTTTATATGGCCTGGACAAAATAAGGCTTTACTTGATTCTCTGAGCAAAAAGAAAGTCACAGTTCAAGCTATGGATATGATTCCTCGTATTAGTAGAGCTCAAAAAATGGATGCCTTATCATCAATGGCTAATATTGCAGGATATAGGGCTGTAATAGAAGCTGGAAATCAATTTGGTAGATTTTTCACAGGTCAAATTACTGCTGCTGGAAAAGTTCCCCCAGCTAAAATTCTTGTTATCGGGGCTGGAGTTGCTGGATTAGCCGCTATTGGAACTGCTCAGTCGATGGGTGCTATTGTTAGAGCATTTGACGTAAGGCCTGAAGTAGCTGAACAGATTGAATCTATGGGCGCAGAGTTTCTTATGTTAGATTTTACATCTGATGGTAGTGGCGAAGGTGGCTATGCAAAACCAGCTTCTAAAGAATTTATAAAAAAAGAAATGGAACTTTTCAGAGAACAAGCCCCAGAAATTGACATAGTTATTACAACGGCTCTAATTCCTGGTATGCCTGCACCAAAGCTTTGGCCTAAAGAAATGGTTGATTTAATGAAACCTGGTTCAATTGTTGTTGATCTTGCAGCTGAACAAGGTGGTAATTGTGAAGTAACTATTCCTAACAAAATGGTTGAAACAAAAAATAAGGTCAAGGTTATTGGCTATACAGACTTACCAAGTAGGATGGCAACACAATCATCAAATTTATATTCTACTAATATTCGTCATATGCTTGATGACTTAACACCTGAAAAAAATGGAGTTCCTTTTACTAATATGGACGACGATGTCATAAGGGGAGCTACTGTTTTGCATAATGGTAAAATAACTTTTCCACCACCAAAACCTAAGGTTGCCGCTATCGCTAAACATGTTGAAAAAACAGTTCAAAAAACACAAGAAGAGTTAGATAAAGAAAAAATTGAAGCTGAAAAAGCTTCAGGAAGAAATCAGATTATACTTTTGACTATTGGGGCATTTTTAACTTGGATTATAGGTTTATACGCTCCATCTGACTTCATGCAACATTTCATTGTTTTTATTTTATCTTGTTTTGTTGGTTACCAAGTAATTTGGAATGTATCTCATTCACTTCACACACCTCTAATGGCCGTGACGAATGCAATTTCAAGCATAATTATAATTGGAGCTCTATTACAAATGAAAACAGACAATGATATTGTTAGTATTTTAGCATTAATTTCTGTTTTTATAGCAACCATCAATATTGTGGGTGGCTTCATGGTAACGAAAAGAATGCTTGCAATGTTTCAAAGAAGCTAAAGGATCAAAAAAATGACTACTGGTTTACTAACTGCATCATATATTACTGCTAGCGTCCTTTTTATTCTAGCTTTAGGTGGATTAAGCAATCAAGAAAAAGCTAAAAGAGCTGTGTGGTTCGGAATTGTAGGAATGATCATAGCGGTTATAGCTACAATATTTGGTAATAGTGTGTTTGTTACAGAATGGCTAAATTGGCTCATAATTGCAATTGTTGTAGGCTCTATAATTGGAGCGATTGTTGCGAAAAAAGTTCAAATGACAGGAATGCCCCAGCTTGTTGCGGCACTCCACTCTTTTGTTGGGCTGGCTGCTGTATTTATAGGTATCAATTCAGCTTTACTACCACACTCTGAAATGTCTAACGCACAACTTATGATACATAATGTTGAAGTATTTATAGGAGTTTTTATTGGGGCAATAACTTTTACAGGTTCCATTATTGCTTTTGGAAAATTATCTGAAATTATTACTGGTAAAGCTCTAATCTTACCTGGCAGGCATGCTCTAAATATAATTATGCTATTTGCGTGTCTTGCTCTTGGTTATATGTTTCTAACTCATAGTGGAAACTGGACATTAATTATAATGACTATAATTGCATTTATTATTGGAGCACACTTGGTTCTTGCTATTGGTGGTGCAGATATGCCTGTTGTTGTTTCGATGTTAAATTCATATTCTGGCTGGGCTGCTGCAGCTACAGGCTTTATGCTTGGTAATGATTTATTAATTGTAACCGGAGCTTTGGTGGGATCTTCTGGGGCTATACTTTCATACATAATGTGCAAAGCAATGAATAGAAATTTTCTTTCTGTTATTCTAGGTGGATGGGGTGACACGACAGGACCTACTATGGATATAGAAGGAGAAATGAAAGCAATAGACATAGAATCAGTTGCAAATGCACTAAATGAAGCTGATAGTATCATTATAGTTCCAGGTTATGGGATGGCAGTTGCCCAAGCACAAAGCGCAGTTTCAGAGTTAACATCAAGACTTAGGGCAAAGAAAAAAGAAGTAAGATTTGGCATACATCCCGTTGCAGGGCGTCTTCCTGGCCATATGAATGTACTTCTTGCAGAAGCAAAAGTACCGTATGATATTGTTCTTGAAATGGATGAGATTAATTCTGATTTTCCTGAAACAGATGTTGTGATGATACTTGGAGCAAATGATATAGTGAATCCTGCTGCCCAAGAAGATCCCAATAGTCCTATAGCCGGCATGCCCGTATTAGAAGTATGGAAGGCCAAACAAGTCTTTATATCAAAAAGAGGACAAGGAAGAGGTTATTCTGGAATTGAAAACCCTTTATTTTTCAAAGATAATTCAAGAATGGTGTATGGCGATGCAAAAAAATCTATAGATGCTATCTTACAAAGCATCAGCTAATCAATTAGATACTAAACCAGAAATTTTTAGAGCATCATTTTGTCTTTTTGATAACTTTTTTTCATCAAAATCACCAACTAATTCATGAAAAATCCTATACCAATTAATTTCTGCTTTTAAATGCATAAAAACTGATCCGAGGCCAACAGCTGCTCTATCCATTAAAACAAATTCTCTAGGGGGAGTTACTCCACCTATTTTTTTCAATTCTTCATGAACTTTCTCTGCTGTTTCTCTACCATATTGGCCAGATTCACTTGGGTTGATCAACCTAACTTTATCTTCTAAAAGAGGTTGATATATAAAATTTGCCCATATATTTAGAACACTAATTAATTCCTTTGATGGATTTTCAAAACCCCAACTTTTATAAGCGTTGACTGCTTTTTCTTCATTTCCATCTCTTAAAGCTTGATATAGTTCAATCACACCCGTTACAAAATCAGGCCTAAAAATTCTAATACACCCAAAATCCATTAAATTAACTCCCCCATCTGGTCGTATTGTGTAGTTACCTAAATGAGGGTCTCCATGAATAACACCAAATTTATAAAATGGAATATACCAAGCCTTAAACATATTAAGCGCAACTTTATTACGCATTTGAATATCTGAATTATCTGAAATAAATTTCATTATTTTAACCCCATCAATGCGGGTCATAGTCAATAATCTTTTTGTAGATAATTGTTCAATTGGATTTGGTAAGGTAACCTCTTTCAAATCAGACAACATATATTTGTAAAGTTTCAAATTCTTGATTTCATGAGAATAACTGAGCTCTTCTTTCAATCTGTCTGATAGTTCATCATGAATAGCATTAGTTGAAATAGCAGAGTCATATTTTTCATATAATGAAAAAATTAGTTTTAATTGTTTTAAATCTGCTTGAACAGCTGATCCCATGTCAGGATATTGTAATTTACAAGCTAATTTCTGGCCATCATTGTCCTCTGCAAAATGAACTTGTCCTAAAGAAGCTGCAGCAGAAGCTTTTTTTTCAAATTCTTTAAAATGACTTAACCAATCCTCACCTAATTCAGCTTTCATCCTTCTTTTTACAAACAGCCAACCCATTGAAGGTGCATCAGCTTGTAAATGAGACAACTCATTTACATATTCCTTCGGCAAAGCATCAGGAATAGTCGCTAATATTTGAGCAACTTTCATCAAAGGTCCTTTTAAGCCTCCTAGAGCAGCCCTCAAATCAGAAGCGTGCTGTTCTCTATCTATCTTAATACCAAGATATTTTTCTCCAGCGAGTCTGGCAGCCAAACCACCCATGGCAGTGGTAACTTTTGCATATCTCCGCAGTCTACCTCCTGTCATTGAAGAACTTAGCTCGTCATATGTTCCATTTTTATCATTCATTTAAATTTAATTTTCCTTGATAATCATTAAAGTTTTAATTCTTCTAACTCATCCATTAACCCAGTAATCATAGAAATACCTTGGTTCCAAAAAGTACTTTCATAAGCACTTAAGTTAAATGGTTTTAATAATTCGTTATGACTTTTTGTTCCACCTGCAGACAACATTTCAATATATTTTTTAGAAAAATTTTCTTTGTCGCTCATTTGATATGAGTGCCAAAGTGCGTTAACCAAACTATCTCCAAACGCGTATGCATACACGTAAAATGGGGTATGAACAAAGTGAGGAATATATCCCCATAAAACACTATAATCACCATTAAGGTTTATCGATGGACCAACTGCATGAGACTGGGTTTCCATCCAAATATCACTAATTTCATTTGGCGTTAGTTCTGATTTTATTCTCGCTTCATGAAATTTGACTTCAAATTGGTGAAAACCTATTTGTCTTGCAACTGTGTTTAACATATCTTCTATCTTACCTGCTAATAGTTGCTTTTTTTGTTCTAATGGACTCTCGTCTAGTAATTTTCTAAAAACTAGCATTTCACCAAAAACAGATGCAGTTTCCGCAAGAGTCAATGGCGTTTCAGCCATTAATAACCCATTTTTAGCTGCTAAAATTTGATGAACCCCATGGCCAAGTTCATGAGCTAATGTCATTACATCTCTGATTTTACCTTGATAATTAACTAAAATATATGGATGTAGGGAAGGAACCGATGGATGGGCAAATGCCCCTGAAGCTTTTCCTTGACGTACACTTGCGTCAATCCAACCGTTTTTAAAAAATAATTCTGCAATATTACTTATTTCAGGATGAAAGGAAGCAAATGAATCAAGAATTATCTTCTTGGCATCATCCCATTCTATTGATTTTTCTGATGTTTGTGGTAGCGGTGCGTTTCTATCCCACCAGTCTAGTTTGCTTTGACCAAACTCTTTTGCTTTCCATTTATAATATCTATGAGTAAGTTTAGGCATAGCTTCATCAACTGTTTTAACTAGAGCGTCCACAACCTCATCTTCAACATCATTGTCCAGGTTTCTTGAGGATACAATGCCTTTAAAACCTCTTTTGTTATCCTCAACAAATCTATCTCTAGAAATTACGTTTAGAATCATACTAAAAATTCGTTTGTTTTTCTCTAATACAGAAGATAATGACTTCCCTGCTATTTTTCTGTTGTCAGGGTCAGGATCAGATAAAAGATTTAAAATTTCAGCTTCACTTAATTCCTTTTCTTTAAATGGGAAACGAAGAGATGCTGAAGTTTCATCAAAGAGCCTTACCCATGCAGATCTTCCAGTTGCAGATTTTTCAATTAGTATTTCTTCTACCAAAGGATCTAAGAGATATGGATTTCTTTTTCTTAAAACTCTAAGATACGGTTCCCATTTATTGGAGTTTGTATCATTCATCCAATTTTTTATTGTCTTATCATCTACTTTGGATAATTCTAATGTAAAAAATATTAAAGAGGATAGTATCTCTGTAAATTCATCAGATACAGATGAATTATATCTTGAAATTTCTGCATCCTCCATGTTTGTTGCAAAAATAAGACTACTATGGGTGCCTATTTTATGAATGTTTTCACAAATTTCCTGGTAAGTCTCTATACATGAAAGAAAGTCTGATGGATTTAAGTCTTTTATCTTACCTTTCCATTTTCTCAGAAAATCATCGGATGAATTTTTGATTTTTTTTAGGTCAGTTTTAATTTTAGGATCTTTAATATCAGTATAAATTTCTGAAAGGTCCCAAACTGGTAAGTTATAATTTATCTCGGTCATTCTAAATTTAAATCCTTTAAATTTCTTTTATATTAAAAAACTTCTAACACATTTTATTATTGCCTCTGGGTCTTCTTCTGCGAGATAGTGACCTGTGTCAATACCAAAACCCTTCACTTCCGTAGAACAATATTTTTTCCAAATATAGATTGGGTCATACCATTGCTCAATTTTACCTTTCTTTCCCCATAAAACCATAACTGGGCTTTTTACTTTAACATTATTATTTCTACTGATCTTGTCATCTTTAATATCTATAGTAGCTGCTGCTCTATAATCTTCACATATAGCTTCAACAGTTTTAGGATTTTTAAGACACTCAAGATAATCTCTTAATGCATTTGGGGCAAAAAAATCTCTGTCTTTTTTTTCTCTTGAAGTATGAGCATAAAACCACTCTTCCGGAGCTTTTTGAATTACTGATTCAGGAATTGGATTTCTTTGTGCAAGCCAAAACCAGTGATAATATCCCATAGCAAAATCCATGTTTGCTCTTTCAAAATGTTCAATTGTTGGAATTATATCCAATAAAATCATTTTCAACACTTTATCAGGAAAATCTAATGCTAAACGATGAGCAATCCTTGCTCCCCTATCATGTGCTAAAACATAAAAAGATTTGAAATTTAATAACTTCATAAACTCTTCAATATCTTTTGCCATTTTTACTTTCGAATATTCTTCATGATTTGCCGATAATTTGGGTTTAAACGATTTTCCATAACCAGGAATATCAGGACAAATAACAGTGTAATCTTCAATTAAATTTGGAGCTACTTTATGCCACATTGCATGGGTTTGTGGATTACCGTGAAGCATTAGTAGAGGAGGGCCATTCCCTGCTTTTCTATACCTTATTATCCCTCTGTTAGTTTCTAAAAAAGTAATATCAAAGTCATTAAAAAAATCCATATCTCACCTATTTCTGATATTTTCTAATAACATTAGATTGTTCTAGAATAATAAAAAAATTATAGAATGTTGATATAGATATAAGTGCTAAACCATTAAATACAATTAAATCAATTAAGTTTCTAACCTGTCAGTTAATTGTGAGCAAGTAAACACCAGTTGATTATGTGTTTATATCAATCACCTACTAATAAAAGTTTCACAAATAGATGTTTTATTTGGTGACCCCGACAGGACTCGAACCTGTTACCTCAAGATTAGGAATCTTGCGCTCTATCCAGATGAGCTACGGGGCCCTGTTATTTTAATATCAGATAAATATCAATTATCAATAATAAGTTATTTAGTCTTTTTCAAAATTATTATGGTCTACAACCCAAAATTTTAATAATGTAATTAAGTTACAATCTAGAAGGAAATTATCTAATGAGTGTAAATTTAGGACTTAAAGGCAAAGTAGCTGTAGTAACTGGTGCTGGTGGAGGTATTGGACGTGAAATCGCTTTGGCGTTAGCAGCAGAAGGTGTTTCAATTGTTGTTAATGATATTGGTGTATCGTTAACTGGTGAGGGTGGGTCAGAGTCGCCAGCACAAGAAACAAGTGGCCTAATTACTCAAAAGGGTGGGAAGGCTGTCATAAGTAATGAAAGCGTTTCTTCCTGGAATGGTGCTCAATTAATTATTAAAAAAGCTTTAGATACTTTTGGTAAGATTGATATTGTCGTTAATAATGCTGGTATACTAAGAGATACCATATTCCACAAAATGGATCCATCCGACTGGGAAAATGTAATTAATGTTCATCTTAACGGTAGTTTTTATGTAAGTAGGGCAGCTGCACCATTTTTTCGTGAGCAAAATTCAGGTTCATTTGTACACATGACTAGTACATCTGGGTTGATTGGTAATTTTGGTCAGGCTAATTACTCTGCTGCAAAATTAGGTATTGCCGGGTTATCAAAATCCATTGCGCTTGATATGAGTAGATACAATGTAAGATCAAATTGTATTGCTCCTTTTGCGTGGAGCAGAATGACAAATTCTATACCTTCAAACACAGATACTGAAAAAGAAAGGGTGGAACGACTAAAAAAAATGACACCTGATAAAAATGCACCTCTTGCTGTATTCTTAGCATCTGAAGCTGCTAAAGAAGTAACTGGTCAAATATTTAGTGCAAGATTAAATGAGCTTTTTATATACAACCAAAACAGACCCGTTAAATCCATTCATTCAGAAAACGGTTGGACACCCGAAGGAATTGCAGAAAGAGCATTCCCTGCTTTTAAAAACTCAATGACGCCTAATGAACGAAGTGGAGATGTTTTTAGCTGGGACCCTATCTAGTCATCTTCAAAAAGAGAAATAATATCTTTCATATTTTCTAAGGAATAGTCTGCTTCCAATGTTTGAATATCAACATCGGTATAACCGCCTGCAATTGCTACAGATTTAATATGAGCTGCTTTAGCAGATGCGATATCATTTATTGTATCACCAACCATTACAAAAGATTTATTAATGGAATCAAATTGTCTCATTGCCAGCTGAACCATATCTGGTTGTGGTTTTAATGGAATGTTATCTCTAGCCCCCACGATAACGCTAAAGTATTTTTTTAAATTCATTTGATCAATTAACATATCAGTAACAAATTGTCTTTTATTCGTACAAATGCCCATAGGAACGTTTTTTTCATAAAAGAATTCAAGTGTCTCTTTTACCCCACTCATTAAAGTACTATACTTAAAAGGTTTTTCTGAATAATTTTGTCGGTAATCTATATAAACTAGATCATATAAATGCTGATTGCCTCCACAATAATCAACAACTCTTTTTGATAAAGATAACATGCCCTCGCCAACAAAGGTTTGGAGTTTTGATTCGGAAATAGAATTTAAATTATATTTTTTTAAGGTTTTATTTATGGCATTGTGCATATCTGGAACTGAGTGAACTAATGTTCCATCTAAATCAAATATTATATTATAATCTTTTATTCTCATTTTTTAAGATTTACTTCGAAGAACATCAATATTTTTTTTATAATTTTCCAATCCCGTTCCTTTAAAAATGGCAGACCCTGCAACTAATACATCAGCGCCCGCTTCAATAACTTTGGAGGACGTTTTATCATTAATCCCTCCATCAACTTGAATTTTGATATTTCTGTCACCTACTAAGTTTCTTATTGATTTTATTTTATCTATTGAACTGTTTATAAATTTTTGACCTCCAAAACCTGGGTTAACACTCATGACAAGTATTAAATCTAATTTATCTATAACAAATTCGAGACCAGAGATGGATGTTGCGGGATTAATAGCAACACCAGCTTTACATCCTAATTCACAAATACGAGCAAGAGTACGGTCTAAATGAGGAACAACCTCTTTATGAACAGTAATCATATCAGCACCAGCTGAGGCATACTCTTCTAAAAAATCATCTGGATTAGTAACCATTAAATGAGCATCAAATGGTTTTTTAGAAAATTGTCTTATTGATTGAATAACTGGAGGGCCAAACGTAAGGTTAGGAACAAAGTGACCATCCATAACATCTAAATGTATCCAGTCAGCACCAGCCTTATCGATCGCCTGTATTTCCTCTTTTAAATTAGAAAAGTTTGCTGATAATATTGAGGGTGCTATTAATACATTAGTCATTATTTTTTACTCTACACAATACCTATTATTTTTTAATTAAATCTAAATAGTTTTGCTAATTGCTATAGCGGTATCTGACATTCTGTTAGAAAAACCCCACTCGTTATCATACCAACTTAGAACTCTTACAAACGTATTATTCATAACTTTCGTTTGATCCATGTGGAAAATAGATGAATGAGGATCATGGTTAAAATCACTTGAGACAAGTGATTCGTTTGTGAATCCTAGTATATTGTTAAGATCACCATGTGCTGCCTCTTTAATAATATTATTAATTTCTTCAATTGAGGTTGATCTATTGGCGTTAAATTTAAAATCTACTACTGATACATTCTGTGTAGGAACTCTTATTGACACCCCATCCAATTTACCATTCAACTCTGGTAAAACTAAGCCAACAGCTTTGGCTGCTCCTGTAGAAGTTGGGATCATATTGCCGGCAGCTGCTCTCGCTCTATAGAGATCTGAGTGCATAGTATCTAAAGTAGGTTGATCGCCAGTATATGAATGTATTGTTGTCATAAAACCTTGATTAATACCAACTCCATTATTCAAAGCCATTGCAACTGGAGCTAAACAGTTTGTTGTGCATGAAGCATTAGAAACAACCAAGTGCTCATTAGTTAATTTATGATGGTTAACCCCATAAACTACAGTTAAGTCAGCACCATTTGTTGGAGCAGAAACTAAAACTCTCTTAGCACCAGCTTCAAGATGCATAGAAGCCTTTTCTCTACTTGTAAAAATACCTGTGCATTCCATAGCAATATCAACATCAAGCTCCTTCCATGGCAAATCCTTTGGATCACGTATTGAGGTTACTTTTATAGGACCACTTCCAACATCTATATTACTTCCATCAACTTTAACAATTGATGGAAATCTACCATGTACTGTGTCGTACCTTAATAAATGAGCATTAGTTTCTACAGGCCCTAAATCGTTAATACCAACTACAACAATATCTTTCCTATTTGACTCAATAATTGACCTTAGAATATTTCTTCCAATTCTACCAAAACCATTAATTGCAACACGAACTGTCATTTTAATTCCTTTCTAAATTTATCTAATTATTACCTAAGGCCGATATAGCTGGCAACTCTATACCTTCTAGCCATTCAAGAAAAGCTCCACCTGCAGAAGATATATAAGTAAAGTCTTCTGCAACGCCAGATTTATTTAGTGCAGATGCTGTATCTCCTCCACCTGCAACAGTAATTAATTGATTTTTTATAGTTAAATCCGCCGCAAATTTGGCCAAAGTGAAAGTACCTGTGCCAAAAGGATTAATCTCAAATGCACCCAACGGACCATTCCATAATAAAGTTTTAATATTTTCAAAAATGGACTTTATATTTTCAATTGACTTAGGTCCAATATCTAAAGCCATCATTTCTGAGGGAATACTTGATGTATTAACAATTTTATGATCAGAATTTTCTTCAAATTGTTTGGATACAACAAGGTCTTCCGGGAGTATTATTTTACAGTCAAACTTTTTACTTTTTTCTAAGATTGTCTTTGCTAAGTTGATTGCATCTGTTTCAACCATACTTTTACCTACATCATAACCCTTAGCTAAAATAAATGTGTTAGCCATTGCCCCACCAATAACTAAGAAATCCATTTTCGTTATCAAAAATTCAATAATGTTTATTTTTGTTGAAATTTTTGCTCCCCCTACCAACGCTGCCACTGGTTTGGCAGGCGAATTAAGCACTGATGTTAGAGCTTTAATTTCTTCGTCAAGTAACATTCCAGAAAACGATGGTAAAAAATTTGTAATCGCGTGTAGGCTTGCATGAGCCCTATGAGAGCAAGAAAAAGCATCATTAACAAAAAAATCACATAGACCTGATAACTCTCTTGCGAATTCTATGTTATTTTCAGTTTCTCCTTTGTGAAATCTAACGTTCTCTAATAGTAATATTTCTCCAGGCTTAAGGTTTTTTTTGGCTTCTAAGGCACCTTGGCCAATACAAGAAATAGTAAAATGCACTTTAATTTTTAAAATATCAGAAAGAGCTGTAATTAATGGCCTTAAAGAAAAAGCTTCAACATGCTCCCCATTGGGTCTTCCAAGATGACTGCAAATTACAACCTTCGAACCTGCATTCAATAAAAATTTAATCGTTGGAAGCGATCTACTAACACGCGTAATATCCTGAATTTTTCCATCTTGGATAGGTATGTTAAAATCTGCTCTTATTAAAACAACTTTATTCCTTACATCCTGACTAACTATACTTTTTATGGCCTTAGACATTTTAGAATTAACTCTTAATTTTAATTTATAATAATTGTTTTTTAGCTGCATTAACAACAGCTTCAGATGTAATCCCAAAATGTTTATATAATTCTGGAGCAGGGCCTGAGGCACCAAAACTATTCATTCCAATAAAAATGCCTTTTTCACCAATATACTTAGACCAACCCATTTCAGTTCCAGCCTCTATAGCAATTCGAGGACATACCCCTAGCACCTTAGATTTATAATCGTCATCTTGTTTGTCGAACAACTCCCAACATGGTAACGAAACAACAGCAGCATTAATTCCATCATTATAAAGCGAACTTGAGGCCTCCATTGCTATCTCTATTTCAGACCCCGTCGCAATAATAGTTAAATCTCTTTTTGTTGAGTTTTCATGTAAAATATATCCACCTTTACTGACTTTATTCTCAGTCGATTTTTCTGAACGGAATGCTTTTAAACCTTGTCTTGACAAAGCAAGAACAGTGGGGGCATTAGTTTTAAGAGCAATATCCCATGCTTCAGCAGTTTCAACAATGTCTGCAGGTCTTATAAGATTTAAATTGGGAGTTGACCTTAAAATAGCCAAATGTTCAACCGGTTGGTGTGTTGGACCATCTTCGCCTAAACCGATTGAGTCGTGAGTTAACACATAAATAACTCTTAGTGACATCAATGCTGAAAGTCTAATAGAAGCTCTCATATAATCACTAAATACTAGAAATGTACCTCCATAAGGAATAAGACCTTTATGTAATGCTACACCATTCATTATAGAGCCCATAGCATGCTCTCTAATTCCATAGTGTATGTAATTACCAGAAAAATTCGTTGAAGTAATAGATTTCATTCCACTTGTTTTAGTCAAATTAGAACCAGTCAAATCTGCTGAACCACCTAACGTAAATGGTATCGATTTATTTATAACCTCGAGTGTTTTTTGACTGGCTTGTCTAGTCGCAAGTTTAGGCATTTCTGTTTTCATTTGTCTTATAAAAGTATGTATTTTCTTTTCATAAGATTTAGGAAAAATTCCTTCAACAAAAGACTCAAACTTATTTTTCTTAGAACTTTGTTCTAATTTTTTTTCCCAATTATTGGAAAGGGTTTTTGCCCTTTCTGTAGTTTTCCTCCAATCAGTTAGAATTTGTTTTGGAATTTCAAAAGGTTTTTCTGTCCAACCCAATGCTTTTCTTGTTGCAATGATTTCTTCTACTCCTAATGGAGCTCCATGTGTCTTAGACGTTCCTGCTAAATTAGGTGCGCCAAAACCAATCTTTGTTTTGCATGAAATTAAAGACGGTTTCCTAGATTTTTGGGCATTTTTAATTGCTGCTTCTATCTCTAGATGATTATGACCATCGGTGCTCTGTGTGTGCCAACCCGCAGCTTTAAATCTTAAAATTTGGTTTGCTGAATTTGATAAATTGGTTGATCCATCAATAGATATTTGATTATCGTCCCACAATACTATTAGCTTTGATAGCTTCAAATGTCCTGAAAACTCTATTGCTTCATGACTAATTCCTTCTTGAAGACACCCATCACCAGCAATCACATATGTATAATGATTAACTAAATCAGATCCAAATTTTTTAGCCATTAGTTTTTCACTAAGTGCCATACCCACGGCTGTTGCTAAACCTTGACCTAATGGACCTGTCGTAGTTTCTATACCTTTAGCATGACCAAATTCTGGATGACCAGCTGTATTAAAGTTTAACTGTCGAAAATTTTTTATATTTTCGATTGGCATATCTTTGTAACCTAAAAGATAATGAAGTGCATAAAGCAACATTGATCCATGGCCAGCTGATAGAACAAACCTATCTCTATCGGGCCAATCTGGTTTTTCTGGATTAATATTTATAAAATCTTTGAAAAGTACGGTTGCTACATCTGCCATTCCCATTGGCATTCCAGGATGACCTGAATTTGCCTCCTGAACGGCATCCATTGCTAAAAACCTAATAGCATTTGCCATTAAAAATGAAGGATTATCCCCAGCTCTTACCTGACCGTTCATCAATTTGCTCCAGACATGAATTAGATATCAAATACCAATAACATTTAATCTACGAAAATCACATAAAACTTTTAAAAAATTTATGGATTATCAAATGAATTTTTGAATTCGACAACTTCTTCTTTAGAACCAAATATTAGGGCTGTTCTTTGATGAATTTTTTGGACATCCAAGTTTAAAATTTTCTCAGTTCCGTTTGTTGCCATTCCATTTGCCTGTTCAACCAAGTAAGCAATAGGGTTAGCTTCATAAGTTAAACGAAGTCTTCCTTCTCTATATTTTTCTCTATTATCTGCAGGGTATAAGAAAATACCACCTCTAATAAAAATTCTACTAGCATCCGCAACCAGAGAGCCAACCCACCTCATTCCAAAATTTTTTTTCCTAACACCATCTTCACCCAATTGACAATTATTAACATACTTTAATGTTGCTTGATCCCAGAACCTTTTATAGGAAGCATTAATAGCAAACTCAGAGGTTTTTTGAGGAATGTCTATTTTATTAATTAATAAAAATTTTTGACTGCTCTCATTTAAAGCAAATAAGTAGGTTCCTTTACCAACCGTTAAAAATAAAGTTGTTTGCGGCCCATAAACAAAAAAACCTGATGAATTTTGATGAATACCTTTTTGCAAAAAAGCTTCTTTCAAAGGTAGGTTATTTCTAGATATAATTGAAAAAATAGTACCTATAGTTACATTTACATCTATATTACTTGAACCATCTAATGGATCTGCAAGAACAATTAAGTTATGATCATTTTTAAAATCAATAAACCCGTCCTGTTCTTCCGAGGCATAACCTGAAACTGGACATCCTTTTAAACAATTTATCAAAATATCATCAGCGAATATATCTAATGGTTTTTGTAAATCACCATCTGCATTTTTATTTCCCAAGTTAACTTCTGAATTAACCTTTTTATCTACATTTTTAATTTGATTAGATATTATTATGGCTGCATCAGATAAATTTTTTATTATTGAGGCAACATTGTCATCTTTACAATGCTCTGAAAGGAAGTCATTTAAATACATTTGTTTTAGCCCTTAATTTGATTTTATGTTAGACTTGAGAGACATCGCGTTATGAAGTGATTTTTTATTTTTTTCTAACATTTTAGTCTTCACTGAATTAAAATCAATCGTATCTCTATTTTGGTTTAGCTTTGATTTTGCTAAAATCTTAGTGATGTCTATTTGTATCCCAACTATATTTGATAGTTTCTCTTTAATAAAATCTTTTGGAGCTTGTTTTATTGTCCAAGGATCACTTTCTTCGACCTGCATTTCATAGATTTTAGTTAACTTACCTACAATTTTGAGAAGTGATTTAATATCTTTTAAAAATTTAATTTTTCCATAGAAGTGTAGTGATTGATAATTCCATGTAGGAACAACCTTATGATTTACCTTCTTAGTTGGATACCAGTTTGGGCTTATGTAACTATCTTCAGCTTTATACACGACTAAAACTTCTTCATTATCTTTATTATTTTGATAGATTGGGTTCCCGATAGCTATATGACCCAAGAGACTTTGTGGAGTGTTATTTTTAAAATCTACTAGAAATGGTAAATGATTTGCTTCTAGTCTATTAGCAGATGATGTTATCAGGGTTGCTAAAGGAAAATCCTTAATTATTCTTTTTATTTCATTAATATCTGTTTCAACAAAATGTTCTGGTAGATACATTAATTATCTTTCTAAATTTAGCTAAACACAAAACTTAAGGCAAAGGAATAAATTCATTTACGTCGTCAACTGGCATTTTAAATTTTTTATCTAGCCATTTTTTTTTCGCTATTTCTATTAATTCCATATCTGAGGCTACAAAATTCCACCATAAATATCTTCTTTCATTTACGGTATCACCCCCAAGAATAATACAATGACAATTTTCTAAGATATTAATTTTATTATCTAATTTATTATTAAGAATTAACATCTCACCACCTTTGATTATTTTATCTTGGAAAGACAGTTTTCCAGCAAGTAAATATATAGCAATATCTTCAATATTTTTGGGTAATTCTAAAAGGCTATTAGACTTAATTTTAATTTCTATAAATGTGCTATTTGAAATATTTTTTAAGGGAGATTTTTTTCCATAGGCAGATCCCATAATAACGTTAGCAATCATATTTTTATCTACTATAGTTGGTATATCCTTCTTTTTATTATTATAAAATTCAGGTTTCATTGTTTCATAATCTTTGGGTAAAGCAATCCAACATTGAATTCCAAAAAGTTTATATGGATATTTAATATCAAGCGGTTTTCTCTCAGAGTGTGTTATACCCCTTCCAGAGATCATTAAATTTACGTCTCCTGGACTAATCATTAGTGAAGACCCCAGAGAATCTCTATGATATACTTGCCCTGAAAATAAATAAGTTAATGTAGCTAGACCAATATGAGGGTGTGGCCTTACATCAAGGCCGCCATCGGTAATAAACTCATTTGGTCCCATTTGATCAAAAAAAATAAATGGACCTACCATTTGCCTAGTAGAATGGGGTAAAACTCTCCTTACCTCCATTCCTCCTATATCTCTTGATCTACCAATTAGAAGGTTTTGGTCTTTAAAATTAGACACTGTTAATCCTTTTTTGAACATTGAAATAATTTAATATTATATGTTAGGTTCAATTAAAGTTAATTAATTAATTCTTGGTTAGAGAATGTTACACAAAAAACTTCATATACCAATTAATATCCCATTATCAACAGACTTCAAAATTGAATCAAGTGAATTTGATTATGAAATTATAAAGAAAATTCAAAAATTTGATTCTCTAAGTCAAACAAACATAAAAGATTTTTTTAAGGATTACTTTAAAGATAAACTTTCTAAGGTCATTTCAAATAATTTCTATTTCTTTTGGGACCGAATAATACCAATAATTCTAAAGTCAAAATATCACAAAGAAGGGATTTACCAACTTTTTAGATTTTCTAACGAAATATTATACAATTTTTCTTACATTGAAACCTTAACAAAAAGCACCTTCATATATGAGAATTTATCAAGAATATTTTTGTTTTCTGGTTATTTGACAAACATTTTAGCAAAGGATGAAAAATTACTTGATATTCTCCAACCAGAATACGCAATGAGATTAAATGGCAATATTACCTTCTATAAAAACTCGTTCGATAGGATGAATGTTAGTGTTAAAGACGAAGAAATCTTATTAAATTCTCTTAGAAAAAATCATCGTTTACTGAAGTTTCAGATTTTATTTGCTTTGATTAATGATGAAATAAATATTAAGAGAGCTTCAAATGAATTCTCTTTACTTGCGCAAGCAACATTTGATATTTCACTTAAAATTATTCATGCACAAATATCGACAAAATATAAAGTTGAAAATCTTAAATATAGTATAATTGCATATGGTCGTTTTGCTACATCTACCATGACTGCAAATTCAGATTTAGATTTAGTTTTTATATATGATGATGAGAATGGAGATAAAAAAGCCAGTCGAAAAATTTATGTAGAATTATTTAGGCAAATAATTAAATTTCTATCAGTTAAAACAGAAGAAGGTTTAATGTATGAAGTTGATACAAAGCTGAAACCTTCAGGAAAAGGTGGACCAGTTGCTTGTACATATGAAAATTTTAAAGAATATCATGAAAAAAGTTCTTACTCCTGGGAAAAGATAGCTCTTAAGAAAACAAGGGTTGTTAACGAAAATATTTTTAATCATAAAATCATTAACCTACTAAATAAGTTAAAATCTTTACCTATTTATCAAAATAAAGTTGCATATGAAATTTCTTTGATGAGAACTGATAATAACTCAAATAAGGATTTGGTTCAAAAAGAAACGCTAAAATGGTTTGAAACCAAGTATGCTGGTGGTGGACAAAGAGATATCGAATATTTAAATTTTTTTAATGAGAAAAATTCTATTTTAATTTCTCAAGATGAAATTCAAAAGAAATTTATGTTAATTTCTAGAATGCAGGATTTATATTTCTATTTAGATCAAATTATGAACATATGTTTTGAAGAAAAAAAACAAGATCACCTTCCTTCAAAAGCAGTTAATATGCTAATAAAAGAAACAAATGAAAAAGATCTTGGGACATTAAAAGCAACAGTTAAATTAGGCCGGAAAGAACTATACAGTTTTCTAAATGAAATTGTAGAATCTCAAAAAATATCAAGTTCCCATCAATAAACAAACAAAATACAAAATATTATTTTTGATTAAAAATTAAACATATGATAAAAAGTGTGATTTTTATGCCTATTAATTAGGCATTTATTTACAGACACTGTGAATTGATACCCAGCTTTTTGATTTAAAATTTCTTAAGCTCATAGTCCAATCATAAAAATTTTAACGGAGTTTATTATGACTAAATTTTATAAGGTATTATTATTATTACCTTTAACAGTATTTGGGTTTGCAAGTTTAAGTTATGCGGCACCGGACGCTGAAACTGCTTATATATTTAATTCATTTTCTTTCCTAGTTCATGGATTTCTAGTTATGTTAATGGCAGCTGGTTTTTGTATGCTAGAAACTGGACTTGTCCGTGCCAAAAATGCAGTTGTACAATGTGCTAAAAATATCGGGCTTTATTCGATAGCTGGTTTAATGTTTGCATTTGTTGGTTATAACCTTATGTATATGGATGTGTCTGGATGGATAGGTTCATTCTCCGTATGGGGTCCATCTGACGAATTAAAGAGTTTTGGTGGTGAAAACGATTCCACCTATTCATCAGGCTCTGATTGGTTCTTCCAAATGGTGTTTTGTGCTACTGCGGCCTCCATTGTAAGTGGCGCTGTTGCCGAAAGAGTTAAACTTAAAAGCTTTTTTGTTTTTGTAGTGCTACTATGTGGCTTCATATATCCAATCCAAGGATCATGGTCATGGGGTGGTGGCTTTTTAAGCGAAGCCGGTTTCTTAGACTTTGCAGGATCATCAATTGTACATGGTGTAGGTGGTTGGGCAGCGTTAACAGGTGCTATTATACTTGGAGCAAGAAAAGGAAAATATTCTGATGATGGAAGCGTTACACCAATGCCAGGTTCAAACTTACCCTTAGCAACCTTAGGTACATTTTTGCTTTGGTTTGGCTGGTTTGGATTTAATGGCGGATCACAATTAGCAATGGGAACAGCTGCAGACGTAACAGCAATATCAAACATATATATAAATACTAATCTTGCTGCTGCTGGTGGTGTTGTTGTTGCAATTGTACTAACAATGCTATTTTACAAAAAAACAGATCTAACAATGGCACTAAACGGTGCATTAGGTGGTCTTGTAGCAATTACGGCAGAGCCTTTAGCACCTTCTCCAATGCTTGCGATATTTATTGGTGCAGTTGGTGGTCTGATTGTTGTTCTTACAATACCTATGCTTGACAAATTCAAAATCGATGATGTTGTGGGTGCTATACCAGTTCACTTGTTTGCAGGTATATGGGGCACAATAGCTGTTATTTTTTCTAACTCAGATGCATCCTTAAGTGCTCAATTGTATGGTATATTTGCTATTGGGGCTTTCACTATCATAGTGTCAGCTATAGCATGGTATATTATTAAGTTTACAATTGGTATAAGAGTTACACCAGAAGAAGAAATGGAAGGTATGGACATGAGTGAAGTCGGCATGGAAGCTTATCCAGACTTCAGAAAATAAACGAAACTATCTACAAAAAAAGGGGGGGGGTACCTCCCTTTTTTTATTTATATTCCCATAGAACTATAACTCTGGACTACTCTTTTAACGGCAATGATCATTGCAGCCGTTCTTAAATCTGGAATATCAAATTCAGAGTTCCATAATTCACTTATAGATTCATAAGTTTCTGTCATTGTGTCTTCTAAACCAGAATAAACAAGGTCACGTTCAGATAAACCTTGAACAGATCTTGATTTAAATCCAGCGGGAAAATTCTTTCCAGTCATAGCCTCTATACCATGGATTAAATTAGACATTTGACTTTCTTGGGCCCGCCTTTGAAGTCTTCCTAACCTAATTCTACCCAAGTTTTTAATCCATTCAAAGTAACTTACAGTAACTCCTCCTGCATTTGCATAAAGATCAGGTATAATGATTTTACCCTTTTCCCTAAGTATATCATCAGCTTCAGATGAAACAGGTCCATTAGCAGCTTCAATAATTACTGATGATTGTATACGCTCAGCATTATCTTTGTGAATAACTAATTCCATTGCTGCAGGAATTAAAATATCTGCTTTCTCCTCAAGAACCTCAGGACCACTCTCCACAAACCCTTTGTATCCCTTTATAGTACCATTGGAGGTCAAATAACTTTTAAGAGATCTAATATCTATTCCTTCTTCATTTATTATTGCACCATCTCGTTCAATAACATGAGTGATAATCGCATTATCTTCTATTGATAAAAAATAGGCGGCGTAATAACCAACATTACCTAAACCCTGAACGATAATTCTTTTGCCCTTTAAACCCTTTTGTAAACCTGATTTTTTAACATCAACATCATTTTCAAAAAAAGCTTTCAGTGCATATTTCACCCCCCTTCCTGTTGCCTCCGTTCGTCCAGAAATTCCACCCTTGTTAACTGGTTTTCCTGTTACACAAGCCCAAGCGTTTAAGTCTGTTGGGTTCAATCTTCTAAATTCATCTGCCATCCAAGCCATTTCACGTTCTCCAGTTCCAACATCAGGCGCAGGAACATTTTGTGAAGGATGGATTAAGTCTCTCTTAGCTAATTCTTGAGTAAAACGTCTTGTAATTTTTTCTAGCTCTTCAGGTTTCCATTCTTTTATATTAATAATTAATCCACCTTTAGCCCCTCCAAATGGGACCTCTACAAGCGCACATTTATAGGTCATCAAAGCAGCTAAAGCCTCTACCTCCTTTTGATCAACTAAGACATCATATCTTATTCCTCCTTTAACCGGCTCAAAGTGGTCAGAGTGAACAGAGCGATATCCAGTAAATGTAAAAATCTTTCCCCTTAGCCTTACACCAAACCTCACTACATAAGTTGCATTAGCCATCATAATTTGATTGGCTAAGTCATCAGGCAAGAATTCTTCCCCATTTATTTTTTGTAAATATTTGGTAGCTTTTTGGAAATTAACTTCTATTGATTTTAAAAATTCGTCACTTGCCATTTTATTGTTCCTCTCCCAATTATAACAAAATAACATAATTCGAATTTAAAATGTTAATTATGCTCAGCTCTACTTTAAAGTAATAATTATAAACTTGAAAAAAAGAATTTAATAATTCATTTTGGAAAATGAATAATTAAAAACATCCTCAACAAACTGATAGGAAGAATATGTTTTCAAATTTAAAATCTGCATTTCAAAAGGCTATATCAAAAGAAATCGATGAGAGCGATGACTATGGCGAAGACATACAAGCAATAATAATTTTGCTTTTAGAAGCATGTCAGATAGACGGTGAAACTGAAGAAATTGAAATTAATTTTATAAAAAATTTGTTAATTAATAAATTTAATTTTAGCAAGGCAGAGGCAGAAGAAAATATTAATAATGCCCTTAAAAACGATGGAGAGAGGATCGAAATTTTTTCTCAAATCAAAATTATACTCAATCAAATGGATCATAAAGAGAGAATTGATGTGATTGAGATGATGTGGGGTGTCATTCTTGCAGATGGAATAATAGATGATTTTGAGGCTAATTTAATGCGACGTATGAATGGATTATTATATGTTTCAGGAATTGAGAGTGCTGAGGCAAAGGAAAGAGCATTAAAAACATCTAAACAAAGTTAATGTGTTAATAAAAAATCTTATGTTCTAATATTAAATTCTTAACGGGAGTATTCTTTATATGTTTTTTCATTCTATGAATTTTTCAATTGGAAAGGATAATGAAACTTTAAAAGACACTATCTATAAGTTTTCTCAAAAAGAAATAGCCCCTCTTGCGGATAAAGTAGATAAAGAAAATACATTTCCAAATGAATTGTGGAAAAAATTAGGAGATCTTGGTCTTTTAGGCATAACAGCTGATGAAGAGTTCGGAGGGAGCCAAATGAGTTATCTTGCTCATTGTATCGCAATGGAAGAAATAAGTAGGGCTAGTGCTTCAATTGGACTTTCATACGGAGCATTTTCTAATTTATGTGTTAATCAAATTAATAGAAATGGAAGCAAAGAGCAAAAACAAAAATATCTCCCAAGTTTGTGTGCAGGAGAAAAAATTGGAGCTCTCGCGATGAGTGAACCAAACTCTGGGTCTGACGTCGTTTCAATGACATTACATGCAGAAAAACAAGGCAATAAAACATATTTGCTCAACGGTTCAAAAATGTGGATTACAAATGGTCCAGACGCAGATACTTTAATTGTTTATGCTAAGACAGATTTATCTGCAGGTTCAAAGGGTATAACAGCATTTATTATAGAAAAAAGTATGGCTGGTTTTTCTACTGGGAAAAAATTGGATAAATTAGGTATGAGGGGATCAAATACCTGTGAACTTATTTTTAAAAATTGTCCAGTCCCTGAAGAAAATATTTTAGGAGAAGAAGGAAAAGGGGCAGCTATATTAATGAGTGGATTGGATTATGAAAGAGTTGTTCTTGCTGCAGGACCCATTGGAATTATGGCTGCAGCAATGGATATTGTTGTTCCATATATTCATGAGAGAAAACAATTTGGAAAATCAATCGGTGAATTTCAATTAATGCAAGGTAAAATTGCAGACATGTATACAACTATGAACGCATGCAGATCTTATGTTTATGAGGTTGCAAAAGCTTGTGACCGAGGTGAAACAACACGAAAAGATGCAGCAGGATGTATTTTGTACGCGGCAGAAAAGGCTACACAAATTGCATTAGATGCAATCCAAATACTTGGAGGTAATGGTTACACTAACGATTTTCATGCAGGACGATTACTAAGAGATGCAAAACTATATGAAATTGGAGCAGGAACATCAGAAATTAGAAGGATGTTAATAGGTAGAGAGTTATTTATGGAAACAGCTCAATGACAATATTAAAATCTAACATAAAGCCAGATAGTTCTGAATTCCTTTTGAATAAAAAGAAGCTGGATTTTGATCTTAAATTAGTTTTAAAGGCTGTTGATCAAGCACTAGACGGTGGAGGAAAAAAACTAAAAGATCGTCAAAAAAAACGGGGGAAAATGTTACCCAGAGAGAGAGTTTCAAAACTGTTGGACCCTGGAAGTTTCTTTTTAGAAATTGGCTTAACTGCGGGTTATGATATGTATGAAAATGCATGTCCTTCTGGAGGAATTATAACTGGTGTTGGACAAATTCATGGTATAGATGTCATGATAATATGTAACGATTCTACTGTAAAAGGTGGCACATATTACCCTATCACTGTTAAAAAACATCTTCGTGCCCAAGAAATTGCCTTTGAAAATCATTTACCTTGTATTTATCTGGTTGACTCGGGTGGGGCTAACTTACCAAATCAAGATGAAGTGTTTGCAGATAGAGAGCATTTTGGGAGAATTTTTTTTAATCAAGCGAATATGTCTTCCAAAAATATACCACAAATTGCTGTTGTTATGGGAAGTTGTACGGCAGGTGGCGCTTATGTCCCCGCAATGTCAGATGAAACAATAATTGTAAAAAACCAAGGAACGATTTTCTTAGCTGGACCTCCATTAGTTAAAGCTGCAACAGGTGAGATAACTGATGCAGAGACACTTGGTGGCGGTGAAATACATACAAAAATTTCTGGAGTGGCTGACTATTTAGCTAATGATGATGAACATGCTCTATCAATTGCGAGACAATGTATTAAAAACTTAGCTATTAAACGAAATAAAAACTCAATAACGCTTGAAGACAAACCACCCCTTTATGATCCCAAAGAACTTCTTGGAATAGTTCCAGCAGATGAAAAAAAATCTTATGATGTAAGAGAAATAATTATGAGAATTTTTGATGGGTCTGAGTTTGATGAGTTTAAAAAAAATTTTGGGGTGTCCTTGGTAACAGGTTTTGCAAAATTGAAAGGTCAAATTTGCGGTATCGTTGCAAATAATGGAGTATTATTTTCTGATAGTGCTCTAAAGGGTACCCATTTCATAGAATTATGTAGTCAAAGGAAAATTCCTTTAATATTTCTACAAAACATTACTGGATTTATGGTTGGCGAAAAAGCTGAACACGGTGGAATAGCTAAAAACGGTGCAAAATTAGTAAATGCTGTAGCAACAACTAAAGTGCCAAAAGTAACTCTCCTAATAGGCGGAAGTTTTGGCGCTGGCAATTATGGAATGTGTGGCAGGGCTTTTAGCCCAAGATTTTTGTGGACTTGGCCCTGCTCAAGAATTTCAGTTATGGGAGGAGAGCAGGCAGCAAGCGTTCTTGCACAATTGAAAAAAAGTAATGCTGAAAAAAACAAAGATACTTGGAATAAAAAAATTGAAAATCAATTTAAAAAACCAATACTAGATCAGTTTAATAACCAATCTCACCCTTTGTATGCATCAGCACGTTTATGGGACGACGGAATAATAGACCCAACAAAAACTCGTGACGTGTTAGCAACGAGCCTTAAAATATCACTTAATAAAAAAATAGAAGATACTAAATTTGGTATTTTTAGAATGTAGCTAAAGTTAAAATAATTATGAGAAAAATTAAAAAATTATTAGTTGCAAATAGAGGCGAAATAGCCTGCAAAATAATAAAATCTGCCAAAAAGCTAAACATACCTACCCTAGCAATTTATTCTGATGAGGACATCAATTCCATACACGTTAGTTTAGCTGACGAGGCCATAAATATACCTGGTTCAAATGTTTCAGACACGTATATGAATAGCATGGCTATAATAAATATTTGTAAAAAATATAAAGCTAATGCCATACATCCAGGATATGGCTTACTATCTGAAAATGCAGCCTTTGTAGAACTTGTTGAGAAAAACAACCTTATTTTTGTTGGACCTAATAGTGAAATTATTCGCAATATGGGGCAAAAAGATAAAGCTAAATCTTTAATGGAAAATGCAGGATTACCAGTGGTGCCAGGTTATCATGGTGCAAAACAAGATAAAGATTTTTTAAAACAAACTGCTTCCAACATTGGTTACCCAGTCTTAATTAAGGCAGTAGCTGGAGGTGGTGGTAGGGGAATGAGAATTGCTGAAGATAATAAGACCTTTTTATCAGCTCTAACTGAAGCTTCAAACGAAGCCAAAACAAATTTTCAAGATAAGAACTGTTTGATTGAAAAATACATACCATTAGCAAGACACATTGAAATTCAAATATTTGCTGACAAACATGGAAATGTAATACATTTATTTGATAGAGATTGCTCATTACAAAGAAGACAACAAAAAATAATTGAAGAAGCCCCTGCTCCTAAAATTGATGATGAAATAAGGAGCTTTCTTGGCGATATATCCGTTAAAGCAGCCAAAGCTATTCAGTATGAAGGTGCTGGTACAATTGAATTTATTGCTGATATCAAAAATGGGCTTGATAAAAATAAAATCTATTTTATGGAAATGAATACAAGAATTCAGGTTGAGCACCCTGTTACCGAAGCTGTAACCTCTACTGATTTAATCACTTGGCAACTTCAAATAGCTAATGGGAAAAAGCTTCCTAAATTACAAGATGAAGTTAGTTTAAATGGTTGGTCAATTGAAGCTAGATTATATGCAGAAGATGTTAGTAAAGATTTTATTCCTCAAACTGGTTTTATTAACCACTTTAATTTACCTAATCAATTAAAACATCCAAATTGTTTCATAGAAACAGGTACTAAAAAAGGTGATTATATCACACCTTACTACGATCCTATGATTGCCAAAATTATTTCACATGGCACAAATAGAAATGAATCAATAAGAAACCTCCAACGGTATCTTGGTGAATTGGAGATAGCAGGAATAATAACAAACCTAAATTTATTAAAAAAACTTTTAAATAACAAAAATTTTAAAGAAGCAAATCTTGATACAAAATTTGTAGAAAACAACATAAAAAAATTAACTGAAGATAGCCCTCAAATATCTCACATAGCACTTGCTGGCCTTATAATTTTTAAAAATTTAATTAAAAATGAAAATAATTATTGGAGTATGTGGCGACCTTCCCAGTATCCAATAAAACTAATCATTAATAACACTATATTTTCATTAAATTTTATATACTCAACCCTTGATAACATTGAAGTTCATTTTGACGATTTAAAGTTTAAGTTTTACTCTGTGAAAATAGATGATTCTCATATATTGACGAAACTAAACGGTAAAGATGAAAAAGTTACTTATAACTCATTTACTGAAAAAAATTTAGGAAATCAAATATTCACTATCTTTACAAAAGAGAATACTTTTGAAGCTCAGGTTTTTAATTCAATGATATTTGAAGAAAACCAGAAAGAAGTCTCACAAGATAATGTTTTATCCCCAATGCATGGTGTTATAAAATTTAAAAATATTAAAAAAGGGTTACATGTTAAAAAAGGGGAAGTTCTTATGCTTCTAGAAGCAATGAAAATGGAATACTCACTTACATGTCCCCGCAACGGTATTATAGAGGAAATCCACGTCAAAGATGGTCAACAAGCTGGTGAAGGAATGGAGCTTTTAACGTTAAAAAAAGACTTAAATGATGGATAATTTAATAAATATTTTTGAGATGAGCCCCAGGGATGGTTTGCAAAATGAAAAGAACTTCATTTCAACTAATGATAAAATTAAGTTTATCAATAAACTATCTTTTTGTGGTTTTAAAAAAATTGAAACCTCTAGCTTTGTAAGTCCCAAATGGGTTCCTCAACTTTCAGATGCTAGAGATGTTTTTAGAGGTATTTCTAGAATGAAAGGTGTAAAGTATACTGCTTTGACCCCAAATGAAAAAGGTTTTGATAACGCCGTAATAGCAAAAGTAGATGAAGTAGCTATTTTTACAGCTGCTTCTGAAACTTTTAATAAAAAAAATACTAATTGTGATATTCAAACAAGTTTAAGACGTTTTAAACCAATTATGAATAAGGCAAAAAAAAACAAATTACCAGTGAGAGGATACATAAGTTGTGTTTCTCATTGTCCGTACGAAAATTATGTTGATCCAAAAAAAGTCGCATTAATAGCTAATGAGTTAATAAAAATGGGTTGTTATGAAGTTTCTCTTGGGGATACAACAGGAAAAGGTAACGCTGAACAAACATTTAAAGTAATAAAAGAATGTTTACATTTTACTTCACCTAAGAATTTAGCTGGTCATTTCCATGATACATATCAAAACGCGCTAGATAATATCAAAGTTTGTCTAGAGAACGGGATGAGAACTTTTGATTCATCAGTTGGAGGGTTAGGAGGGTGCCCTTATTCTCCAGGAGCCAAAGGAAACATTGCCACAGAAAAAGTAAATAAATTAGTTTTATCAATGGGCTACAAAACTAATTTAGATAGTTCAAAAATTAATGAATGTGGCGATATTGCAAAAAAATTGAAGACGACTGGAAGTTATTCATAAAATGAAAAAAGAAACTATAATAGTAAAACAAGAACAAAATGGAATTTGTGAAATAGTTTTAAATCAACCAGACAAACATAATTCTTTATCTCCTAAAATGATTGAAGAACTTGGTGATGCTTTTGATCTTCTTAAAGAGGATACTAAAGTAAAAGTTTTGATTATATCATCAACAGGAAAATCATTTTGCGCCGGAGGCGATTTAGATTGGATGAAAAAACAAATTTTTTCCAATAGAGCTACGCGAATTAAAGAGGCTAACAAACTAGCTCATTTATTATACAAGATGTATCAGTTTCCTAAGCCGCTAGTTGCAAAAGTTGAAGGTAATGCTTTTGGAGGGGGAATAGGAATTATTTCTGTTTGTGATATAGCAATTTGCACCGAGAACATAAAACTAGCTCTTACAGAAGTGAAACTTGGTTTAATACCTGCAACAATAAGTCCATATGTAATTTTAAAAATTGGCTCTAACAATGCTTTAGATTTATTTACGAGTGGAAGAAATTTTAATGCTAAGGATGCAAAGGAGATGGGCCTAGTTAAAAGTTTTTGTAAAAATGAAAATATTGAGAATATCATTTCATCAGAAACTGAGCCCTTTCTTCTTAATGCACCGTCTGCTATGTCAGCATCCAAAATGCTTGTTAAAAGCTTATCTTTTAAAATTGATAAAGAAACGGTTAAGTTTACAGTTGAAGCTCTTGCTGATGTATGGGAAAACCCTGAGGCCATCGAAGGAATAAATGCATTCTTTGAAAAAAGAAAGCCGAATTGGTTAATGGAGAATTAAATGCAAAAAATTATAAAGCAAGGCCAAAATAATAACATAACAAAATTAAATCTAAATTATGAAGGTCATAAGGAAGGTGAAGAACAAGTAGAAAGTTACCTTAAGATTGTCGAAGACAAAATTGGTTTTATTCCAAATGTTCTGGCTGCATTTGCTAAATTTCCAAAACAATTTGAGGGCTTTACTAAACTTTACAACTCATTGATGTTAGGTGAATCAGGATTAACAAAACTCGAAAGAGAAATGATTGCTGTAACTGTGTCATCTGAAAACCATTGTTTCTACTGTTTAGTTGCTCATGGATCTGCCGTAAGAGAACTTTCAAACGATCCTCAACTTGGAGAACGCATAGCTGCTAATTTTAGATCTGCGGAATTACCAAGAAGGCAAGAGGAGTTACTTAGCTTTGCTAAAAAGTTAACTAAGGACCCTTCTGAAATAGGGGAGCAAGAGAGAAAAAAATTAAGAGATGTTGGTTATACAGACAGAGATATTTGGGATATTAGCGCAATAGTAGGTTTTTTTAACATGACAAATAGATTAGCTTCAGCAATTGAAATGGAGCCTAACAATAATTATCATAACATTGCAAGATAGTTTCGATGATTTTTGAATTAAGCCAAACACAATTATCTATCATTGACTCAGTTCAAAATATTATGAAAAAATTTAATGATGATTATTGGCTTAAATGTGACAGAGATGCTTTATTTCCATTCAAATTTTATGACGAAGTTGCTAAAGGAGGTTGGTTAGGTATTTGCATGCCGAAGGAATTTGGTGGAGCCAATCTTGGTGTAAGTGAAGCATCAATTTTCATGCAAAAAATTTCTGAGACTGGTGGAGGTATGGCTGCTGCATCTTCCATACACATAAATATCTTTGGCCCTCACCCTATAGTTGTGCATGGGAACAAAAAACAAAAAGAAACCTGGTTACCACCATTAATTTCAGGACAAGAAAAGACTTGTTTTGGTGTAACTGAACCCGACGCAGGTTTAGATACAGGAAAGATGAAAACCTTTGCAAAAAAAATTAATGGCGGATATCTGGTTAATGGTCAAAAAATTTGGACATCCACTGCTCAAATAGCTGATAAAATACTCTTATTAGCTAGAACACTACCTATAGAAGACTGTAAAAAAAACACGGATGGTCTTACATTATTTTATACTGATTTAGACAGAAATAAAATTCAAGTTAAAGAAATTCCTAAAATGGGAAGATCCGCAGTTGATAGTAATCAAGTCTTTATTGATAATTTGGAAGTTTCTGATTTTGACAGAATAGGAGATGAGGGTAAAGGTTTTAAGTATATTTTGGATAGCCTCAACCCTGAACGTATTCTTATTGCCGCAGAGGCATTAGGTATTGGCAAAAATGCTTTATCAAGAGCTGTTCAATATTCCAAAGAAAGGATTGTTTTTAATCGACCAATTGGGAAAAATCAAAGTATTCAACATCCATTAGCAGAGAACTGGATAGAACTAGAAGCCGCTGAGTTACTCATTGCGAAAGCTGCATACCAATACGACAATGGAGAAAACTCAGGTGGGATGGCTAATGCAGCAAAATATTTTGCCGCAGAGGCTGGTTTTAAAGCAGCAACACAAGCTGTTATAACCTTAGGAGGAATGGGGTACGCGAAAGAATATCATGTGGAAAGATTATTAAGGGAATCATTAATACCCAAATTAGCTCCCGTAAGTGCCCAGATGATTTTAAACTATATATCGGAGCGAGTACTTGGATTACCAAAATCGTATTAAATAAAGAAAAGTGAAAAATATGACAAACAAAAATAATATCATAGCGTCTGCTTTAGATGGTGTAAAAGTCTTAGATCTTACGAGAGTTCTTGGAGGACCTTATTCAACTCAAATTCTTGCTGATCATGGAGCAGAAGTAATTAAAATTGAATCTAACTTAGGTGATGAAGTTAGAGGTTGGGGACCACCATTTGTAAATAATATGGCTTCATATTTTATAAATGTTAATAGAAACAAAAGGTCTGTTGCAATTGATTTAACTAAACCAGAAGGCAAAAGTATTATTTTAAAACTCCTAGAAAATTCAGATGTATTGATTGAAAATTTTAAAACTGGGACAATGGAAAAGTGGGGTTTAGGTTATAAAGAAATTTTAAAAAATAAATTTCCTAAATTAATTCACTGTAGAATATCAGGATTTGGAGAAAAAGGACCGCTAGGAGGAGCTCCTGGATATGACGCAATTGTTCAAGCTATGACAGGCATGATGTCTGTTAACGGCCATGAAGATGGTGGTAATGTTAGAGTTGGTATCCCAATGGTTGATATGGGTACTGGTCTATACGCAACAATAGGTATATTAATGGCTCTTCAAGAAAGAAATAAATCTGGATTAGGCCAATTTATCGATATGTCTTTATATGACTCGGCTTTAGCATTAATGCACCCTCACACGGGAAATTATTTTTTGTCAGGCAAGCCAGGTAAAGCTACTGGTAACGCACACCCAAATATTTCTCCTTACGATAAATTTAAAACTGCCACCAATGAAATTTTTATGGGAATTGGGAATGATGCAGGCTTCGCCCGTCTATGTAGAGCTCTTGGATTAGAAGAACTGATAGCTGATGAAAGATTCATTTCTAATGGAGATAGAGTCAAAAATAGAGTAGAGCTAACTAAGTATTTAGAAGATGCACTTAGTGAAGTCGACGGAGCCCATTTTTCAGAAAAACTTTTATCTGCAGGCATACCAGCTGGACCTGTTAGAAACATTGAGGAAGCACTAAATCATCCACAAACATTAGAAAGAAAAATGACTATTACTAAGGATGATTATAAAGGGGTCGCTTCACCTATAAAATTCAGCAGATCTAAATCCGTTGAGGTAAAACATAAACCTCCTAAAATTGGTCAACATAGTAGAGAGGTATTAATTGAAGCTGGTTATAGCCAAGAAGATATTGAAAAAATGTTTGTTGAAAAAATTGTTTTTGATTAAGCACCAAAAACTAATTAAACAAAACCTTAAAATAATGTTGTCTTAGATAATTTATACGCTCTGAAATTTCGTTTTTATTAACTTTTTCATTATTAAATAAAATAAAAGCATCAAGCGCTTGGAAAACAAAAAGATCTATACCAGAAATTATTTTTGCACCAACTTTTTCAGCCTTTTTAATAAATTGTGTTTTAGCTGGAGTATAAACAACATCAAATACCCATTGATCTTTATTAGGTTTCAACAAACCAAGTGGGCATCCTGGAAAATCTTGATGACCAATTGGTGTGCAATTAATAATAGCATTAAATTTACTTATCATTCCATCTAATTCATTATTCTTTAGTAATTTACAATTAATGTCTGATAAAAGTAATTCTTTAACTAAGTTATTTCCTTTGATTAAATCAGTTTCAATCAAATAAAGATCTTTGTTATGTAAAGATCCTAATCCAAATAAAACCGACCTTCCGACTCCACCCCCGCCAATAACGAGTATTTTTTCGGCTTTATTATCTTTAAAGTGAAAATCTAAAGTTCTTAAGAAACCTGAAAAATCTGTGTTTTCAGCAATAATTTTTTCTTGAAATATTAAAGTATTTGCTGACTTAACAAAAGAGGCACCTTTATTTACCTTATCAGCATAATTTATTGCCTTCTCTTTAAAGGGGTAGGTAATGTTTACACCCTTAAAACCGTCAACTTTTAATTCCTTTAATAAACTCTCAAAATAGTGATCTTCTTTATTTTTTATATCAAACAATTCGTAACTAAGAGACACCCCAAATAAATTTCCTAAGCGCTGATGTATATCTGGTGCCTGTGAGCCACTTATATTATGACCTATTAAGCCAAACTTGTTCATTTAAGACACATCTCTTATTAATCTTATAATTACAGTTCCAAACCATCTCTCTAAGTTCATTCTGACAGGTAATGTTCTTCCAGAGGAAGTTTCACCAAAAAAGATTTTAAAGTCTGTAAACTTATCTTCATTGGGCTTCCATTTAGTTTCCAACCTATGACCTCCTAAAGGAGTAACTTTTAAGCCACAAACTAAGACTTTCCCATTGAAAGACTTTGGTCTATCATTTTTTAAAAAAGTATTTCCTAATGCCTTTATTTGTAGATTGTACCTTCTTCTACCATCAAAAATCTTGAAAATTTTATCACATTTTTCGTTTGAATTGATTTTCTCAATAATATTGATAAATGCTGTTACAGGATCTATAACTTCATTCAATGTTGATTGCTCAATAGGATGAACTTTTTTTAAATCTAAAACTGGGTCGTTCTTGTATTTTACTATATTATTTTGAAAATTTATTTTTGAAGAACGTTTTTTATCATTAAACGTCCCAGTTGTAGAAAATACTTTTGGTAACCAATTATTGTTTTCTCTTATAGAAGAAGAATTTAATTCTCCTTCATACTCATAGAGAACGTTTAAAAACCCTGCAGTCTTAGATTTTGTATTTAAAATAATTTCATCACCCTTAGTTTGAAGAAAAACATGTGCCTTCCCTACAATTAGATTTCCAAACTGGACTTCATAGTAATAATTTTCTTTAAATCCAAGAGCGTCATTACTAATAAATACAAAAATAGAAATTACAAACTTAATAAATAAAGCATTAAATTTAGTAATCGTATTTATTCTTATAAATTTATATATTTTGTTCTCTTTTAATGGCAAGTGCTGATGAGATTGTAGAAACACAAAAAGGAACGCAAAAAGTTATCAATACTTTTACCCAATTAGTAACTGTCATCGTGCCAAGTAATATATGGTCCCCATGATTAATTGCTGCCAAAATTATTCCGACAATAGATGCCATCTTAAGAGCTCTGAAAAAAACATCTGGTCTTTTTAATATACGAAACATTTATCAAGTCCGTTAATGATTTAATTATTTGCAAAAAAAATATAATATAAAAATATTACTTATCCTATAGTTATATGATTTAATAATATAAAGGTGTCAGAATGTTAATTAAAATCTTTGTAAGAACTTTCCCTTCTACAGAAGATTGTGAATTGTTTGAATCAATACTTGAAACGAGATGGCCAAAACTGCTCCAACAAGTTAAAGGAGTAAGGTTTAGGGCAATAAAGAATTCAAAAACGCCAAATGTCAGTGTTGTTTTGTGGGAATTCCCTGACTTAGATTCTATGAAAAAAATAGAAAAGCTAATTGATGAAAACATTGCAAAGTATGTAAAAACTCTCGCACCAAAAACAGTAGAATTTACGGGTGCTGTTACTCAAGATTTTGGTGAAACATCATTTTAAAATTAAAAATTTATTTAACTCTCCTAAAATGATTACCAATATCCATTTATAGATTTCACTCTTTCTGAAAAATACTTTATTTTGTAGTCAGCTTCATCACCAAGAATTTCGTAACTTTTTTCTAATACTTGTTCAATTACAGTGATCATTGGAGCCATATTAAATAATTTATTTTGTTTATTTATTGGCACCTCAATCAGATAATCTGAATGTTTTGATAATGGTGAAATAGAACTGTCCGTAAATGAAAGTGTTTTAATATTTAACGATTTTGCTGTCCTGACCAGTTTTACTGTCTCTGTTGAATATGGAGTTGTTGAAAATGCGACTAATAGAGTTTTCTTTTTTAAACGAGCCAGATCCTGTGCTGCTGACAAACCAGAATCAGGCATTAAGTAAAAATTATCAAATACCATTCCACCCATGTAATTCATATAAGATGCAAATGATTTAGCACTCCGAAAACCTGCTATATATATGCTTTCAGATTCTAATAAAATTGTTGCCGCTGCTAAAATTGATTTTTCAAATTTAATATTTTCTTTTTGAGTTAAATTAAAATCACTAGAATTGTTTTTTTGTGTGTAATACTTCTTTTTTACATCTGATTGAAAGTCTGAATAACCCTTAAATCCCCAAATTTTACTTAACCTTAATATAGTTAAAACTGACACATTAGCTTTTTTAGCAGTATCCCTAATAGTTTGAAAAGGAATTTGGTTTAATTCTTGTAATATTGACACACTTGCCAGTTTTAATTTTGGTGACAAATTATTATGAAAGGATTTTATTTTTTTTTTCTAGATCTTTCACACAAGAACCTTAACTACACAATGTTACATTTGTAACATTTTTATATAAATATTACAATTGTTTTATTGAATAAAACTTGTATTATAAAATTTTAACCATTTAGGGAGGATAAAAATGACTTTTAAAAAATTAATGGTAGGAAGTATAGTTGCAGGATTTGCCGCTATGACACTTACCGAAGCTTCTGCTCAACAATTTGTATCCATTGGTACTGGAGGAGTTACAGGTGTTTACTACCCAACTGGTGGCGCTATTTGTAGATTAGTTAACAAAGACAGAAAATCTCACGGTATTCGTTGCTCTGCTGAATCTACTGGAGGATCAGTTTACAACATAAATACGGTAAGAGCTGGAGAATTAGAATTCGGCGTAGCACAATCTGACTGGCAATATCATGCCTACCGTGGCACCTCCAAGTTTAAAGATAAAGGAAAATTTAGCAAACTTCGTGCAGTTTTTTCAGTTCATCCAGAACCATTCACTTTAATCGTTCGAAAAGATTCTGGAATCAGCTCATTTGAAGGATTAAAAGGAAAAAAAGTTAACGTAGGTAACCCTGGTTCAGGACAAAGAGCAACTATGGAAGTTGTAATGGATGCTTTTGGAATGAAAATGAGTGATTTTTCTTTAGCGGCCGAGCTTAAAGGATCAGAAATGGCTCAGGCTATTTGTGATGGAAAAATTGAAGCTATGATATATACAGTTGGTCACCCAGCTGCTGCTGTCAAAGAAGCCGCTTCAAGTTGTGAAGTTCAACTTGTTTCTGTAAAGGGTTCTCCTATTGACAAATTAATCAAAGACAACTCATTTTATAGAGTTGCTGAAGTTCCTGGTGGTATGTATACAGGATCTCCTAATAAGACAACCACTTTTGGAGTAGGTGCAACTGTTATAACATCAGCTGATGTTTCTGAAAAAGTAGTGTATACTATAGTAAAAGCAACTTTTGATAACTTTGCTGATTTTAAAAAGCTTCACCCAGCCTTTAAAAATCTAAATGAAAAACAGATGATTAAAGACGGATTATCTGCTCCTCTTCATCCTGGAGCTATAAAATATTACAAAGAACGTGGATGGATGTAAAAATACAAAAAATTGAAACTAAAATTGCACAGACACATATGTGTTTGTGCTCTTATTATCTAAAATTGTATTTTTTTAAATAGTTAGTTCTAAAAATCATGGTGGTAAAATCGGATGCTTCAAAAGATACTCAGTATTATAACAAACGTGAACCTTCATTCGGTAAGATAATATCTTTTATATGTATCCTTTGGTCCCTTTTTCAAATTTGGATTGCTTCTGATTTTCCTTTTTATTTAAGTGAAATTTTAAAATTAAACCTTGTTTTTAATAGCCAGGAAGCAAGGCAAATTCACCTAGCTTTTGGACTTGGTTTAGGTTTTTTAGCATACCCAGTTATAAACAAAATTACTCCTTCAATAGATAAAACCAGCAAAATCTTATTAGCTTTTCTAGCTGTAAGTGCATGTCTTTATTTATATATATTTAAATTGGAGATTTCTAACAGAGCTGGTCTACCAACAAACTTAGACATATTTTTCTCACTTGCCGGTTTAATATGTATTGGAATAGCCGTTTATCGAACATTAGGATTACCATTATTAATAGTAGCAAGTTTATTTATATTTTATGTGATGTTTGGTCATTTGGAATTCATACCAGAGTCAATGAAATGGAAAGGAGCGTCTCTTAACAAGGCTAGTTGGCATTTTTGGATGCAAACAGAAGGTGTTTTTGGAGTAGCCCTCGGAGTTTCGACTTCAATGATTTTTTTATTCGTACTATTTGGAGCTCTATTGGAAAAGTCAGGAGCAGGAAATTATTTCATCAAATTATCATTTGCTGCACTAGGACACTTTAGAGGTGGCCCAGCTAAAGCTGCCGTCTTAGCTTCTGGGCTATCTGGTATATATTCAGGATCTTCAATTGCAAACGTTGTTACTACAGGTACGTTTACTATTCCTCTAATGAAAAGAACAGGGTTAAACGCTGAAAAAGCAGGTGCTATAGAGGTTGCGTCTTCTACAAATGGTCAATTAACACCGCCTGTAATGGGAGCAGCAGCCTTCTTGATTTCGGAGTTCACTGATACCAGTTATCTCGACCTAATTAAATATGCTGCTTTACCAGCTCTAGCCTCTTACGCAGCTCTTTTTTATATAGTCCATTTAGAGGTAATAAAGTTAGGATTAAAAGGTTTGAACAAGCAAACCAGTTCAAAAACTCTATTAAGAAAATTCACAGGTTTTATTTTAGGATTCGTGTCCATAAGTATTTTGGCAGGATTAGTAAACTTTTTATTTTCATGGACATCTAAGTTTGATCCCTTCATTACATCTATAACTGCAATAACTTTATTTTTAATTTTCTATATCTTTTGTGTTTGGACTGCTTCTAAACAACCCGATTTAGAAATAGGCCTAACCGACAAAGAAATTAATAATTTACCAACGGTTCAATCAATAGCAACGACAGGTTACTATTTTTTATTACCAATTGTTGTTCTGTTATGGTGTGTTTTAATAAGCCGTTTATCCCCTTCACTATCAGCCTACTGGGCCAGTTTATCAATTATTTTTATTTTATTAACACAAAAGCCTTTAAAGAATTTTTTTAGGGATCAAAAGTTCAAATTTATAATAGTTAGAGAAGGCTTTGAAGACTTATTGCATGGTTTAATAAAGGGTGCGCAAAGTATGATAACAATATCTATTGCAACTGGAATTGCAGGAGTAATTATTGGAACAGTTTCATTGACTGGAGCTCACCAATTTATTGGTGAGTTTGTTGAAGTTTTATCTTCAGGTAATTTAGTAATAATGCTTCTTCTAGTTGCTTTGATGAGCTTAATTCTGGGCATGGGACTTCCTACAACAGCAAATTATATTGTAGTATCTTCTTTGATGGCTCCAGTTATAGTTATGGTAGGAGCACAGAACGGACTAATAGTTCCCCTTGTAGCAGTTCATCTTTTTGTATTTTATTTTGGTATTTTAGCAGATGACACTCCACCTGTTGGACTTGCAGCTTTTGCTGCGGCTGCCATTTCTAAAGGAGATCCTATCAAGACTGGTATACAAGGTTTTAGTTATGATATTAGAACAGCTATTTTACCATTTATGTTTATATTTAATACTGACATTCTATTGATAAACGTTTCATTTTTTGAAGGTTTTGTTACAACAATTACTGTTGTATTGGCCATGCTTGCATTCTGCTCTGCAATCCAAAATTATATCATAGTAAAAAATAAGTTTTACGAAACATTATTGTTATTACTGGTAGCTTTTAGTCTTTTTCGACCTGATTTTTGGCTAGATAAAATTCAATCTCCTTACAAAGAACTATCTGGAAATAAAATTTTTAAATTAATAGACGGTTATACTAATACTTCTAATGTATCTAAAGATACACCAGTTAGAATAAAATTTAGTGGTCCAGATTTTGATGATCCAGAAAGAATTATTTTTCAAAACTCAGTAATTAAACTAACTAATAAAGGAACCGTGGACGAAATTCTTAAAAAAGCAGGATTATTTTTAAAATCAGATAATGATAATGTTTTAATGGAGGAACCACTACCTGGAAGTCCCTTATTTCAACAAATGAAAACTTTTGATTTTTATGCCGACACTCCAGTGAAATTAGAGATGATCTACTTATCAAAAACAAATAGAATACCTAAAGAGATCTTTTACTTACCGGCTTTATCAATTTTATTACTAATCTATCTAAATCAAGTAAATCGTAGAAGAAAACTAAAAAGGAATTAAAAAATGAAAAATAGTAATATTTTTCCTCGTCATACTAACTATGAAATTCCTACCTCAGCTTATGGAGAAGGCTGTTATATTTTTGATGTCAATGGAAAAAAATATCTTGATGGGTCGTGTGGAGCTGCAGTGTCATGTTTAGGACATTCAGATAAATCAGTTAAAGAAGCAATAATTAAACAAACAGAAAAATTAGCATTTGCTCATACTTCATTTTTTACAAGTGAACCAGCAGAAGAACTGGCGAATATTTTATCACAAAATTCTCCAAAAGGACTGGATAAAGTTTACTTTGTATCTAGTGGATCAGAGGCGGTTGAAGCTTCTCTAAAGTTAGCCAAGCAATATTTTAATGAAATTGGTAAACCAGGAAAACATAAGGTTATTTCAAGAAGACAAAGCTATCATGGCAATACTTTGGGAGCTCTTGCCGCAGGGGGTAACGTTTGGAGAAGGTCTTTTTTTGAAGATTTACTAACTGAAACAAGTTTAATTTCACCTTGTTACCAATATAGACATCAAAGACCAACAGAAAATTCTATCGATTATGGCTTAAGAGTTGCCAATGAATTAGAAAATGAAATAATTAAACTTGGTCCAGATAATGTGATGGCCTTCATTGCAGAAACAGTTGTTGGGGCTACTGCTGGTGCATTAACACCAGTAGAGGGATATTTTAAACGTATAAGAGAAATTTGTAATCAATATGACGTTTTATTAATTTTAGACGAAGTTATGTGTGGTATGGGTAGAACCGGGTCACTATTTGCTTGTGATGAAGAAGGAGTTATCCCCGATATCATAACTATTGCCAAAGGTTTAGGAGCTGGATATCAACCTATTGGAGCAATGTTGTGTCAAAACTTTATTTATGAGGCGATAGCGAAAGGTACCGGTTTTTTTCAACATGGACATACGTATCTTGGTCATCCCGTAGCCTGTGCAGGTTCGTTAGCTGTGTTAAATAAATTAATAAATGAAAACTTCCCAGAACAAGTTAGTCAAAAAGGTAAAATTCTTCAAAAAAAGCTTGAAACGATGATTGGTCAACACGAATTTGTTGGAGACATAAGAGGAAGAGGTTTGTTTAGAGGTATTGAGATAGTCAAAGATCGGGATACAAAAGATCCTTTTGAAAAAAATCTTAACATAGCTGGCAAAATCAAGAAAGAAGCTTTAGATATGGGGTTAATTTGCTACCCAATGCAAGGTACTGTTAATGGTATACTCGGAGACCATATTTTAATTGCCCCGCCTTTTATAATAAATCAAAATGAAATGGATGAACTTTGTGAAAAATTAAAGAAAACAATAGATAATGTTTGTTATAATAGCTGATTAAACTCCTAAAAACTTTTGTGCAATATCAGTTGTTAATTGCTTTGAAAGACCTTTCCATACGGTCCTACCTTTTTCAAGAATATAAAATTTATCAGCCAAGGTTTGTAATTGTTTAAGTGATTTATCTATAATTAAAATAGATAT